>Ga0209611_10002170_pt1 | contig 34381 bp, 29 predicted proteins | sample S1TSphgellanicum_3_FD_187693 | JGI IMG/M metagenome (GOLD analysis project Ga0209611, IMG submission 187693) | Host-associated microbial communities from peat moss isolated from Minnesota, USA - S1T2_Fc - Sphagnum magellanicum MG (SPAdes) (version 2) | ecosystem: Host-associated > Plants > Peat...
TTCCCTTGTTGTCATTTGTCTCTCAGAAATTGTTGTCATGGCAAACTTTGATGAAAGCAAGATAATAATAGAAAGTGATATTTCATCCCAAAGTGCAATTATTTTGAAAATATGTAAGCTTCTCTTCCATTGAGGCGGGCTTGTCTTGTTGTTGGGAACTTTCTAAAGATTTGTTTTAAAAAAATTCTTTTGAAAAAAATGATAAATGTCAATGTATAATGGGTTGTAGTTTGACTGACTACTTTCAAAGCTTTGTATGTTGATTAATGCTTGACTAGTAGAGTGGTGAGTGACTACGATCACATGACCAGAAGACAATTTACAATGGAAAGTTGTAAGTTGAGTATATAAATAAAGAGATGGTGATACCCTAATTATCACAAAGGTCAAGCAAGCTTTGGGCCCTCGTGGGTGGTGGCTAAGTGGTGGTTAGCCACCACCCATAAGGAAAGAGGGCGGCTATTGCAATTTCCAGCACCTACAAAGAAAGAGGTCTAAAATTGTCACCACCACCACCACCCGTACATAAGTAAAGAGGGCTGCACTTGCAATCGACCCACTACTTAAGAAAGAGGTCTATACTTGTGACCGCCACCACCCAGAAGGAAAGAGGGGTGAACACTTGTCAGTTCATCTCCAAAATACAGGCCTTTTATATGTATGCCACTCAACCTGGTTACTAGAGCTAGTTACTATCATAGTACCTGGGTGGGTGGGTGGGTGGGTTAGACACACAAGTGCCGCATAATTAATTAATTTTAAAATCTAAGATTTGTTATGTGAGTTTTTAATTTTGGACTTTTGGACATATAACAATTTAGATATTGAATTCTAAGCCAATTTCAGAGTTTTCTTATTGTCCTTGTTGTTAGTCTATTCACAACTGACGTGCTTGTTTGTACTAGGCCAAGGTTTGATCCCAGATTCATGCAGTCTAAATTTTTGAACTTTTCAACAATAGGACTAATTTCAAAAACTTTGGCAAAATGAAATTTAATTTAATTTATGCTGAAATCGCCCATGTATTACAATATATTGTAGAATCTGAAGTGCCATGAGTGTCCACCTAAAATAGGGTAGTAAAAATTTTGAACTACAAATTTTGGATCCATGTGGTGAATACTCCAGCACAAGTGATGAGAGATACAAGTAGTACCTGGGTGAGTTCAACATTACTTATATTAATTTCGGGAATGTTCAAATTCTCCCCCCAAAAAAATCAGAAATATTTTTCCTGAAAGAAAGGAAAGAATCTGATGAAATATTTAAGAATAAACCATTTTTCGAAATGGGATCCTCAAAATTAATTGATTATTTGACAAACATGTGTCAAAGTGGCCAAGGTACTACAATAACAGCAACCAGTTCTGGGACATCTATCTATGAAGGAAGGTAGTTTGTTTGTTTTGTTTTGTTTTGTTTGTATCGATGAGATCGATGGAACCAGGATGCTTCACATCACGTTCTTGGTCTCTTTGGAAAGCTCTGGAGGAGGAGGGGTGCATTGGCTTGGTTTCATGGCGTTTGGACTTGCGGTGTAGGAGTTCTTGAATATTGAATGATTTCTTCACTGAAAATTAAATTAAATCCTAGCTGAAAATTTCAGAGGAATTGGAATGTGCCTTTGGTGTTCTTGGAAAGATCTTGATGAGCAGGATTTAATGGAATTCTTTGGTAAGATTTGGATTCAGAATGTGGGTTCTTTGATCTAATTGTTTTTCAAAGATGGGTTAAAAAAGTGGACCCATGGGTTCTTTTAATTTTTTTCAAAGAATTGGAACCAAAGCCTAGTTATCAACAAAATGAAAGAACTGGTCCTATCCAGCAGGCCCCATCCAGCAAGCTAAGCAAAGCTAATTAATTATTTATTTATTTAAAAAAAGGAAAAACACCTGGCAAGGGAACAAGAGAAAAAGGATCAAAGTTCAAACCAAAAACAACACCTGAAAACGCAAAAACAAACAATGGGGAACCCTAAGAGGAGAAATCAAGTAACCCAAGACCTAAACCCATCACTGGTACCATGAAGCAAGTCGTGCAAGGAGATGGAAAAACACATGCATAAATATGCATGGAAAAACACCGCATAAATAAGCAAAGTGGTTTTCATGGTCAACAACTGCACACAACTGAAAGACAACTAAAAAACAAAAGCAACTGGACAGGGATGTAAGGGGTCAAATATGTTTGAAAACTTTGGCCATGATGACAAGAGCTGTAGAAAATATACCAGCCTTTTACAAATTTTTGGAACCTTCGGTCAAGGGTCAGAACTGGTTCGTTGATTTTGGGAACCATTGATCAAGGATATACATACCCGACCTTTACCCTTGGTTTCAGGTTCTCTAAAGTGAGAACTAAGTTCCCAACACTTGTTTTTCTCCTATGGCAATCAGTTGGCCAGAGCCATGGCTCATGGCACATTTGCAAGGTGAACTTTGTGGTTTCATTCATAGCAATGTATAATATATGTTGTTTATTGTGGCACATGTTATATTTGGCTAAATCTTCCTATGTATGATGATCACTTTGGTACATATTACATATCCATAGCACATATTATATTTCACTAAATCTTTCTATGGATGATGGTCACTTTGGTAACATCATAAAATTGTCACAAAATAATATTGTTTACTATGGCACAAATCTCAAAATCCATTTAAATGATTTCCACATAATTACAAATACAAATATCCCATGCTTAGACTAAATCAGGGTCTTTGAGTTCAAATCTAAGCAATTTTTAGGGTTTAGGTTTAGTGAGACCTTCACCAAGAGGCCTCACTTGGGGAGGTGACCAAGGTAACAATGTGGGTGCTCTAGTTCACACCTGGCCCCACTTGGGGAGCATACTGGTAACACTTGTCCAGAGGCATAGAATCCTAATGGTAGAAAATAGTAGGCATGCATTTCCCAAATGATTGGACTAAGTCTTTCAGGGGTCCCAATTTGGTGGTGGGAAAGCCATGAACACTTCTAGCCTAGCTGAAGAAAGAATCCACAAAATGCTATTTTTCCATTGCAAGTCTTAAAATTAGAATCCAATAACCTGGAAAGAGCATGTGCTTGTCTTGCAGGTCACCAAGTCACATGATGATCCCTTGACCCCTCTGTGTCCTCCAAGAGATGCCATTCTTCCCTGGTCTTTTTGGTCTTTTCAAAGGTTGCCCTTGGAAGGAACCTCACAATAACAATTTTTGTATACTTTGTCCATTTATCAAAAGGAAACGAAAGCATCTTGTTCTCATCGACTGCAGTCATTTGTTCTTTCCTTCACTCTTTCAATTGAGTAGCTTAATATTAGACTTAACGATAAATTACAAAGTGAGCAACTCCTGCGGTGCTTAGTACCCTATGTTACCCTCAAAAAATATTTTTCACATCCAAGTTTAGTTATTTATATTTTTGCAACTCCACCCATAAAACTGAAACTGGGATAGCAAATAGGTGAGGGACTACTAATAGCAAACCACCTGGCCCAATCATTATGATGCGGCCAAGCAGAAACACTGAGTAGTAGTTAGTACACTCTTTTCTGCAGCGCACATCGTTGAACCGCCTTTCACCAGCCACCGCAACCTGTGCAATTATACTTAGCCAAAACCATTTTCCTAAATCGGCATATGTTGATTTTTCTTCATCTGATTTTAATGTGCAGGGTCACATACTGAGCACTGGTGGGGATGCTCTTACCCATTGTAAAGCACAAGAAAAACCTTATTATAATCGTAAACACACACACACACATCACATGGGAATGACCTCACACCTAGAAGTAGCTGTAGGATTCTGGCCCCTCCTAAATAATAGGTGTAAGTTCGTTCCTTTTGATTTAGGAGACATCTTCATAGATGTAAAGAAAGGTTTTAAAAAAAATTATTATTAGAAATAAATTCCCCTAAATGAGAAAAATTACTCAAATTTACACTAGAAATTAAAAAATTCCAATTCCAAAAATTTCCCAACAAATATCAAAATTTTGGTAGAAAAAAAGGCAACAAAATTTTTCAGGAAAAAAAATGTTGAATATAAGGTGTCTTTCAAATATTCTTAGGAAATGTCTCCTAATGCTTAACACAAATGAAATTAGTATGTACCATAAAGGGTGGATGGTAGCTAACAATATAATAGTCAAACATTTGATAGACTAGATAGGTAAAGGAATTATTTTATTTTGTGAGCAATGAGCCATATTGATTGGCCCATCACCAATTGTTTTGGAACATTGGGCTCTCCACAATAGAAGCACCTCAATGGCCCCCAATTGCAAATTAGAAACAAATGTCCTCCAACCTTTTCAGTTTATATTAATGAGAGTTGAACTTTGAGATAAGTCTGAGGTACTATTGGGAATGTCTTGCGAACTTGGGGATCACAATGAGAACATGATAGGAACAAGGAAAAAAACGAAAAAATTGGACCCCTCATGAGTGCATGCTGAGCGTTCTCATTGGCTGCATGAAACTTTTATTTCCAAAACTTTTTGTCACCCTTTTTGGTCTGGGCTAATGGCAGGCGCACAAATTGTGGGACTAAGAGCATCGCCACCGGTGCTCACCTAAAAATTTTCTCACATCCAACTTTAGTCATTTACTTTTTTGCAACACCACCTATAAAACTGAAACTGGGACTGCAATTATGTGGGAACTACTAATAGTAAACCACCTGGACCAATCATTATGTTTGGCCAATCAAAAACAAGGAGCAGCAGTCAGATCGTATTTAGTACACTCTTCTCTAGCAGGAAGAAGGACATGGCCTAACGTTAATTACTTTACCAGAGTTAAGGGGTGAATGTTTCACAAGCGGTGGAAGTTGAGAGGCCCACTTGTTTAGGAAATTCGTTACAAGTTACAACCCAGAGAGGGACCCTCCTGGCCTTTAATACCCCCACACATGGCAGGCATAAATATGTCAAAAATGAGTTGCAAATTGGGCTTTCTAAACTTTCAAAATTACTACCATAGTACCTGGGCTGGTTAGGCAGCAAGGTGCATAATAAGAATATTAATAATAATAATATTTTAGACATTTAACTTTGGCAGTAACAATAATAATATTTTACAATTAGGCACTATACTAAAAAATGAAGCTAGTGTGCTCTAGAGTTTGGCAGGTAGCTTTTTTTCAGAATTTTTGGAAAATTCATAAATAATGAATTAATGTGTAACTGGCGTTTAGGGTAATAGGTGATTGTTTTTCCACTCTCAGCTTTACAGAGAGTCACAAAAGTTCACTTGCCAAATAGCCAAAAAGCACCCACCAGCACACCATGAAGGATGATGGATGGTAAGTGGTCAGGAAACAGTTTTCTGTTGGATTCCAGTTCCCTAGCTAACCATGGTGGTTAGCTGGGTTGCTTTTCTTTACTACCTACCTACTAACAACCCACAAGCAGGTTGCTAGTAAGTAGGTAAGTAGTGAAAACAGCCCTTACTTATGTATAAACCATCTACTTACCTAGTAACTATCTATTTTCCTACCTATCTACCTATATATGAAACCTATTTCTTACAGAATTGGTTACCAAGGTGAGATTTGCCAGAGAAGAAAAGAACACTTGCTACTTAATTGGGTCTGTGTGGGATTGATGGTGGTTGGACATGGCACACTTCAATTGCGATTGAATCAGGGGTTTTCTACAGGATTTTGTGATGTAGCTAAAATTGGCAATCATCCAGGAAAAGTTATTCAAATGTGGCTACATACTAGATATGAAAGTAGAAAAAAGTAAAATAAAAAATCATTTTATATTATTGGTTACCTACTGGAACATCTTATCACAAAAATCTGGTGATTTGGATTTTTAGTTTTTCTTTGAAATCTGGCGAATTTGGGCCATTTTTTTTCCCATGAAACATCCTTTGCAATAGTTGACATCATATTTTTCAGGTTGAAATTTGGCGAAATTTCTATAAAAAAAACACTGGTTTGAATTCCCTGGCTAACCTCAGTGGTTACCTGGATTTCTGTTTTCATTACCCACCTACTAATAACCCAACTAGCCCTACTTTTGTACTAGCAATCTAGGTACCTACATCTACTTACCTAGTAGCTAACTATTATTATACATACATACTTAGAAAGCCCATCATATAATTTTCATCCTTCACAACACAGGTTACCCAGGTGAAACGCAAACTCAACTCAAGAGAGATTCATACCAGTGTTGGCAGGATATGCACATGCATAATGGCCGGATATGCATGGAGTCATATCTGGAAACAAAGGATTTGGGGATTCTGGATATGAATTTTCACTATGCATGTCATTGGAAAAAATGGGGGGAAACTTGGCACCATCATTGTCGAGCTTTTCACTTGAGAGTTTCTACGAGTTCTTACAAGTTTTTGTGTCAACTTATTCAGATGGATTTTATATTTCATTGTGCATATCTAGGGTTTAGGGTTTAGGAAATGGCGAATACAGCGTCACACTCATTGCGAAGAGTGGGGGGAGCTTTGCACCATCAATGTTGACCTTTTCACTTGAGAGTTTCCACGAGTTCCTAGAAGTTTTTGCGAGTTCTTGCATCAACTCATTCAAGTGGATTTTATATTCTACCATTGGCTTTTGACTTTCGAGTCATTGGTGTTGTTCAAGAGTTCTTGCAAGTTCCTACAAGTTCCTACATCAACTCGCTTGCTCATTTGTGGCTTTTATCATCAATGTCGTTTGAGAATCTTGCATTGACTCCTTTTCGCTAGTGTTGATGGGTGAAAGCTTTCACAAGCTCTTGTGTTGACCATTGATCCAAAAACCATTGTTGGTTTGTTAAGTTCTACAAGTTCTATTATCATGAAATGTAAGTGTTTTCGACCCCTTTGTTAAGTTTTGCTTCGTGCTTCAACTATGAACTCCATCTTGTATTTGTTCATCACCTTTGAGCTTTTGACTTTCAATTACATTTTGAAAATGTTTTTGTTTTTTAAATTATTTTCCATTTGAATATGTCATGTTTATGAAGTGTGGTAGTTTAGGATTTGGTGTTCAGGTGTGTCTTCTTACTATTTGCAACTCCTTGTTTCACTATGGTTGAATATTGAATTCAATTGAAACACTATGGATGAAGATTGTGTTCAATTAAAGTTTAAAGAATTTTAATTCTAATTTTTTTCATGTGCTCTTGAAGTACAATGGCATTTTAGGATTTGGTGTTCAAGTGTGTTTTCTTGCTATTTGGAACTTTACAATGGCTACAGACGAAATTTGTGTCATTGAAAGTGTCAATGGACTTGATGAAGTTCTCTTTGATGTGAGCATAATCCCTTCTTGATCTCACAACTTTTCAAATGTGAAAAGTGTGCATCAACAACAATGTGACAATGATTTACCAATTACTTTTGATGAGGTGTATATTCAAGCTATGGAGCAACAAGTTTTGTTATGGAAACCACATACTAGAACTTATATTTGCTAGATTTTTTTTGATGTAATGACAACTTGTTTGTTGATCTGTTGAATCCATAAATGTTGATATGCATCATATGTTGATCCCAACAAACTTTTGGCAATGTTCTAAACCAATCTAGTTTGTTGTAAAAATGGCCTCATCAAGTATGGGAAAAGTAATGGCATTACTCCTATGAAAACACATGTTGAGAATGTTCATCCTCATTTGCTTGCTAAAAGAAAATCTATACTAAGTGAAAGGGCAGTGGCTAAGCTTTCTAAAATAAATCACAATCAATAGCATGGGAAGAAAAGGGTTGGGGCAACTAGTTTTGCAGTCACTTCTTGTTTTGGGTCAACAAACTTGTATAAAAATGCTAATGAAATATAACAAAATTTTATTGAAGACCTTGTGTTGTACATCTGCAAAGGCTACATGTCTTTTTCAACTTGTGAAAACATCTGGTTAAAAAGGTTAATATTGTGCCAATGTCCTCGTGTTGTATTTCTTTCTTGTTTTTCTCTTGTGAAACAAGTGCTTTCTACAATGGTCACAAAGACCATGGAATTACATGTTCTACCACATCTAAAATCAATAGCTATTGTGTCTATTAATTTTGATTTCTAGATGTTTAGAGGTGGTGTAAATACATTTGCTTTGGTCATTAATTATTTAGATGAGGCTTGGACACCTAGGCATGTTACTGATAATTTGTTTGAAGTGCATGAAACAACTAGTGGCAATGCCATGACTTTACAATTCCAATCTTTGTTGGAAAATTTTGGACTAATTCATTGGGTGATTGCTTTTGTGAAACATGAAGGTAACAACTTGGGAACCATGGTTACAACATTACAATTAATCATTAATTGTGAATTGCTCAAGCTTTTGCGAGTTTATGAAGGTACTTGCTTTGGACATGTGATGTTTAAAATGTGTCAATATGCGATGAATGTTGATAAGGTTTTAGTGGGTTTAACTTTGGTGAATGTTAAAGATGTTCAAATAGGTTTGCAAAAAAATAATTACTCAAACAAAAAAATTAGGGAAAAGGAGGCAAGAATGGGAAAAGGCTTACATTGAGAGTGGGATGTGGCACCAAAAGTTGAAAACTCTAGTGAAAACCAAATTTGCAAGTAAAATTATAATGTTTGAAAAAACTTTGGAATTTAAACAAGCCATCTTGTTATGTTATGGGAAACAAAAGACACTAACATTGCAATAAATTTTTTTTAAGGCCTAGGTCTGAGCCATTGTGAAAGTTGTCATTAATTGCTTGAATCTTGAGGTGGTAGCATGTGCGATGAACCAATCTAGAAGCCACTAGTTATTATCAAATGCTTTAGCTACTACAATCAATTTGATTGTGGATATGGAATGTAAATCAAATACCCTTGATGGGTATGAAACATTTGACCTTTTTGATGTTGAGTTCCATACATTGAAAAAAAACATTAGAAAGGAGGTTGTGAAAGTACTTAAACCTTTTTTGGAATTTTTGAAAGCATTTGATTCCCATCAAATTCATTTGATGTTGGCCTTGATGTTGGATTCATGTTTCAAATTTCTATCGGTTGTGGAAAGTTTTGCGGGGTGTGGCAATGCAATCTGCATTGATATTGTATGATGTGAAAAAAATCATCCTCCTTCTGACGACTATTTTTGATCGATTGAATACTATTGTTGAAGTAATTATAGTACCATGTGATGAACATGTTTTTCAAACTGAAGAAGAGGACAATAACATGTTCGGTGTTAAAACTTCCATGGAAGAAACTTCATGGGCACTTATTATTACAAAAAAAAATTTATTTCGAAAGCTATCTATTCCACCATCTATTTGTGTGGATCCTCTTGCTTGGTGGCAGACCCATGAAGGTTAGTTTCCAAATGTTGTTTTCTTGGCCAAACAAATCCTTGGGATTTTAAATTCTCAGATTGAGACCAAAATGATGTTTAACCTTGTTGGTGTTTTGATAGCTCTGAGATGTTACCACTTGCAAGTGGAAAATCTTGATAGGATTATCATTGTGGTAAAAATTGGCCAAATGATTTGCACATGAATTGCACAGTAAATGCAAACATTATATCAAATTTGAAGTTGTTTTAACTAAAGAAAGTTATGGATTTATTGAAAAATCTGAATATTTTGAAGAGCTCTTGGTTGATAGTGATTAAATAAGTTTTTTTTTTTTCCATTAGTTGTTCCTTTGAATTTATTTTACTTTTTGTTTCATGTCCATGTTGATGTTGCAACATTTTGGGCCTTTTGTTTTTGTTGTTAATGAAATTATAGTTGATGCTGCAAGGTTCTAAGTTCTAAGCCTTCTATTTTTGTTATTGATCAAGTTACAATTGATGTTACTAGGTTCTAGGCCTTTTGTTTTTGTTGTTGATCAAATTGCAACATCAACATTAGCTTCCATATTAATGTTGTTGGGTTCTAGGCCTTTTGTTTTTGTTGTTGATCAATCACAACATCAACATCAACTTCCATATTGATTTTGTTGGGTTTTGGGCCTTTTTGTTGTTGATGATGAAGTTGCAGCAATTTTCTTGTGTCCTTTGGGCTTTTGGGCATTCTACTTTGTTTGTTGGTGATCAAACTATAGCAACTTCTTAAGTGGCTAGGTGGGTTGGGATGTTTTTGTGGGTGTGTTTTTGGAGGTAGCTTGTGTTGTAGTGGGCAAAGTTCTTTACAAAATTGGGGTTCAATTCTCCCACAAGTTATTTGATTTCCAAGAATGAAATTAAAGTTAATGATGACCAAGTACAAAATTAGGGCTTAGGATTTCCAACAATGACATTAGCATGTGAACTTTACCATATATAACCAGTATACATATTTACAATTTATCAAAATTTGAAAAATTGGCAAATGCATAACTAGCAATGAATCAACAATTTCAATGGATGCATAACCATATCTACAATTTTATAAGAGAATTTTTGAAATATCCAGATGCATATCTTTTATCCATTTTTCAAAAAGAATTTGTCCTATGCATATCCTCTGGATTGGCGTAAAATGCCATATCCAGACAACACCAGTTCATACACCATTGAGTTGGAAATCCATAGTCCATACCTGTTGATTCCACAGATCTTTCAAGTTGTGTCAAATGGCAGAATTGGCTATCATTGCCTGATTTTGTTGTGTATCTACACTACATAACAACCAACTAAAGCTAATTTACAACTTGCTTATGTAGACCTTTGTGATAGGAAACATGCCATAAGGAATGCATTCTGCCTCCTCGCAAATCACTACTAGGGTAAGGCCAAGCCATAGGGATGAGTCAAGGCAAAACCCACCACCCCCTTGGACACATTCTCTAGTAGCCTCGAGACTCATGACCACCCATATATAGCAAACCATGGGAGTGCAAAATTTGTTACCATTCCTCATACATGGGCAATGAGTACTTGAAGACACACACACATATAGGTATGCAAGTGCAAGTAGGCTTTTACCCTTTTACCAAGTGAACAAGGGGTGTGTCACACTGTGGCCTTGCCATTTACATCAAAAAGTATCTTAAGGAAAAAGAAGAATTATGGAAATTTAAATATTTCACCATGCAAAAATATAATCTTCAAAAAAAATCCTGTAAAAGAAACCAAAATCCTTCGAGATATCATAACTCTATAACTAATCTCAAGTTTCAACACAAGCCAAAATATCATCTTTCAAAAATCCTCATATAAAAATAAACCTATTACCTAGGGGCCAAAATCCCTTAAGCTACTATACTCTATAATGAATCTAAACACAATATCCTTGCATTGGTAGGCAAGGCCAACAAATGCCCACTGACAGCCAAAGGGAAAGGTTAGGTGATTAGGGTTATGTAATAGCTGATTTAAGTGATCTATTCTAGTTTTGACTTTCTTCTGCCAATTGGAAACCCTAAAAGGATATATAGCTAATGACCATATGGGGTGTGCCCCAAATGGGTCGTTCAGGAACATGGTATTGGGGTCACTTGACAAGCAGATTGCAATGCAGAATCTGAGGCTTGGAATCTGGCAGTTTACTTGGTATGCAGGGAGAGGATGCACAAATACCTGCACAAATACCTACACCCCCCGCTTCTTTTTTCCAGGTAGGCAACTGAAAATGGGACTCTAATATTTATTCAACCTCTCCTATTCACCTCCCCAGTGTACTTATTTCTTTTTCATATTAATTAGTTGAGGGTGCCTCACAAGTCCAACTTTCTTTTCTTTTCTTTTTTTTTGGGGCAATGAGTCAATTTGATTGGCCCATTGCAAAAAAAAGTTGAAACTATTGGAGGCTCCCCAAAATAGAAGATTCTATTGAAACATGGAGTGCCTACCCCTTTGGCCCACCTATATAGGTGAGAAGGGGAGGACTTTGGGCAAAACACATGGGATTAAAGCAAGGTGCTATTGGGAACATCCTTGGGGAACACATTGGGAACATATTGGGAACCTGAAGGGAACATGTTGGGAACAAAGGAAAAATGAAAAAACCCCCCTCCCCCCCCCAACCCAAAACTTAAAAGGAAAAAAAAAGGCACTTTGAATGCATTGCTGAGCCTTCCTGTTGTCTGCATGAAATTTCTATTTCCAAAACCGTTCATCACCATTTTTGGGCTGGGCTAATACCCCCATTATAAATTGGGGGTACTTGTTTTACTCACCTCTCCTATTAATTAGATGAGGTGCCTCTCAAGTTGTGTGTGTGTGTGTTTTTTTTTGGCAACAAGCCAATTTGACTGGCCCATCACTCACAAAAAAAAAAAAAAAAAAAAAACTATGAAGGCACCCCAAAACAGAACCTTCTATTTTGAAGTATAGAGGTCCTCCCCTTTGGCCCAACTATGTAAGTGAAAGAAGGACAACATTTGCCAAAGCATATGGGATAAAAGTGAGGTGCAATGGAGAACATGTTGGGGAGCACATTGGGAACTTGGGGAACGTATTGGGAACCTGATGATACACCCCCCGCACCTCCCCCCCTCCCCAAGAACACCCTACCTATTGAGGTAGAAATTTGATGGAGGGTAAGTTGCCCTCCTGACAGACTACTACTTGTTCTTTCCATATTTGGGGATCAGCCCTGCTCCTGAGGGCCTCCTTAAATCCTAGGTTGCAGCCCCAAGGGCATTAGAGTGGTAGCCAAAAGGTGTAGGCCCCAAAATTATGGAGGCTTTCCCCAGTGCAAAGTATTGCAAGATTTAAAAAATCTATATCCATGTGAATCGTGGAAGGTGTCCTCAGTCAAAGAACACATCTTCCATGTGAAGAGGTGTTTTTAAACATAAAGAAAAAAAAACCTTGCCACACTTTATGACAATGGCAAGCATGCATGCCCCCTTGTTTCACATCATAAGCACATGTAGCCTAGAAATGGTTTGTGCTTATGAGGGTTAATTTTGAATTATGTCCCTACTATCACATAGGTAGGTTACACAATTAAAGTCCGAGACAACACTCACACACCATACAAAACATTTGAAGAATACAAGAAATGAAACTTACATATTTTTGGGTTAGCCTAATCATCCACGCACCTTAAACTTGGTCTATATGTGGGCTAGATCCATTGGGGAGCTCATCACACGTGCTCAAGGCTTTTGTTTTTATAAGGATCACTCATCAAAACATGTATGTTCAATCTTGTGAACACTTTTATAATCAAAACAATACAAACTTATGAAATAATAAATTTCGCACAAATTTGAAACAAACCTATGAAGCCTGTAAATTTGTGATGCCTTTCTATGAACAAATCATTCAATTATTTGAAATCTTCTTCCTTAGGATTTAATCAAATTTACATAATTCATTTAAAACCATATTTAACCCAAACTAAATTATTCATGAATCCAAGCCCATGCCCCTAGTCAAAGATCTTCAAAATAAGGTCCATAAGTTGCACTATTTATTTTCATATTTACCCATCTTTTTACACTTATGCCACATTATTATTTATTTACAACTTTTATCCCTAATGACCCATCTTGGTGTTACAAGCACACCATAGTGTGAAGGTGAAAGAGCCAAAGGTTGGGAACTTGAAGGTTACAACCTAAACCCTAAGGTAGGCTTGCATCAACATTATGTGCTAAGGGGATATAACATTTTGTTCAGCAAGGCAACTAAAAACAGTTTGGCTTCCCCTTGGGACATAGTATCAAGGCTGTCTACACCTGAAGAGTGAGAGTGAATCTCACAACTATAAGTAAGCATAATTTCCTTTGCACTCTTAAGGAGGAGGTGGAAGAACACTCCCCCCTCATATGTCTTGTGACCTACATATGTTTAGGTCCAAAATAACTTTAGTTGTATCCTTTATGATAGATAACGCATTGGGTGAGGGATATTCTCAAAAGGTAGGGGTGAGACTTGACCCTCAGCTCTGTCGCAGGTCCTTCTTGTGAGTATGCCCTCCTCCACCTTGGGATTTACCTTACACATATTGGTGTAATGGTTTGCAACGTAATAATAATATTTAGTTTTTTTTAATGAATGATCCTTCAAAGATGGCACCACATGGGCCATGACTCCTTTTGGCTATCTAAGTCTTTAGTTCTAGTGCTACAATTCATGTTATCATGTTTTACAATCCGATTGTTTTTCTTTGAAACTTTTTTGGGGAACACAATACACTAAGAATTTTCTCTAAGTGCTTTACCCTAACAGTTGTTACAACCCCAAACTTTGGTTTAAAAGCTTAAAGAATAGAGCCGGGTCTCCTCCAGCTATCACCCACAAATTGGTTCCCAGTTCAAGCCAAAAATGTTCTTTCAAAAGTCCTACACCCAACTGACATCTTTTTGGTCTGGGGCGGGCAGAGCCAATAAATCACAATTGACTTGCCTTGGACACACAACAACTTTCAACATTGCTAACTTTCTCAAGTGCAAATTTCCATATCCGACACCACCAAGGAATGCTTTGGTTGAAGGACATATGGATTCAGGGAAAAGTTCCAAGTCATGCACCCTAACCCACCAACGAATGCATCAATTGTTGGGCATGTGGATCTCCTGATGAAGGTGCACTGGCTTGACTGGTTTGAATGGCATTGAAACAAGTGGGAGTGGCATATGCCAATCCTCATATGTATATGATTCTTACACTTGTTTAGAGAAAGGAGCCATGTAGTGCCATATGGCTTCCAACCAAAGAAAAAAACATTTCGTCATTCTCATAATTTTAAATCTTGTTGCATTGAAGAGTTTTTACTTTAAATCATTTCACTGGATTTATGTGTAGTAGTAGTAACTTGGATGACCCTTCACTTTCAATGAGTATCAACCCAACCATACAGACCTCCTCTGATATTTGAAGTGTGATCAAAGGGCACCTTACCCGACATAGGGTTTTGTGAGTTGGAAAGCTTATTTTTCTTCATGCTATTTTTTCATTACTCCATTTCATTTTCACTTCAAAGATGATTTTTAGAGCTTGAGGTAGCACTCCCATAACACATTTAAATCAGTCAAAATGAAGCACAAATGATGAAGATCTAAAAAAGTGATCGGTGATAGTGTACTGATTGGTCATGGGCAGTTCTACCCTACTCTTTCCTCCACTGTTTGTTATAGTGTTTTAAAAAATGGAATGCCTAGTCCAGTGGGTGTTCCATTTTCTTTGAAATGTCCCCCATTTTTATTTGTTTTCTTCCAGGATACCCACTGAGAAAATGGGAGAAAGAAAGAGAAAATAATTGGAGCAGGTATTTGAATATAATTGGAGCAAGTATTTATACTGCTTGGTAAAGAATGTGGGGATGGGCTGTACTTGAATATAAGGGCTGAGGTGGGCCCTTATTCTGATAAAGCTTGTGACCTAAGGCTATATCCTACACTTTTTCACCCCTCTGACTGACTGGTTCACAGCTGATAGACAAAATTTCTAGAGACTCTGGAACCTACAACAACCACTCATCAATTGCATGGAAGCTATACAAGCTGATAAGTTATTCCTTGTGTCATCCAGTAAGGCTCGGAATCATCAAATTTTGTATATTGAGACTTGTCGAGCATATTACTTATTACAAGAGTCCCCCCTTTTACATGATGTTCATTGCAGCCACAGAGTATTTTCAGTGAGATAACAGCAACAACAACAAGCCCTTTACCAAAAAGGGGACAAGTGCTTTTGGTTTTGGCAGAGTCTTGATCTCTGGAAAGAGAAGTTGAAAATTTTTGGCAGTTCTGGCATTTAGGTCACAAAAAATTGACTTGCTGTGAAGGTGTAAAACATTGTAGTTTATATTCTCTTTTAAGTAACCAGTTTTGGTGTCTTATTCAAGAGTTTCAACCTTTTTCGTAGATGTGAGACAGGTGACCCATCTGCTCGTTCCACTTTTGGTCGTGCCAGTTCCACTTGTGACACTGATAGACAGCCATGGGGTGCATTAGTGATGTGAATCAAAGGTGGGCAACACAGGAGTGATCAAGGTTTTCACCCTCAATTTTGTGATATCAAAAATTGGCAATGCCTTAAAAAAAGAAAAAGTAGTTGAATTTACACCAGGGAAAACAAAAACCCAATTTTTTTTTTGAAAAATTGATAGAACTTGTTGAAAAAAATCATTGTGAATCAACAGTGGGGAACACCAGTTATGCTCTGCAAACAGGGCCTTGTAGAACCAATTAGCACCAGATGGAATGAGAGAACTGTGTCTCACCCTACCTAGCTCACATGTTTCTGGGTGGAACAAACTGGGCCCGTTCCCAGAGTATATTCCAGTTGATTTCTATGTTTGATATGTATGAGTGACTCCAGTTATTTTAGTGTGAGCCCAAGGGCCAAATTTCTTCAAAAATATGTGAGAAACAGGCCTCCCAGTGAAAATAAACATTTTCTACACCTTTTCAAGCCAAAATTGTCTTAGAACTCACGGAATTCCTAACCTGGTGGCATTGTCACTTGCCGTGCTTCTGAGGTCTTCCTTGGAATCAAAGCTCAGCCAAGTCAAATGGCCTCCTGCTGGGTGCCTGCCAAATTGCCATCCCAGAATAAAATAAGAATTCCAAACAATACCCAAAAAGAAGAAGAATATAAAAAACAGAGAAAATAGGCAGTCCAAAAAATGCGATCTTTTCGCCTTGGAGAAGTACATATGTACTATATGCGCACAAGAAAGAAGGTTCTAAAGAAGAGAAGATTTGGAACATGAACTTGACACAGAAGTCATATACCTGTAGAAAGTGGGACTGTTTGGCAAAGTCCAGAAGCCAAAAGCTCAAAAATATGACTTGGTGGCAGGAGACCTGTCAAAAATGTAGAAGTTAGGTCAAAGAAAAGTCCCAGAATTGGATGTAGTCATGTGAAGTAGGAAGTGGGGTTGACATGCTCAAAACATGTCCTATTTTATTGCCATCCAGTAGGTGCTCCTGCCTTGCACAGTTGTAATAGCCACTGTTGAGCACTTGTAAACCCCACTTTGGAGTTTTGAGAGAAAAGGGTTTCAGAACTCCCCTTCCCAGATATTTTTGCACCCAAACCTAAAGCTTAGCCCAAAACAAAAAATGGACATTAGAACCGTTCACAAATTGTAATTCAGAACTCACCCAAAGTTGTGCCAGATTGGATTGAGACAACAGGTGGTTTGTGTGTTGTTTTCCATTGCTACCCAAAACTACACTAACTAAAACCACATCAGGACTAAGAAGCAATCAGCTCTCTTCCCTAGTCACCCAAGACTATACTAATTTAAAACAGACAGGTCTGGACTGTACTGCCAACCCAAATAGCAAACCAGAACTTCGTAGCATCTTAGCTAGCCCACCCAAAATCACCTTGTGTCAGAGCACAAACAGCCACCAGTGCACAAAGGCCTGTTGTGACTGACCTGTGGATGAAGCGCAACTGAGGTGATGTCAAGTTTCACTTTGATAACCTCTCCTGTAAAACATTAGTCCTGTCTGTAGATCAGTAGGAAGGATAATAGGTGGCTACCATGTACATAGATGTATGTACATGGTTACTACATAGGTAAGATTTAGTCACCATCCATTCCTCATGCTGCACTGGTGAATGTTGGTTCACTCTGGCCAATGAACCAACAGTGTCATTTGAACGTTGCTCTAGTCTAATAGATACAGAAAATATTTTCAGAGTGTTTCCAAATGTCCAATTTAACACTCCACTCCCTGTATACATCCCATTGGACAGTCGACAAAAACTTATCTTACAATCAAATCAGCAGTCTGCTCAATGTACATTGTTTTGTCTTTGTGACTAGCAGGAGTGCATAGAGATATTAGTCAAATGAATCCAGGAGAAGTAATTTGCAATCACAATAGCAGTCTCAAAGTAGAAGAAAAACTCATAAGCTAGAATTAGCTATAACCTGACCGTGCTATTTGATTGTGGCCACAAGTTGAGGTGTTACTTTGCCTGCCTGCAGGGTCACCTGCTCTATGATTTCTTTCTCCATCTTGAGGTCTAGGAATGTTTCTCCCCAAACTGTCAGAGTCCATTCGCTTGTTTCTTCTAGGTCTCCATCTTGGCCTAGGTTTGGCAGCATCTTCATATCCTTCCCTGTTCACTTCCCCTCCCAGTTCATCGGATACTTGCACACTATAACCTGCAGTTGCTACCTGATTGTTCAATTTCTTTGGCTGGCCAGATTCAGCTCTTCCCTTTTGGCTTGATTGTGGCCGCCGTTGTCGTGCTGATCTCTGTTGGAAAGGTCTTTGGAGCTCAGAAGGTTTTGATTCCAATGGCAGGCCACCTGCAGAATTGGATGGATTGCTCCCCTCACCTAGTGTTCCACTTTCTGACAATTCTGTTGCTTGTTGTTGTTGCAATTCATCTACCTTGAGGACCTTAGATGTAATTGGTATCCCTATGCTCAGCTCTTCTAGACGTGTTGAGGCAGTACCTGACTCACTAGAGATTGTGAGTGTTTGCAAATTATGAGAACTAACCCATTGTTCAGCAGATTTGGCCCACTGGTCTGCACTTTTCTTCTTACCTTGGGGTTTCTGTTTGAACTTTCCACTTGTTTTGACAGGTGCTTCAGCAACAATAAGTTCTCCATCTTTCGCATCTATACCTGTCCTTTCATGTGAGATACCAGCTACTTGGTCTGGCATCAGTATGGCATTAGCACTCTCAGAATAACCCACAACTGAAAGAGAAGGCCAGCGATTGTCATCTACAGCTTCATGCAACTGACTCCCTCCATCTGCCTTTGACATCAATTCAGAGGTGCTGTCCAGCAACAAGCTGGAAGAAGCATGCAGCTCTTTTACTTCAAAAGAAGCCCTCCTGCCCCTTTGACTTTCTGTCCTTGATTGGTTCTTCTGTTGTTGATTATATTGTTCCCCTTTTGACTTCCAAGGTTTCCGCTGTTCCCCCCTGAACTTCCAAAATAAGGAACCAGAGGGAGGAAACTGTTGCAAATGAACCCCTGGTTTTTGGTGACCAGGCGGCCAGCAAAATAGGTTAATCCGTAAGCTTTCAAGACTAGTCCAATGAGGTGGGTGCAATAAGGCCTCAGCAGTCCGGACAAAAGTGTCACATATCATGGGCAGGCTGAAATCTTGCACTGATCTTGCACAATTCTCACTCCGATCAAATGGATCCTCCACCTGTGAGAAGTTTACCAAATTTGAGAGAATCATTTAGCACAGCACAATCCATTCATTCAGAGATGCAGGTGACATTATATTCAACAGAACCAGCTGCAAACTACATATTACATTTTATTGACCAATGGTGCTTTCGAAAGAAGGCTTTAGAAACCAGCCAATTGCAGTGTGACAGAAATACATAGTTTACAGAGGAAAGAGAAGTGACACACCATCATGGGATAACATTTGTTCTTCAATGCATTGTCTCCCCATTCTCCTGTGAAGGTTGACACAGCCAACCCTTTGCTCCACAGGTTTTTCACAGAAGCAAACTGCATTCACACCCCTGGTCTTAAATTGAGCTCTCCCTTGCCTTACATCTAGGATTTGAGTTTTCTGATGAAACCCAAGATGATGTACACGATGCCATATCCACTACTCATGATTGCAGTAATCTAGTGCCCTGTGACGATACTGCATTAGGGAGGAGGTCTTATGTGCAAGTGCAACAAATGTACCTGCCCAAAGAAGGACAAAAATAGATACGTGAGGCTGCTTGTGTTGTCTTTTCCATAGCCTTCTGTAATGTATGCTTGAATTCTTTCAAAGCAGGCATCCATCAATTGCTTCCATGACTCTCTGGATGCTCTTCCTGTGAGAAAAATCATCTTAGCCCTGTGAGGGTACAGTTAGCAACAGAGTAACACCAGCTGTGCAACATTGCTGCTGTATATGATCAATAGAGAAATGAATCCAGATCTGACTGCACCAACCTGTTGCTGCTGTCATCAAGTTGCCATCACCAAGTATGACCTTGAAAGGGGGGAGTATTGGTGGTGCTCGTGTCTGTGAGGGTCAGCAGCCATTGCCACAGATGGCACAAGCAAACAAGTGTCTGTGAGGACAACGAAACAAAACAACTCAGATCAAAGTGACATCATAGCCTGATGTAAAGCAGGAATGGACTTGTATATCATGCTCTTCCATACAGAGTGCTACAGACATCACAAACAGTGATAGAGATTAGTACATAGGCTGCCTTGCTTACAGGTGCAAATTGAGAGGTGAGAACCTGGAGATGGAAGACAACAAGTAGACATATGGTGAAGGAGTTCAAGGTTCCCATCTTTGGATCATTGATGGAGTGTGCTTTAGCCCAGCATTTGATCTGCATCTCAGCAATAACCACAAGTAACTCAGCTTCATGAGTCCAAGATCAAGGATTTATGCACCAAAAACTATATTAAGTTGCCACTGTTTCCAAAATGGAAGTGAACCAACAAGCAAATGCCTACAGATGTAAAGATCTGATCCTGCAGATTGATCGATACCATAAATGAAGCTCACCAGAAAGATGAGGCAGCGGCACCTTGGGTCCATGTCAGTGATCCATCGCAGCACACGTGACTTGAACAGTGCGCTGCCATTATCAACCGACACATCACATGCAATGTTTGCTTGAGCATCAACAAACATAAGAAGAGGTACACGAGCATTGCCTATCATTTGCACCTTCCGAGTTACCCCTGTGCATACCACCATTTTGTAAAATCAATCATATTTTGGTAGGGAACAAGGTTATGAACAAATCATGCACAAACATGTAGATTGATGACAGAAGTAAAAAGTCAGGGACATTACCATCAAGAACAATATGGCAGAAGAAAATTTCTTGAGATGTGATGATCACTCTTACCTGACTTTAGTAATGCTCGCTCAATGCTCCGGAGTATTTTCACCTTTCTGGATTTTGGAACAGCAGGGGCTTGATCCTCCAAAACAGGTAGCTCCAATGACAAGTCCAAATCACCCCAAGGTGTGTAGAAGTTGGACTCAAAAGAACCAAAAGGCATCACATCTGCCCCTGTGAATACATTTGCAGCATCCACCCCGATTGAAAAGGGATAGAACAAAGTACACAGTCAAAAGCAATTACACAACTCAGCAAGATTCTTTACATATCAAGCTTACAGTACATTTCAATACCTTTGCAACCATCAAGAGACTGGAAAAGGTTACTGAGGCGCTGGATTACATGAATCCTCCTGAAATAATCTTCTTCAGTTGGCTGAAGAGCACCATATACATCTCTCAACATCCACTCCAGAGGCTGAATGCTATCCTCATTCCACTCAGGAGCCAAGAAAACACTCTGATACTTTGCCTCCATCTCAGCTGCCTCTTGAGCAATATGCTGGGAGTGGGCTGCTCCAGGATTTGCTGCCACTTACACAGGAAGAATACAAATCAGACATGCTCAACTCCATCACATGTTTACAATTTGACACAATCAGTTGTACAGGAAAATCCTTGTGCTGTAAATCCACTGCGTCAACAACTCCAATGGTATTGAGGGTCACAAATTTTTCAAATGGCTCAGCACTTACTTGGATCCCCCTTCAATGGTGATGTGGAGGTTTTGGCAATACCAGCAACTGCCTCTCCTGGGGGAAGCCACATACCCTGCAGATGGCTGCTTGAAGAAGATCCAGCCTCCTCAAAATGACCATCCATTGACCTTGGTCTCCTTGACTTGCCATGGCTGCTCCGACCTGTCCTTGTGTGATTCCATGATCTCGAAGAATCTGCTGTGGCCCTAGGAAGCCGATTCACTGTTGCAAAATCTGAGCCACTTTGGAAAGATTGCAACACAGGAGGAGATTCAGTTGCCAGGTCCTCAATCATTGATGCTGAAATGCTTCCCAGGATTTGTGTGGATAAACTAATGTTTGATGCAGGAGATGAATCCATTGAGGCAATGATCGCTGTATCCTCATGGATTCTTAAGGCTGCATTGCTGATGTTGCCTCCTAAACTTGGACGAAAGTATCCACTCTTTGCTATCCCATCTGAACAAGTTCTACTTTGAGAAGGTATGCTTACTGAAGGAAGAAAAAACCTCTCTGTAGTCTCTTCATGTACTTTGAGATTAGAAACACAAGAAACTACTTGAGCCAGTTCATCACTACTCTGCAATGGCCTGTTTGAAGGCCCCGCATCCTCATCACCTGCTTAACAAGTCACAAAAAAACATTGCCCAGAGTTTCATTACTGAATTCCTTCTCTCAAATGATGCATGCTTTACTTTCAGTCCCTCCATCCATGTGTTAAGACATATTCGGATGGAGAGACTTGTAATAGATAAAGCTTCAGCATAACTTGAAATAGAAAACACCTCCTGCATTTTGACATGTTGTTTTTCAACTTGACCAAAGTTCCCAAAAAGCCGTTGTCTCCTGTTCTCAATTTCACTGGAATATACATATCTACTCATGCAAAAAGCTTGCAAAACCCAGACACAATCTGAAGGAATCTACTTTCAAGTTTCCAACCCTTGACCAGTTTCCATCCCCAGTGCAACGAACTAAATAAGACACTTTCTATTTCTCAGCAATTCCAGTCACAAAATTGTAACATTAAAACTGAACCTTTTTTTTTCCCCGAAACTCTTCTCTTCTCGGTCTCAGAAGCTTTGCTCACTGTCTGCATACATTTAGCGCTTCAAAACGAGAATGTAATCGCAGATAGGTATGCAAAACTTGGAAAAATTTACACAAAGAAAGCACTCACTCACCCGGAGTTCGCACTGCCGCGGTGACATCATCCATTGCACAGCTTCTCCCTCACCAGTCCCAGTGATGCCATACTTCAAGTAAGCGTCCACCTTCCACACCGCCTTCTTCCTCTTCCTTCCAAAATCCACAAAACCTCAACCCTAACTCCCTGCAACAATCATTAAGCTTCAAAAAACCAAAAAAGGAAAAAAACTGTTTCTTCCTACTGTGAAAACACGAGAATATCTGCAAAACTTTCCCTGAATACGAACCAGTTTCCACCATAACAAACCTTCCAAAAATAGATTTTTAAAGGAAAAAATTCACATATTTTTCCCAGCAGTCACAATTTCTGTAAAAAGCATTCAGACGAGTAAAACAGGAGCGAAGAGAATGCGAAGAGAGAAGATCGAGTACCACTGGAAGCGCCATCGCTCCGCCTCCTCGGCGTGCACGCTGCTGACGCTCTTTCTTTTCCTTTTGGCCTTGCCTTGATAGTGTTTTGCAAGGAGCGCGCTTTCTTCCCATAGAGCCGTGCAGGGGCCTTTGCTCTCTCTGCGTACGATTTCCTCGTTTCCGAATCTGCCAACGGTGAAGATTGGATCAATGTTCGCAGCCGACGGTCAAGATTAGATCGGTGTTCACAGCCGACGGTGAGGATCGGATCAATGTTCGTAGCCTGAGGTGAAGATTGATCAATGTTCGCAGCCGACGGTCAAGATTGGATACCCATAGGGGGGTGGCGGATTCCAGAGCTCGTTCTGGGCGGAAAATGTGACCCTTCGAACCAGGGGGTGGACTGTATACCGCCTGTTCAGGCAGAAGGTTCCCTTTGCCGGCGCCCGTACCTCACAACATGAGCACGTGTTTTTCGCAAACATGGAGATGGATGAAAGTTGATATCTTTTTAATGCATTAAAATTTTTCTAAATATTACAAATATGCACTACGTAGAGAGCCTCCAGCCTTGCTCATAATACGGTGACCCTGCACAAATATTTTTCACATCCAAGTTTAGTTATTTGCTTTTTGGGACCCCACCCATAAAAGTGAAACTGGGACAGCAAATAGGTGAGGGACTATTGATAGCAAACCACTTGGACCAATCATTATGATGGGCCAATCAAAAACACTGAGCACCGGTCAGATCATATTTATTACACTCTTTTCTCCATGTCCACAGTGTTGCTGTGCCTTGTACCAGCCACCGCACACTGTGTAATTACGCCGACCCAAAACTAATTTCTTGAGCCAAACCGGCGTATTTTACGTTTTCTTCATCCAATTTTACTGTGCAGGATCACATACTGAGCACGGCTGGAGACGCTCTTAGACGAGGTAAATCAGGGTCTCTGAGTTCAAAATGTGAGAAAAAAGCTTGGGGCCAATGAGATTGTTAGAATTGGTGGTTTAAATTATTTTCTGGAGTTAGCTGGAATGCCTTAGTTTATTGGTGTACCTAATAGGTACTCACGCTGCGGTTTTTGGATCATAATGTTTTCATGCGATCAATGAGATCGCTTAACATGCACACAAGGACCCATTTAATTTTCTTTTGGGTTTTTTTTTGGGCAGGGGGGGAGAGATTCTTTGCTATTTTTGGGCTGTTCCCAATGTGTTCCTCTAAATGTTCCCAATAGCACCACACTTTTTATCTCATATGCTTTGGCCAAAGTTGAATTTTCATGTATATAGACTATAAAGGTGAGCCAGAGGGAAGCACCTCACCTCTGTGCTTCTATTTTGGGGGAGTGTCCAATGTTTTGAAGAAACTATGATAAGGCTAATTAAAGTGGCTCCTTCAAAACCCTCGGACAAAAAACCTATGAATGCATCTTACTTACTTACTTACAATTTAGTGTCATTAAGTGGGCCAAATAGCGCCTGGGCTAGAACCCAATTGACATTAAGTCTGATGAAGCAATTCAGATCTAATCGTTTGACATTGCACTAAGAATCTAACAAGGATGCCTTGCTATTGACAGCTCAGCAGTTTAGCCAAAGGTGTGATGGCAGTTAGTGGCAATGAACCTCTAAACCTCTCTCAAACACTTTGATAGGCAGGGCAAACCAACAAGAAGTGGTCCTCATCTTCAACCGCACCCAAGTGGCACAATTTGCAGTAACGTTGCTGCATTGGCACCTTCACTGGCTTGACTTACCTTCCTAGCTCAATCTGCAGCTTGTGATTCGCACAATGAAAACGTGCCAAGCTTCTCCTAAACTATGCATTGTCTACCCTGGAGAGGTATTCTTTGTACCCATACTGTGCTGAGCTATTCAACCCTAGATAGGCTCTCACCCTGCTGGAGTCAGTTGTAGTCATTTGATGGTGTACAATGTATTGCCTTTCAGCCAACTGCTTGAGGCGAGCACATGGTGGCAGCTGATTGCTATCGATGCACAAATTGTACATCGATAGTCGTTCATATACTTGTGCTAGCCAGTAAGCAGGCAATCGATTCTTTCTACCCACATCACTCTGGTTCCCAAGTAAGACTTTTCGCCTGGCTGCAAGCAACTGCAGCTGTACATCATAAGCTAGCCTAAGCATGCGATTTGAGTCTACCTCAGAATTGACACGTGAAAGAAAGTGCATGGTCTAATGTCACCAAAATATTTCTAGGGGAAACCTGCCAAACTCTGCCAGCATGACATAATTGGATGTCGTGGTGCTGACCCCCAGCGACAACTTCAGAAAAGCTCGATGAACCACCTCTAATTGTTCGCGCGCCATGTGGTCTGACCATACTTCACACCCATAGCTAAGCACTGGTTTGACTAGTGCATCAAACAGCTGGCATTGTAATGTTGGGTCAAAGATGCGCAGCTCTACGCATCTGCGCTGCAATGCAAAAACTGCCTTTTTCCCTGACATTGCTAACCGTTGTATTGCCGCTTGCATACCTTTTGTGCCGTGCAGCTCAACACCTAGATACTTGAAAAAGAATTGTTGCTCTACAGCCTCACCCTCATACTGAAAAGCCTAACACACAAACTTGCGTGCTTCAAACACAACAACCTTGGTTTTCTTGACATTCATAGTCAACTAACGCTCACAACAAAAAGCTTGCAAGACATCCAATTGCTTCTACAATCCAGCAGGAGTGTGTGACATGAGAGCTAGGTCGTTTGCATACAAAAGCAAACAAACAGCTAGTTGTCCCAACATTGGTGGTGTGTCACCCTCCAAAGCATTCAGTCGTTTCTCTAGGCCATCTATGAAGAGGCCAAACAGGAGCGGGCTGAGGGGGCATCCTTGCTTCATTTCGATGCGGCAAAGGAAAGTGGGCGTGAGCCCCTCCTTTGGATGGTGCAGGCAGGCTTGGTCTTGACGGTACATGGAGCGCAAACACTCCAGTATCCGCCCACTAATGCCAAGTCCCTCCAGCACCTGCCACAACAAGTCCCTTGGTACTGTATCAAAGGCTTTTTTGAAGTCCATAAAACAAGTGTATAGCTTCTTTTTTTGAAATTTAGCTTGTTCGGTCAAAGTGCAAAAAATAAACAAGTTATCTATTATCCTGAAGTCCTTTCTGAAACCAGCCTATCCCTTTGCGCATAAATCATTGGTCTCCGCCCATTAATTGATGTGGGACTCAAGAATCATTGCAAACACCTTGGCTAAGATTGGTCCTACTGTGATCCCCCTGTAATTGTCAAACTGACTACAGTCACCCCCTTTGTAAAGTGCATGTATGATCCCAATAGAAAGTGATTCACAATAGCCCTCGCGTAGAATTTTGTTAAAAACAATTAATAGTGGTTATTGTAAGGCAACAGCTGCATCCAAAAGGAACTCTGGTTTGATGCCATCAATGCCTACAACTTTGTGTCATTTTAACTTTTTGAACACTTGTTGTACTTCAACTAGTGTGATGTCAACATTCAAGTATTCGCAATCAATACCATTGGGTGGAAAGGAGACCACCTGGCTTGAATAGCGGCACCTATCACAACTCCTGCTGTGGCTAGTGTCGTAAAAAACTAGAGCAATTACTTGAAGCCATCCCTGAGCGCTTCACTGGTGATGCCATTGACACCTTCAGTGCGCTTGCAGTACCGCTTCTAGAATGCTGCAGGATCCACCTTCACTAAACCAGATAGCTGTTTAACCTTGAACACATCATAAGCACGTTTCTTCCTTTTGTATAATTGTTTCATTTGCTTAAGTCTGACCTACCTATCTGGGTGCGCATGTGACAATTTAGCAAACTGGCTTTTGGTCTAGCGACATTCTGTGTCAAACCAGGGTTTGTGGCTGTGTTTTATTGCTTTTCCTAAGACCACATGTCTATTTCCAAACACTTCTTCTGCAGATTGTGTGATGCACTGTTGTAACAGATTGATTGTTGTTTGTATGTCAGAGGCATCAAGTACATCTAGGCTTGCCCAAACACCGATGTTATGTTGTACTCTCTTGCTAAACTCAGCTGCTTTAGTAATGTCATATTTGAAACATGGTAGGTGTTTGATTGCCTTTTGCTGAACAGGAGGGGGTTGCCACTGTTGTGTGATTATAAGTACCAATGGTCTATGATCAAAGTGCGCATCTTTGTGACCTGAGTACTTTTCATCGCAATTAACCTCTAAACGCTTGACACCCTCTAATTGGTCAGCTGTCATAAGAAAATAGTCCATAGTGCTAAAACCTTTATTGGATAAGCATGTGTATACCCCTGATATGTCTCCTGGTGTGCGACCATTGAGGATGAACAGCCTAGTAGTTCTGCAAAAATCCAGGAACTCATGATGCCAGCTAGCTGTGACGGTGTCGCGGTTCTGGCGTTCCAGCATATTGTTGGGCAGGGTGTCCTCAATGGCCTGTGGCACCAGCAGCACATCTACTAGTTGACTGCAATCAATGAAGTCAGTGTTTGTGCCTATCCTTGCATTGAAATCCCCAACAAGAAGCACACCGCCTAAGCTCATGGTTTCTCCAACCTATTAGCATATGTGTTCAAACAAGCTATTATCCGCATATGGCGAGCCTTGTGGAGCAGCATGTATTATGCATAAGAACAAAGGCCTTTGAAAAGCATTGCCCAAGCGCAACCAAATCCTAGTCCCATCCTTTGTAGTCTTCCAAACAACAGTACTATTTGCCCATGTTTCCTTGACTAGTACAGTAATGCCTCCACTGTGCTTTCGAACGACACCCTGTGGAGTCACAGGCCTGGCAACATCAAAACAACAGAACCTCGATAAGACTAGGAATGTATCGCCCAGGAAGTGATGTGTTTCTGTCAAAGCAACAACGTCAACATGTTGAAATAGGTCAAGCAGATGTTCATGTGTTTCTAGCTTTGTGATAGCAGCCCTATGGATGTTCCACAGGCACGCGCGCAAGTCTCTCTAGCCCTCGCCCCCCTATGCAGTAGGAGAGTTTATGACTTTGTGGTTGATATAGAGATTGGCCCCACGCCAATAGATCCATTCGCCAGCCTCTTTGGCCTCCTTGAAGGTGGCCCAAGCAATTCATTTCTGGGCCTGTTGAGCGGAAGTCAAGTCCTCGTTGAACCCAAGCTGCGTGCCCTGCAGGCTTTTACGAGCGCATAGCACCGTGAGCTTGTCGTGTACCGATGCCAACATGATGATGACTGCAGGTGCCTTGTCAGTGGCCTTATTTAGTCGCCCTGACGGCATCTACCGGTGCACCTTCTGCACCTACACACGGTCAACAACCTTCAACCTGTCGAGCAACTCCATCTGCACCAACTCCATAAGTTGTTTTGAGGTTTCCCCCTTGCTCATGGTCAACCCGATGACCCAGATGTTTGCCTCCCTGGCCTTGACCAGGTCAGCATCCATTGCTCGGTCCACCTTGTTAGCAACCTTGTCAACCTTCTTGCCCACAACCTCCTTCCACTTCTCCCCACTGTCCTACATGGTATCAAAGCTCTTAGCCATCTCATCTACTTTATTTTGCAACGTTTCGACTTGGCCAGTAACGGTCATAATCTTAGCTTCCATTGCTGGAGCCAGAATGTTTTCCACAACCTGCTCCATAGTGACCTCAATAACATTGTGCACATCTTGTTTCGTCACCACATCGGCCCTAGGGACCATGAGATGGTTGACAATGGCTGCTGTAGTGACTGCCTTGCCAGTCTTGGCAAGCTTGAAGTTGTAGCGTGTACAAAGCGCCTGGAGTTCAGCCGCCTGCATCTCCATGATTGTCAGCGAGTCCTTGTTCCATTCCCATGCTTTAGCGTCGAAAACCATGGCATTCGTCATTAACCAAAACCCTAAACCGTAACTTTACTAAACCCTAACATCCAATGGAAGGTTGCTGGAGATCAAGATGATGAAAACCTGTGAAAGTTGATTAGATCATCAAAAGGAAAGATATCAACTCCCATAATTCCAACTGTGCAGGGACTCAAAGGCAACTAGAAAACTACCAACCCAAACACAAATATTGCACTCTCAGAGCCATAATCGCAGCAACAGCAGAGAAAAAGACCTCAGAACAAAGGGTATCATATTCATTCCTTGACAAGCTCGTAGCTACTTTCCTCTTCCTTCCCCAAACCGGTGGGTACCTATCTGGTCAGAAAGAGTGCAATTCGTGCGTGCTCAAGATCTGCTGAGGTCAAATGCGCCCGAGTTGCTTTCTTACTTGTCAAATATGTCAGATATATAACAACATTAAAATTTCCCCTAACATAGTCCCACAGCTTGTGCCCCTGGCATTAGCCCAGGCCAAAATTGGTGACAAACAGTTTTGAAAATAAAAGTTCATGTAGCCAATGAAAAAGCTTAACATGAGAGGTCTAATTATTTTCTTTTCTGGGTGAAAGGGATTTTTTAAAAACTTGTTCCCAATGTGTTCCCAAAGGGTTCCATAAATTCCCAAGTTGTTCCTCAAGACATTCCCAATAGCAACTCAGTTCTATCCCATAAGGTTTGCTCAAAGTTCAACTCTCCTATATATAGACTGAAAAGGTAGGCCTCAAGGGAGCACATTTGTTTCTATTTCGCGACTAGGGTCCAAAAAGATACTTCTTTGGAGGAGTGCCCAATGTGTTCCAAAACAAATTTGTGATGGGCCAATCAATGTGACTCCTTCAAAATAGAGAACAAAAGTGTGACTGCACCCATGATTCAATTAATATGAATCACACAAACAATCCAGTGATTAATCCAAACTATACCTAGTTAATAGAAGTGGCTACCAAAGGCTTGTGCTTAAGTGTGAAGAAGAAACCTTTGAGCAAATAGTAAGTTTCAGAGTTTTGGATTGAGCTTCACATAACCAACCCTTTTGCTAGGGACTTAGGTGCACCTATAGTTTAGTTTGTATGTAACCTTGCAAAATTTTATTGATAGAAATGATGTCAAGTTAACTCAAATTAAATGTCAAAACCTATCCATGTCAAAAATTGATTGCTTATAGTAGGTTGGTGGTATTTTTTCATATCAAAAACCAACTGCTTGTAATAAGTCGGTTGTGGAGATGGGAGATGTGTTCTAAAGGGATGTTAGGAAGTAGCTAGGCCTACAACTACTACTTGACTTAAGATGGAAGATGCTTGCATCCTTTGCAATACGATTGAAATTTTTTTACAAAAGAAAAGTAGCCAAGACAAAAAAAGGAAAGCGCTCTAGTCCTTTCAAACTTCAAATGGCATTGGCACAATTGTGTAAAAACACATCCTCATGCTTATGTAGACATCCAAATACCTCCATTGCTATGGGGAAGAATTGATCGGCAAGGTGTCAATCGCAATAGCTCCGTTTTTTGGCTTGAGTTGAATCGAAAGCAACAAATCCTTGGGTGGTGCAAGATCAAGGAAGTAAATATGTTTGTGTTGGGTTGGCAAATGTCGATTAAGGTGCGAATACCATCTTTGGTGAGCACAATGTTGACTCATCGATGAGAAGAATTGAACACGTTTGAAAGAAGCACATGTAATCGTTCTCACCCCACGAAGAAATCAACATCCCACGCTATGACAACAAAGGTGTCATGAATTGCATCATGGGTTTATGTGCGCTCATTACCATGAACACAACGTAAAAGGTGGATACCCATAAGGTCAATGGGATGTGTGCACATGCATCGAAGGATACTTGTAATTGAAGGATGGGGTAGTCCAAGTCATATTCAAAGTGCTGTGGAAAAAACAAGGGAAGTTAATCAAAAGTGAAGATTGGTCGAATTATAAGCCAAACACCCACCTTTAAGTTAGAACATGATTAAATTTGGGCATAATGAGTTTTAGATATCTCGTCAAAAAGTAGGTTAAAAAGGGTATGATGGCGCAAACGCTTCGAAATGGAATCTTGAAGTCAAACCATTTGTTGTTTGATGAGTTGTTCAAATGAAGGAAGACATGCACAAGTTAAGGGTAGTAAAAAATCACATGTCGCCTTGAGGTGTTGTTGGAAAGGGAAGGTGTTGTTGTTAACTTGTGCTAAGGCTTCAAGAAGGAAAGGACATTGATCAACCATAAACCTAGCACTATGATTGAAATTATAAAGGCCCAATTATTTAAATAGGCTGTGAGGGCGATGGTGGTCGTTAATATGAACCCAATGCCATTGCAAGTTATTAGGAAAAAGGCTTATTTACATGCTAAAGGTCTTTCTGGGTTGTCAAAAGATCTTGGACCCAAAAGGCACCCAAACACTTGAAAAAAAAAGGAGTAAAAAAAAGTGAAGGATTCTATGAAGGTGGAAAAGGGAGGTGTACACTATAAAAAATATGAAAGTTGTTGCACGAAATAATGAGTTAAAATTCTTAAGGTTACCTGAACATCACCCATTCTAAGGAAAAGATTCACATGTCGAATATCTTTTAACATGGCATCTTTCATGAAAAATGACGTGAATGATGAAGTGCCCAATGGAATTCCCAAAATTCTAATTCCTTTTGATGGGGCGGTAAAATCATAGAATCACTAAGATGGGGTGTTGAAATCATACAGTAAGCTCAAGGTTGACTATGCTACACATTTATGAAATTGGATAGAAAGACCTATTACATGAAGTTCAATCCAGAAATGTTCATATGTAAATGATACAATAGAAGGGGGAACTATGATGTGAATGTCATTTACAATGGATGGAAATAAACAAGAAATGAAATGATTAGTTGGAAAACAAAAAACCCTAAAGTGGGTTAATGCAAATAGTGCCCCTTCTAAGGGATCACTTTCATGGGTTCCAATGGCAAAGGGGATGACTATGACATCACCTTCACAATTACGATGGTTATAAAATAGAAATGATTCAAATGCATAAACAAAAAGGGATGAATTACATGATGTTTCCACTTGCTCCACAAAGTTTTTGAAATATGACCCTTTTTAACATCGAATTAAAAACATTTGCCACATCTAGCTGGAAAATAATCCAATCGAGGTAAAGGTTTAAGGTGCGCATGATACCATGGACTATTGTTTCACAACTATTTTTAGTTATGACTATGAATTAGTGTGGGGAAAAATGTGTTACAAAAGTGTCGTGAAATTGAAGGCATAAGGCGCGACTTATGAATCAATATAATGTTTCTCCCACTATAATGGAACAAACTCTACTTGAAAGCTTCGTCATGGCTAAGAAGCGAGTTGTGCCAAAGACACATGCAATTTGAAGTGGAATGTGACTTTTAACAATATGATAACAAAATTGAAATAATTGAGGGTATCCATTCATTGAATCTTTTCGATAAAAATAATCTCGAAGGTGTTCAAAAACCATCCTAGAAAGACCACTTGTCGATAGATGGGGCATGTGTTAAAATGGTAGTTTAAAAGAATCAGAAGAAAGTTTGACATTTCGGTTTAGTTTATAGTTTTTTAAGAAACACGGGAAGTGGCCCTTTGAGTTAAGGTATAGTGTGGTGAAAGTTGAGGTGGTGTCAAAAGATGTGGTTGTAAGGGAAAATGGTGTTAGGTGTGGGTTATTTTAAAATATTTCGTTGCATGTCTAAGAATTAGACTGCGAAAAAAACATTTATGAGTTAAAGGATCATGTTGGGAAAACACTAAACTCGAACTTGTCGCCAAAACTTGGGTTCACAAAAAAAACTCCTTTTGCAAGTTGTCCCAATTGCATGTTAGAAAACAATTAAATCAAATCCGTGTTTCCTTGTGCCCCATCACCTCACCACGAAAGGGCAAAACAAAACACCATTGGGGTAATAAGAAGAGTAAATGCCACGCTACCACATCATAGGGGTTTTACGCTAGTTTATCCAATGGAAAACAAAACACCACTTGTACATCATGTCATAGAATAACATGGATGCAGTTATATAATCAAGGACAATGAAAGCTTAAATGAAAAGATTTGAAAACATACAAAAACGAAACCTAAGTCCAAGCTTATGCAAACATGGTGGAAACAAAGGAAGGTATTGTGTTGGGATGGTCATATGGGTTTGGATTAGATGAATTGGGTGTTTGACAAAAACATTGATGATGAATTAACCCTTGATTGGTAAATTGACGCTAACAAGTGGGGCAAAAGACTTTAGATGGAAGTTGCAAACGTGTTGAGGAAATGAATGTAAGTTGATGGGTTTGATCATGTGCAATTGGAGGGGCTAGTAAAATGGAAAGGGGAAAAGGTCCTACATGTGCATGAAAAGGGTTTGGGAAAATGTAGAATTGGGGCTTCACATTCACGCAAAGGGTGGGGGTTGGTAAGGGGAATTAATGGGTGGTGTGTGGTTTGTTAAAATGGGAGGGGGAACCAATGGGAGGTGCATGGTCTGCATGGGACAGGGGGGGGGTGGAAACTAGGTCTATGGTGACACATGATAAAACAAATGGGCAGTTGGAAGGACGAGGTTCAATGGGACATGATGAACTAAAAGACATAAGATGTTTAGTACCCATGAAGAAATATGAGCATAAGCCCCACCTATTAAAAAATTACCTATGATTATAAAGCAATCTTAAATATATAAAGCCAACCATAGAATACTGAACATATCAAAAGGATAAAAATAGGAAATTGCTTAAAAGTCTTTGGTTAAGACATTATGCCAAAGTCAAACCTTAATTTCACGAGAGGCTCGAGTGGCACAATCAATAGTGTTGGAATCAACACCTTAGACATCTTAATGCTAAAACATTATAAGCTTCATTTTTTGTTTTCAATTTTGGAGGACTTGAAATAAATAACACCACACAAAAGTTTCCTAAAAAATAATTGTGGTGGATTAGATACCCCCTTCACAAATATTTTAATCCATTTTAATAACTATGTACAACATCGACCCAAAAATAAATAAATAAATAAATCTTTTTTGGAGACAAACTTTTAAACTGAAAAGATTATTTTCAAGTTTTAGGCCCACACATTTAAGAAACCACTCTACTTTTTCATCTTCCATGACAATCTAAACCTTCAAGAAAAGAACCTACAAAAAGTTCAAAGTTTTTTTTAACATGTTGATGCCCACATGTTTTGATCTAGTGGTCAATCTCACTGAAATTCCAAGGGTTCCATTAAAACACAAGTTCAAAATGAAACAAAAGCCCTAACCAAAACCAAAACATTGAGTGAAGGCTAGAAAAAATAAAACTGATCCTAATTGAAAATTTTTTCATCAATTTTTTCTTTTCCATCTGATGTTACATGTGGCTTCGATCCCTTTAATCCTCTTGTCTATCAAGCCGTTATTCCCTTACTACTTCATCTCCTCTCAATTGTCAATTTTCTTATTATCTTGGGAGTTTCATTTTCCTAAGGATAAAAAGTAAAACTAACACACACAACTAACTCCTAGAAAGAAATAGTAGCACTGGTTGATGATGTTAAAGACTAATTGATTATGCTACTTGCATTTAGAGAGCTTCAAAGGGGGGGGGGGGACTCCCAAAAAAAAAAAAAACCCCAAAACCAAATTT
>Ga0209611_10002171_pt1 | contig 34380 bp, 30 predicted proteins | sample S1TSphgellanicum_3_FD_187693 | JGI IMG/M metagenome (GOLD analysis project Ga0209611, IMG submission 187693) | Host-associated microbial communities from peat moss isolated from Minnesota, USA - S1T2_Fc - Sphagnum magellanicum MG (SPAdes) (version 2) | ecosystem: Host-associated > Plants > Peat...
GGCCTGGCTTTAAGGTCACAAAATGTGACCTTAAAGCGTTCCACTCCGCGGCGGTCAATTGCATCATAAAATCGGCCGGGAAGCGCTTGCGGTTACGTTTTACCGACTGCAGCAAGACCTTGGGCGCGACGCCGTAGAGGGCGGCAAGCTCGGCATCGAGCAGCACGCGCTGGCCTCGTGCAACAACAATAGCGCCGTCGAGCCCTGGAAGTCCATGACCGTTAGCAGACGATAATTGCTTAATTTATGGAGAAATGCGCGACCGGACTGGACGCGACCGAACATCCCTGGACGCTACTCGATGTTCTGCACCTGTTCGCGCATTTGTTCGATCAACACTTTCATGTCGACGGCCGCGCGCGTGGTTTCGATATCCTGGGACTTGGAGGACAGCGTGTTGGCTTCGCGATTCAATTCTTGCATCAGGAAATCCAGCCGACGGCCTGCCGGCTCCTGCCCGTCGAAAGTCTTGCGCACTTCGGTCACATGCCCGCGCAGGCGATCGATCTCCTCGTCGACGTCGAGCCGCTGCGCAAGTATCGCCAGCTCCTGTTCCAGGCGGTCGCGGTCGAATTCGCTGACCAGTTGGGCGACGCGGTCGAGCAGTTTGGTGCGCATGCGGGCGCGCACCTCGGGCAGACGGTCGGTGACGCGCGCGGCGAACTCGATCAGGCCGCCGCAGCGCAATTCGAGTGCTTCGCGAAGGCGGCTTCCTTCGCTGTCGCGAAATCGCGCGAGCTCGGCCAGCGCATCGGCCAGCAACGCGTGCGCGGCGGCAATCATCGGCGTGTGATCGCGGACCGTATCGCGGATCACGCCCGGCCAGCGCAACAGGTCCAGCACATCGATGCGTGCCGGTGATCCCGCCTGCAAGGCAATCTGCGTTGCGCGCTGCATGACCGAGGCGAGGAGCTCGGCGTCTACCTCGAGGGCCGAGGACAGCACCGCGGGGCGGAAGTACAGCGAGCATTCGAGCTTGCCGCGGCGCACGGAGGCCGCGATGGCTTGTCGGAATTCCGCTTCGGCGCTGCGAAACTCCTCCGGCAGCCGGCAGCCCATTTCGAGAAAACGGTGATTGACCGTTTTCAGTTCCCAGGCCAACAATCCCCAGGGAAACTGGCGTTCGCGCCGCGCAAAGCCTGTCATGCTACGAATCATAGGGGTCTGCGTTAGAATCGCTGATCGTTCACGGATAAGTTTAACAGAAGCGGGGTTGCAGGCATTGCAGATAGAGACCGCGGATGTCAGCCTCATCGGCCACCGGGAAGAGAATCAGGACAGAGTCGCAATCGCGACCGCCGAACATGCCGTGCTGATGGTGGTCATCGACGGCATGGGCGGGCATGCCGAAGGGGCGCGGGCCGCTGAAACGGCTTTGGCGACGCTGCTGGAAGCTTTTTGGCAAACGCCGCATCCGATTTTCGATCCTTTGGGTTTTCTGCATCTGTCATTGGGGCGGGCGCACGAGGAAGTCGTCAAGCTCGGGGCCGGCCTGAACGTCGAGGCGCGCCCGCGCGCGACTTGTGCCCTGTGCCTGGTGCAGGACTCGGCCGCTTATTGGGCTCACGTCGGCGACAGCCGCATTTATCAATTGAGGCAGGCACACGTATTGGAGCGCACCCGCGATCATAGTCACGTCGAAGTACTGCTGCGCGAAGGTCTGATCACCGAAGCCGAAGTACACGGCCACCCGATGCGCAACTATGTCGAATGTTGTCTGGGTGGTGACGCCGCATTGCCGGAGATGAGCATATCGACGCGGCGCAAGCTCAAGGCCGGAGACGTACTGCTGCTGTGCACGGACGGTCTGTGGGCGAACCTTCGCGACCAGGATTTCGTTCGCTTCGCACAATCTGCGGGCAAACCCTTGCGCGAGTCGCTGACCGATCTCGGCACGCTGGCGGTCGAAGCGTCCGCTCCCTACAGCGACAATACCAGTGCCGCGGCGCTGCGCTGGCGGGCGGCGTGAGCATTCGTCCGAGCGGCCGGGCGCCCGACGAGCTTCGCGAACTGAGTTTCCAGCGCGGCTACACCAAGCATGCCGAAGGATCGGTGCTGGTGGGGTTCGGATCGACGAAGGTGTTGTGCACCGCCAGCATCGAGGACGGCGTGCCTTCGTTTCTGCGCGGCCAGTCGCAAGGCTGGGTGACCGCCGAATACGGCATGCTGCCGCGGGCGACCCACACACGCTCGGCGCGCGAGGCGGCGCGCGGCAAACAGAGCGGCCGCACCCAGGAAATTCAGCGGCTCATCGGCCGCGCCCTGCGGGCGGTAGTCGACCTCAAGGCTCTGGGTGAACGCACGGTCACCATCGACTGCGACGTGCTGCAGGCGGACGGCGGAACGCGCACCGCTGCAATCACCGGCGGCTTCGTTGCTCTTGCGGATGCCGTCGACGCCCTGCTCAATCGGCGCGCGATCGGATCGAATCCCCTGCACGGACAGGTTGCCGCCGTATCCGTCGGTATTTTCCGCGGCACGCCGGTGCTCGACCTGGATTACGCCGAGGACTCGAACGCTGAGACGGACATGAACGTCGTCATGAACAGCGGCGGCGCCTTCGTCGAAGTGCAGGGCACGGCCGAGGGCCATGCCTTTCGCCGCCACGAACTCGACCAGATGCTGGACCTCGCGGCCGCGGGCATCGCGCGCCTGCACGCCGCCCAACTGAGTGCGCGTGCCGAATAGACTGCTGGTCGTAGCCACAACCAACGCCGGCAAGCTGCGCGAGTTTCGTGCGTTGCTCGCGGACCTGCCGTTCGATCTTCGCAGCCTGCAGGAGTTGGGAGTGGCGGCGCCCGAAGAGACCGGGTCGAGCTTCCTGGAGAACGCATTGTTGAAGGCACGACACGCGGCGGCCGCGGCGCCGGATGCCGCCGCGATTGCCGACGATTCAGGATTGGAGGTAGATGCACTGGGCGGCGCACCCGGAATTTTCTCGGCGCGCTACGCGGGAACAGGCGCCGATGATGCTGCCAATAACGCGAAACTGCTGCGCGAGCTTCAGGGAGTGCCCAGCGAGCGGCGGGGGGCGCGCTTCCGTAGTGTCTTGGTTTACGTCTCGGCGCCGGATGATGCGGCACCGCTGATTGCGGAGGGACTATGGGAGGGTTCGATTCTTGAGGCGCCGCGGGGCGCGGGTGGGTTCGGATACGATGCGTACTTCTGGCTGCCGACATTGCGGCTGACGGCCGCGCAGTTGGATCTTGCCGACAAGAATAAGCTGAGTCACCGCGGCATGGCCATGCGCGCTTTGCGCGAACAATTGGCCGCTCGAAGCCTTGGCGCTGCGGCCGAGACGAAGCGGTGCGGTGCGCCGCTCGGAGCCTGGGGGCCGCGGCCGTGACGAATCCGCGGGGTGCGGCCGCGCGAACCGCGCGCGGTGCGCCCGTTCGAGCAAAGGCGCCGCGGCCATGACCGAAGCCTCGATCGCCCTGTACGTGCATCTGCCTTGGTGCGTGCGCAAATGTCCGTACTGCGATTTCAATTCGCACCAGTTGAGGACGGCCGCCCCCGATGCCTCGTACATCGATGCCTTGGTCCGGGACTTCGACACGGAGTTGCCGCGGCTCACGGGGCGCAGGATCGACAGCGTGTTCTTCGGCGGCGGCACGCCGAGTCTGTTTCAGCCGGAAGATTTCTCCCGTTTGCTTGCGGCATTGCGGCAGCGAATCGAATTTGCCGCCGATGCGGAGATCACCCTGGAGGCAAATCCGGGAACCATCGAGCGCGGCCGGTTCGCCGGCTACCGGGACGCCGGGATCAACCGGGTGTCGCTGGGTGCGCAGACTTTCGCGCCGCGCGCGCTGCAAGTGCTGGGACGCATCCACACGGCCGAAGACACCCATCGCGCCGTGGCCGAGCTCAGGGCCGCCAAACTCGATGACTTCAACCTCGATCTGATGTACGCCCTGCCGATGCAGACCCTCGAGGAAGCGCTCGAGGACGTCAAAACGGCGTGCGCCCTCGAACCCTCGCATATCTCGTATTATCAGCTCACGCTCGAAGTGGGGACGGTGTTCCATTCTCGCCCGCCGCCGCTGCCGGACGAAGATCTTGCCTGGGCCATCCAATTGCAGGGTCAGGCCGTGCTGGCGGGTGCGGGGTATATCCAGTATGAGGTCTCCGCCTATGCGCGCACAGGCGCCCGCTGCAGGCACAACCTCAATTACTGGCTGTTTGGAGACTACGTCGGCATAGGCGCTGGCGCCCACGGCAAACTGAGTCTGGCGCTGCCGCAGCAAGTGCTTCGCACCACCAAACCCAAGCAGCCCCGCGACTACCAAGCGCAGGTGCGTTCCCAGGCGATCGTGGGTGAGAGCGCCTTCATCCAACTCAAGGATCTACCGTTCGAATTCATGCTGAACGCCCTGCGGCTCAATGAGGGATTCACGGAGTCCGGCTACGGATTGAGGACTGGGCTCCCGATGGCCTCGGCTGAAGAGAGACTCGCGCAAGGGGTGGAACGGGGACTATTGGTCAGGCAGCAGGACGGCTGGCGGCCCACCGAATTGGGATTCCGCTTCCTAAATGATTTGCAAGCGAGTTTTCTGGCCTAAGCTTATGCACACCGGTCGTTGAATGCTCTACATCGGGGTACCTACAGCACATTGCACCTAGAGTAGGTCAGATGAGACTCTCAACCCATTGAACTATAAGAATAAAACAGTTTGCCTATTTTTTGACCAATTTAACAATTATGTGAATTTGCTCGGTTTGAATCGCGCGGCACGACATCCATCCACAGAGTTATCCACAGGAATTGTGGAAAAGCACGCAAGGGGCTGTCGCGTAAGGGCTTATTTGCCCCGCTTGTGAGCAGCCTCAGCGGCCGCTATGATGATCGGCCGACGAATCAGGGCTGCTCTCATTGCGCTGCCCTTACGAACTCGGCATCTGGCGTGGCGGTGCGCACCTTTGAGGGCTCATCGATTCTGCCGCTACTGATATATCGAGGTTCACATGAAAGCCGGCATTCATCCTGACTACAAAACCATCAAGGTGACTTGTACCTGCGGCAATGAGTTCGAGACCCGCTCGACGATTGGCCAGGATCTGCAAGTCGAAGTTTGCTCCAACTGCCATCCGTTCTATACGGGCAAGCAGAAAATTGTGGATACCGGCGGTCGCGTCGATAAATTCCGCAAGAAGTACGCGACGGCGGCCAAGGCATAAGCACAGCCTGTTCACGACAGCCTGTCCGACTTAGCTTCACCGCCGTGGCAGGCGATGTCCCTAAGACGGACCGGCTCAGACTGCGGGCGCCGACAGGCTCCAGTGTTTTCCCCGGCGATGTGCGGCGCGAACGGTCCTTGAGTCACACGCGCCCTCGGTATTGCGCGCCTTCGACTCGCTCCCGTAATTCCGACGTACGGCCGGGCGTGCCTCCGGCATAGCGCGCCTTCGGCACGGCGCTCCTTGAGCAAGGCGCCCGCGGCATTGCACGCCCTCACCATGGCATGCCCTCACCATGGCACGCCCGCGGCATGGCACGCCTTCGACTCGCTCCCTTGATTCCGATGTAAGGCCGTGCAAGGCTGCGGAGTCGCAACCAAAAACCGTACAACAGCCCGTCGGAAGAGCGCATGAGCACGAAATACGAACTCAAGAATCTGGCCAGCGGAAAGGCCAGTCAGTTGACCGCCATGTCGGGAACCATCGGCCCCGATGCGCTCGACATATCCGCTCTCACCAAGGAGCAGGGCATATTCACCTTCGACCCCGGCTTCATGGCGACGGCAAGCACGGAGAGCAAGATCACGTACATCGACGGCGATGCCGGAGTGTTGTTGTACCGCGGCTATCCGGTGGACCAGCTCGCCGAGAAGTCGAGCTTTCTCGAAGTGGCGAATTTGTTGATCAACGGCACTCTGCCCACCAAGGCGCAGCTCGGCTCTTTCGAGAACTCGATCATGCGGCACACCATGGTCAACGAACAGCTGCTGCGGTTCTTCCAAGGCTTTCATCACGACGCACATCCCATGGCGATGGTGTCGGCGGTGGTCGCCTCGATGGCCGCGTTCTATCACGACAGCACCGACATCGAGGATCCCCGGCACCGGGAGATTTTCGCGCACCGCATCATCGCGAAGCTGCCGACCATCGCCGCGGCGGCCTACAAGCATACGCTCGGTCAGCCGGTCATCTACCCGCGCAACGACCTGCGCTACTGCGCCAACATGCTCAATATGTTCTTCGCAGTGCCTTGCGAACCGTATGCCATCGATCCGGTCGCGGCCGAGGCATTGGACCTGCTTTTCATATTGCACGCCGACCACGAGCAAAACGCCAGCACTTCGACCGTGCGCATGGCCGGCAGCACCGGCGCGAATCCGTATGCCGCCATATCGGCCGGTGTGTCGGCGCTTTGGGGTCCGGCGCACGGCGGCGCCAACGAAGCCGTGCTCGACATGCTGGATGGGATCGGCTCGGTGGGCAACATCGACAAGTTTCTCGCACGCGTCAAGGACAAGAGCGATCACGTGCGTCTCATGGGCTTTGGGCACCGCGTCTACAAGAACTTCGATCCCCGCGCCAAGATCATCCGCGGCATGTGCTATCGAGTGCTCGAGAAACTGGGCAAGACCGACAATCCGCTGTTCGAGCTGGCGCTGAAATTGGAGGAAATCGCGCTCAAGGACCAATACTTCGTGTCGCGCAAGCTCTATCCCAACGTCGATTTCTACTCCGGCATCATTTATAGCGCACTCGGGATTCCGCGATCCATGTTCACTGTCATGTTCGCGATCGCGCGAACCGCCGGCTGGGTGGCGCAATGGCAGGAAATGGTGTCCGATCCGCACATGCGGATCGGGCGGCCTCGCCAGCTCTACACCGGCCCCACCCAGCGAGACTACCAGCCCATCGACAAGCGCTGAGCGAATGACCGAACACGCTGTCGCGGGATCGGGCAGGCCGGCGAGGCTGTGCGCGCTGCTTCTGCTGGTATTGAGCGGCTCCGCCACGGCGCTCGCCGAAGGCAGTTGTCCGAGCGCGTCCGGACCGGTGGCTCTCGGGAGCGTGCAATGGAATGGCTGGGGCCGCGGCCTCGAAAACACCCGTTACCAGCCGGAACCCGCGATTCGCGCCAGCGATGTCGCCAAACTCGCCCTGAAGTGGTCGTATGGCTACCAGAGCGGCACGGAGTTCGGCCAGCCCAGCATCGTGGACGAGCGCGTCTTCGTCACCAGTTCCAGCGGCCGGATCTATTCGCTCGACGCCAAAACCGGCTGCACTTATTGGACGTACGATGCCCCCGCGGGTAGCCGTAGCGGAATCACCATCGGCGAGCTCGCCCGGGCACGGGTCGCCGCACTGCCCCGAAAAATCAAGCGCACGTTGGCGCATCTCGACGTGATCAAGGCGCCCAGCGCCGCATTCTTCGGTGACGACACCGGCACGGTCTATGCGCTCGACGCTCAGAAGGGCACGTTGTTGTGGAAAACCTCGGTCGACTCACATCCGTCCGCGCGCATCGTCGCCGCACCGACCGTGTACAACGATCACCTGTACGTCGCGGTGGCGTCCGCCGAGGACAGCGCGGCCGCCAATCCGGGCTATGGCTGCTGCACCTTTCGCGGCAGCGTCGCCGCCCTCGACCTCGCCACCGGGCGAGTCCTCTGGAAGAGCTTCACGGTGCTCGAGGAGCCTCAGCCTACCCACAAGAACAGTGCCGGCGTTCAGGCATTCGGGCCGGCCGGCGCGGCCATTTATTCGTCGCCCACGGTCGATGCCAAACGCAACGTGCTGTACGTCGGCACCGGCGATTCGACCACCGGCGTCGAGCAGTCGATGACGGATGCCGTCGTGGCGTTCGATCTCTCGGACGGCAAGCTGCGCTGGGTGAAACAGCTGCTGGTGCCGGGCGCGGCAGCGACACTCGCCGGCTTCTGGAGCTCTCCGGTACTGCGCACGCTGGCCACCGGCAACCAAATTCTGTTGGCGGGACAAAAGTCCGGCGTCGTGTACGGATTGGATCCCGATCACGGCGGCAACGTGCTATGGCAGGTCAAAGCCGGCGCTGTCGGCGGCATCGCCTGGGGCAGTGCCGCCGATCACCGGAATATATATGTGGCGATCTCAGGGTCTCTGGCTATGCCGGCGAATTCATCCGGCACCTTGAGCGCGCTCGACATGACGAGCGGTGTGGCCCGCTGGCACACGGCGGCGCCCGAACCTGCCTGCACCGCAGCCGTACACACCTGCTCGCACGCGCAGTCGCAGGCGGTCACCGTGATGCCGGGCGCCGCGTTCTCAGGGTCTTTGGACGGCCATCTTCGCGCGTATTCGACCATCGACGGCAAAATTCTATGGGACTTCGATACGGCCAGGGACTTTCAAACCAAGAACGGCCTCGCGGCAAGCGGCGGCCCGCTGGATTACGGCGGCGCGACGGTCGTGAACGGCATCGTCTACATCAACTCGGGAAACGCGCTGCTCGCCTTCTCGGTCGACGGCAAATAGGGCAAACATGCATATGCCAATGTTCAAGCGGCTGGTACTGATCGGCGGGTGTGTACTGTGTGCTTGCGCCGCGCACGCGGCGAAGACGGTCTCGGCGCGCGCCGACGAGGCGGATCACCCGGCGGGAATCGAAAATTCGGTCGTGAAGGTATTCGCAACCCTGCGCTACCCGGATCCCTTCAAGCCTTGGAGCAAGCAGGCCCCGAGCGAGGTGACCGGGTCCGGTGTGGTCATCGAAGGCAGACGCATCCTGACCAACGCCCACGTCGTGCTCTATGCGAGCCAGGTGCAAATTCAAGCCAACGCCGCGGGCGACAAGGTTTCGGCCACCGTCGTCGCGGTGGCGCCCGGGATCGACCTCGCGGTGCTGCAGCTCGACGATCCGTCGTTCTTCGACACGCATACGCCCGTGGCGCGCGCCGACAAGCTGCCGCAGATCAAGGACGCGGTGTTCGCGTACGGCTTTCCGACCGGCGGAAATTCCCTCTCCATCACCAAGGGCATCGTATCCCGCATCGAATTCGTCTCGTACAATTATCCGGTTTCGGGCTTGCGCATCCAGGTCGACGCGGCGATCAATCCGGGAAACAGCGGCGGTCCGGCGATCGCCGGCGACAAGATGGTGGGACTGGCTTTCAGCAAGCTGGGAGGCGATGCGCAGAGCATCGGCTACATCATTCCCAATGAGGAGGTCGAACTGTTCCTGAAGGACATCGCCGACGGGCACTACGACGGCAAGCCGGCCATGTACGATGAGCTTCAGACGCTGGAGAATCCGGCGCTGCGCGAATACCTGAAGCTCGATAAAAGCGTCGAGGGAATGGTCGTGCACCGTCCCTACAAGAGCGACGCGGAATACCCCTTGAAGGAGTGGGACGTCCTCACGCACATCGGAGAGACGCAGATCGACAATCAGGGGATGATCAAGCTCGACAGGGATTTGCGGGTGAGCTTTGCCTACCTGATCCAGCACGTCGCCAGCGACGGCAGCGTGCCGATGACCGTGGTGCGAGGCGGCAAGACCCTGAAGATCCGCCTGCCCGTGTCGGCGCAGCATCCCACGCTCGTCAGGGATCTGCACGGCGGCTACCCGTCTTATTTCATTTACGGCCCCCTGGTGTTTTCCACGGCCACGCGGCAACTGGTGTCGAGCTTCGAGAACAACGCCGGCCTGCTGTGGCTCCTCGGTGCCGTGAAGAGCCCGTTGATCACGCGCGCACTCGATCCGCCGGATGGCGAGACGGAAGAACTCGTGGTGATCTCCTCGCCGTTCTTCCCGCATAAAATCGCCAACGGCTACACCAACCCCGCGGGCTCGGTGGTGTATTCCATCAACGGCACCCACGTCCGCAGCCTCAAGCACTTGGTCGCGCTGTTGCGCGATCTCAAGGACCCGTACGTGACGGTCGAATTCGATCAAAAGGGCAATGAGGCGCTGGTCTTTTCGCGCCCCGCGATGCTGGCCGCAACCGACGACATCCTGACGGACAACGGCGTGCGCGCGCAGGGCTCTCCGGACATGATGGAGGTTTGGCACCCTTCGGCGGCGCCGTCATCGGCTCCCGCACCCTGAGCGTCGCGCCTCGTGACAGTCTTACGCGGTCAGCGCTCCAGCACGGTTTGAGCTTGTCGGGGACGCCTCGCCACTGAAGGGTCCAAGGGCGCGAAAATAGGCTGCATGACCGGTCAATTCGCTCCGAGCAGTTGCGATACTTCCCGCGCATCCGCCCGCTTCATCGGGCGGCCGTCAACCGGCGAATAGGGCGATTGGCGGATGCCATCGATGGGAAACACGGTGGCATCGACGGTGCGTCCATTGGCCTCGAAGCGCAGCGCCGGATAGTTGATGCTGCGGTCGGCGTCCATTTTGACCCGGCGCTCATAGAATTCATGCGGCACGCCGATCTCGAGCAGGCGGATGGCAACGGACTCCGAGCGGTCGGCGAACAGGTGCAAATTGATGTCGCTGTAGTTTGTCGCCGTTCCGGTCAGCACCGAGCCGACCAGCCGCGGCTGGAACTCATCCAGCATTCGCATGGTATCCAAGGCGATGCGCCGCTGCTCCTTCAAGGTGTGATCGTGCGAGTCGCCCCCGAACAGCCGCTGATGTTCGCGCAGCGCCGCCTCGATCTCGACGTTTTTGGGCAGCACGGCGACGTCATTGACGCCCAGCCGGTCCGCCGCCTTGCGTTTCGCCTGCAGAAAATCCTCGATGCCGTGTTCGGCCATGATCCGCGCCGCCTCCTGGGCGAGGGCGCGGCGCAAGTCCTCGGCCCGCTGCGAAAATTTCTTTGCCATGGTCGGCTGTCTCCAATCCTCTGGGAGCTGTCTGACTGATGAGGCGTCGCCTTGGGTCACGTCGCCCATGAGTCAGTCCTAAAATAGCGGTTTATCGCCGTCGTTCATCGGGTTCGAATTATTTGGACCTTCGTACACCTCGGACTTGGGCAGGTTGCCTTCGATGAATTTCTCCATGATGCCGTTGGGATTGTCGGAGCTTGCCAGTAAACCGGTCTCGGGCGAAATACGCACGGTGACGATGCCGTCGGGCACGGGTACTCCGCGGCGGGGCGCACCCGCCAAGGCTTCGTGCATGAAGTAAGTCCAGGCGGGAACGGCCGTGCGCCCTCCCTGCTCACCCTCGCCGAGCGATCGATCTTGATCGAATCCCACCCACACCGTCGTTTCGATGTCGCCGTTGAAGCCGTTGAACCAGGTGTCATGGGCGTCGTTGGTGGTGCCGGTCTTGCCGGCGATATCCTCGCGGTTGAGGGTGCGGGCACGCACGCCTGTGCCGCGGCGAATGACGTCTTTCATCATGTCGGCCAGCAGGTAGGCGACCTGCGGCCGGATGATCTGCGGCGCCAGATTCTTCGGCGGAATGACGGTTTTGCCGTCGTGCGGCGCCGAGTCGAGCTGCGCGGCCTTGCCGCCCGCGCCCGCCGCGCCGCCCGACCCGCCCGGGCCTTTGCCGGGGGACGGATCGGTGGGATGGTCGCACTCGAAGCAGGCCAGGGCGGGCGAGGCCTGTTGCAGCACCTTGCCCGCCGCGTCTTCGACCCGGTCGATGGTGTAGGCGCTGACCTTGTAGCCGCCGTTCGCGAAGGTCGCGTAGCCGATCGCCACCTGCAGGGGGCTGAGTTCGGCGGTTCCCAGCGCCAGGGTCAAGTCGTCGGGCAATTGCGATTTATCGAAACCGAAGCGGGTCACGTAATTGCGCGTGTAGTCGCCGCCGATGGCGCGCATCAAGCGCACCGATACCAGATTGCGCGAAAACGTCAGCGCTTCGCGCAGACGGATCGGGCCTTCGAATTTGTTTTCGAAATCCTTCGGTCTCCAGGCTTGTTCCGTCCCCGTTTCGTCGATGACGATCGGCGCGTCCGAGACGATACTCGCCGGGGTGTAGCCCTTGTCGAACGCCGCGGCATAGACGAACGGCTTGAAGCCGGATCCAGGTTGTCGCCGCGCCTGGGTGACGCGATTGAATTTGCTCTGGAAGTAATCGAAGCCGCCCACCAAGGCCACCACCGCGCCGTCCCGGGGATCGACCGAGACCAGCGCGCTTTGCGCTTCCGGCACCTGCACGAACAGCAGCGATTCGGGCGTCTTGCCGACGGTATAAATCACATCGCCCGGGCTCAGTATCTCGGCGGCCTGCGTCGGCCAGCGATCCATTTTCTCGTCGGGCAGCGCACGCCGGGCCCACGACAGCTTCTCCCACGGCAGGGCGGCGGGACCCATGTCCCTGACATAGATGTTGGCGCTCTTCGCTTCGACCTTCTGCACGATGGCCGGTCGCAGGCCGCCGATCACGGGGTACTCCTCGAGCTCGGCCTCGAGCTCGGCGGGCGTCGTGAGCTTGGACAGGTCGACCTTCGCGGTCGCGCCGCGAAAGCCATGACGCCGATCGTATTCCAGCAGACCGGTGCGCAGCGCCACGGTGGCCGCCGCCTGCAGACGCGAGTCGATGGTGGTGAACACCTTGTAGCCGGCGGTATAGACCGCTTCGCCGTACTTGACCTGCATTTCGTTGCGCACCATTTCCGCCACGTAGGGTGCATCGACTTCGATCGATGAGCCGTGCAGCTTCGATTCCATCGGACTCCGCTTCGCCTCTTCGTACTCCTCGTGAGTGATGTAGTTGAGCTCGAGCATCCTGCCCAAGACATGCGCACGGCGGGTGGTCGCCGCTTCGGCGCTGGCCACGGGGTTTACCACCGAGGGCGCCGTCGGAATCCCGGCGAGCGTCGCCATCTCCGCCACGCTCAGCTGGTCCAAGGTCTTGCCGAAGTACACTTCGGCGGCGGCGCCCACCCCGTAGGCGCGCTGGCCGAGGAAGATCTTGTTGACGTACAGCGAGAAGATCTCCTCCTTCGTGAACTCCGACTCCATCAGCAGCGAGATGTAGATTTCACTCATCTTGCGCTTCATGTCGCGCCGCGGCGTGAGGAACATGTCGCGCGCCACCTGCATGGTGATGGTGCTCGCCCCCTGACGGATGCCACCGGCCTTGAGGTTGGCGACCGCGGCCCGCAAAATTCCTTGCCAATCAACGCCATGGTGCCGAAAGAAGCGGTCATCCTCGGTCGCCAGGAACGCCTGAACCAGCTTTGGCGGAATCTGTTCATAGCGCACGGGGATGCGCCGCTGTTCACCGATCGCGGCAAGCAGCTTCCCGTCGCGGGTGTACACCCGCAACGGAACCTGCAGCTGCACGTCCCGCAGGCTGTCGACGTCGGGCAGCGAAGGCCTCAAATAGACATAAGCGCAGACGTTTGCGAACGAAATTAACGCTATCGCACCGACCAGGACGATACAAATGCGCGAGATGAGAACTGGATAACGTCTAGCCACAGAAAAGCGCTCTAACTTATTGCCCCGGCGATATAGCGAATGCATATTACCGCCGGTTACAGGGGCATACTCATCGAAAGATGAGGACGCAAAGCCTCCGGTCCTAAGGGGCGATCCCCGTGGGAAAGCGGGGTTGCCAGACCAAGCATAACCAACGCCCAAGGCAGAACGGCAGAGGTCTGAAACGGATGACGAACGCTTCGTCGATCAGTGCGGGTTGCCGCCTAAGATCAGTGCGGGTTTCCCGCAGCGCCCGCTTTGAGGGTTTGTCGCAAAGCCCACTTTGTGCGCCGCGGCCAACATTCGCCGGTCAGTACCGTGAGTAGCTTCACGTTCTATTTAACAGTTTCTTGCTAAGTTTAGGCAGCCTAAGCTAATCTCACGCACCCGTTTCGAGCTCCAAGATACTGAGCGTAAAAGGAAAATAGCAGTGTGGTCGTTCGGAAAAAGATATCGTCCGCTCCTGGGACTTGACATAACCACCTCATCGGTAAAGCTCATCGAGCTCACCATGTCGGGCGGCCAATATCGCGTCGAGTCCTATGCGGCGGAGCCCACCCCGCACAACGCCATCAATGAGAAGGCCATCGTCGATGCGGAGGCCGTCGGCGAGGCGATCCGGCGCGCCGTGAAGCGCTCAGGCGCCAAAAGCCGTCTCGCCGCCATCGCGATCAGCGGCGATGCCGCGATCACCAAAGTGATTCAAATGCCCAAGAATCTCGGCGAGAGCGAGCTCGAAGGTCAGGTCGAGATGCAGGCCGACCAATACATCCCCTTTCCGATGGAGGAAGTGAGCTACGACTACCAGGTGGTGGGTCCATCGGAAAAGGATCCCGACATGCTCGATGTGCTGCTGGTCGCGACCCGGACCGAGAACGTCGAGCAGCGCCAGGCTGCGGTTCAGGCATCGGGCCTCACCGCGCATCTGGTCGACGTCGAGGCCTTCGCCCTGGAGAATGCCTGCGCCTTGATGCGCCACCAGATGCCGGACGGCGGCCTCGACCGCACCGTCGCGGTGGTCGACTTCGGCGCCAGCAGCACCACGTTCAGCGTGCTGCGCGACCTGCGGGTCATCTACACGCGCGATTTCGCATTCGGCGGCCAGCAACTCACCGAAGAGATCATGCGCACCTACGGTCTGTCGATGGAAGAGGCCGGACGCGCCAAGAAAGAGGGCGGCTTGCCGAGCAATTATCAGCCCGAAGTGCTCGATCCGTTCATCGACGACATGACGCAGCAGGTCAGCCGTTCGCTGCAATTTTATCTGGCGTCCGGCAGCGGACGCTCGCAGCCCGATCAGATCTTGATCTGCGGCGGCTGCGCCAACATACCCGGTGTCGCGGATGTCATTTCGAGCCGCGTCGGCGTCCCCGCGGACAAGGGCGATCCGCTCGGCAACATGAAAGTGTCATCCAAAGCCAAGGCCCAGGCCGTCAGCCGGGATGCCACCGCGTTACTCACAGCCTGCGGCCTCGCGCTGCGAAGCTTCGACTAAAGAGCAGCCATGCCGCGTATAAACCTACTCCCCTGGCGCGAACAAGAACGCAAAGTCCGACGTCGCGAGTTCATGGTCGCCGCCATCGCGGCCGCCATCGCTGCGATGCTGTTCACCGGCGGCGGCAAGCTGCTGTACGCGAGCTGGATCGCCTCGCAGAACGAGAAGAACAATCTCCTCAAGAAGGAGATCGTCAAACTCGATGCGCAGATTGCCGACATCCAGGATCTCGAGAACCGCAAGCAGCGCCTGGTCGCGCGCATGGAAATCATCGAGAAGCTGCAGCGCAAGCGGCCCGAGATCGTGCATCTGTTCGACGAGATCGTGAAAACCGTGCCCGAGGGCATTTACCTGACGGCCATCAAGCAGACCGGCAACAAGCTCGAGATACACGGTGTCGCCCAGTCGAGCACCCGCGTATCGACGTTCATGCGCAACATCGATTCGTCGGTGTGGATGGACAATCCGGTTCTGCAAGTGGTCGAGTCCGCGCAAAACTCCCCGACCGGCGGCTCGAATTTCACTCTGACCAGCGACGTGGTGGGAGTCGATCTTGAAAACGGCGGCGAAACAACGGTCAAGAAGGTTGCGGCGAAATGAACTTTTTCGATCAGCTCCGGACATTGGATCCACGCGACGTCGGCCGCTGGCCGTTGCCGGTGCGCGGCTTCTTCATCGGTTTGATCTTCGTGATCGTCGCGGCGTTCCTGTGGTACATGTTCGTGTGGGACGACGACCGCCCCGCGCTGCAGAAGGCGCAGGCGGACGAATTGGATCTACGCTCGCAATTCGAGAGCAAGCAGCAGCGCGCCGCCAATCTCGATGCGTACCGGGCGCAGCTGCAGGAGATGGAGCGCAGCTTCGGCGCCATGCTCCGGCAATTGCCGGGCAAGACCGAGGTGCCGAATCTGCTGGTCGATATCTCGCAGACCGGCCTTGCCGCCGGCCTGCAGGAAAAGCTGTTCCAGCCAGGCAGCGAGAAGGGCAACGGCTTCTACGCGGAGCTGCCCATCAGGATCAAACTGGTGGGGACTTATCACGACTTTGGCAACTTCGTCAGCGGGATTGCCGCTCTGCCGCGCATCGTGACGCTGCACGATATCCAGATCACGCCCGTCGACTCGAAAGGCGGCTACGATAATCTGACCATGGACGTCACCGCCAAGACCTACCGCTACATCGAGGACGAAAGCGGCGCCAAGGCTAAGAAAAAGCCGGGAGGGCCGACGTGAGAATTATGCGCAACGCGAGCGTCATTTGTGCGGTCCTCGCAGGGCTGGCCGCGGCCGGTTGCTCGAGCGGCCAGTCTGATCTGCAGAAATGGATCGACGACACCAAGAAGAAGCCCGGCGGACGCATTCAGGCGCTCCCGGAGGTGAAGCCGTACGAGACCTACACCTACAGTGCGGCGAAGTTGCGCTCGCCGTTCCAGCCGCAAGGCCCCGGCGGCGCCGGCCAGGCTTCCTTGCGGCCGAGCATCCGCCGCAACCGCGAATTTCTGGAGGGGTTTTCGCTCGATACCCTGAAAATGGTCGGCACCTTCAAGGTCGGCAGCAATTTCTACGGGCTCGTGCAATCGAAAGACGGACTCGTACACAAGGTTCAGCCGGGCAATTATCTCGGGCAGAACGACGGCAAGGTGACGGAAATTTCCGGCGGAAAGATTAGTCTCGTCGAAATCGTCCCGGACGGTCTCGGCGGCTACATCGAGCGACCGGCCTCATTGGCATTGGCCAATTGAGGCCACAGGGAGAAGAAAGCATGAGTAGATTCAAGATACGGAAGGCGGCGATCGGCGCGATGGCGCTGCTCGCATTGGGTGCAATCAGCTTCGTGGCGCACGCCGCGGACCCGAACAAGCTCGAGTCGCTCGACGTCCAGACGTTGTCCGGTCAGCAGGTGCAGCTCAAGCTGCATCTCTCCGGCCCGGCGTCGGAACCCCTGCCGTTCACCATCGACAAGCCGGCGCGCATCGCGTTCGACCTGCCGAACACCACCCTCGGCTTGTCCTCCCGGCGCTTCGATGTGCGCTCGGGCGGCGTCGACACGGTGCTGGCCGCGGAAGCCAACGGCCGCACGCGCATCGTCGTCAATGTCGACTCGCTGATCCCCTACGCCACCAAAGTCGACGGCAACGACATCATCGTCACCCTCGGCAGCCAGCCGGGAGAGGTCGCCAAGGCCCAGGTCACCCCGGTGCGCGCCGGCACCGCCGCCGCGGCCGAACGCGCGATCCGCAGCATCGATTTCAGGCGCGGCACCGACGGCACGGGCCGGGTGATCGTGCAGTTGACCGACCCGCGCACCCCGGTCAATGTGCGTCAGGAAGGCAGTCAAGTGGTGGTCGATTTCGCCGCCACCGCGATCCCGAAGAATCTCATGCGCCGCTATGACGTCACCGACTTCGCGACGCCGGTGCAATCGGTCGACGCCCTGCGGGTTGAAGGCAGCTCACGCCTGGTCATCAGCGCCACGGGCGATTTCGAACAGCTGGCCTACCAGTCCGACAACCAGTACACCATCGAGATCAAGCCGTCCCTGAAGCGCTCGGCGGCCGACGAGAAGAAAGAGTACACCGGCGAGCGTCTGACCCTGAATTTCCAGGACATCGATGTACGCTCGGTGCTGCAGCTGCTGGCCGATACCAGCGGCCAGAACATCGTGGTCAGCGACTCGGTGACCGGCAACCTCACGCTGCGCCTGCAGAACGTTCCGTGGGACCAGGCGCTCGACATCGTGTTGCGCACCAAGGGCCTCGACAAGCGGCGCCAGGACAACGTCATCATCATCGGGCCGACCGAGGAGCTGGCGTCGCGTGAAAAGGCCGAGCTCGCCGCGCACAAAGAGGTGCAGGAGCTGTCGCCGACCCACACGGAGTTCATGCAGGTCAACTATGCCAAGGTCAGCGACCTCGCGAAGTTGATCAGGAGCACCGGCGCCAAGGACTCGATGCTGTCGGCGCGCGGCAGCCTGTCGATCGACGAGCGCACCAATACCTTGCTGGTGCAGGACACGTCGGACAAGCTGGCCGACGTGCGCCGGCTGGTGCAAACCCTCGACGTGCCGGTCAAGCAGGTGCTCATCGAGGCCCGCATCGTGGTCGTCACCGACACGTTCGAGCGCGATCTCGGCGCCCGCTTCGGCGTGACCAGCGCGCAGAAGAACGGCAGCAACGGCCTGCTGTCGATCACCGGCAACGGTACCGGCGCCGACACCATGACCCAGTCGGCCATCAGCAACCTGGCATCGAAAGGCACGGTCTATCCGGTTTCGACGCCGACACTCGACAATCGCTACCAGGTCAACCTGCCGGCGGCCAACACCAACGGCAGCATCGGTCTTTCGCTGTTGGGCGGCAGCTACATCGTCGACCTGGAACTGTCGGCTGCGCAAAACGAGGGCAAGAGCGAAACCATTTCCTCGCCGCGCGTCATCACCGCGAACCAGAAGCAGGCGACCATCCTGCAGGGTACCGAGATTCCCTACCAGGAGTCCGCATCGAGCGGCGCCACCACGACCCAGTTCAAGAACGCCGTGCTCTCGCTCAAGGTGACCCCGCTGATAACGCCCGACAACCGGGTGATCCTCGACCTCGACGTGTCCGACGACACGGTCGGTTCCCAGGTGACGAGCGCCACGGGAGGATCGGTGCCCTCGATCGACACCCGGGAAATCATCACCCAGGTGCTGGTCAACGACGGGCAGACCGTGGTTCTCGGCGGCATCCTCGACACCACGAAATCGAAGACGGCCGACAAGGTGCCTTTCTTCGCCGACATCCCGATACTCGGCAATCTGTTCAAGAGCACGATCGACATCAACAACAAGACCGAACTCTTGATCTTCATCACACCGAAGATCCTGCGGGAGGGTTCGAACCTCTACTGATCGGAATCCGCCCGAATGCGCAACCGCCGGGTCGCTTTTCGGGCGGGTTTCCGTCCAAGATAGCGGCATGCTGAACCAAGGCAGCGTGTTTCTGATCGGCCCGATGGGATCCGGCAAGACCGCCGTGGGGCGTCACCTGGCGCGCCTGCTGCGCTTCTCGTTCCACGACAGCGATGCGGATATCGAGTCGCGCACCGGGGTGGACATCGCCTTCATCTTCGAGAAGGAGGGCGAGGCCGGCTTCAGAATCCGCGAAAAGGAATCCATCGATCGCTTGACGCAATTACCCGCCATCGTGCTCGCGACCGGCGGCGGCGCCGTGATCGATGAGGACAACCGCCGTGCCCTGGCGGAAAGGGGCGTGGTGGTGTACCTCGCGACGTCCGTCGATCAGCAACTCGAGCGCACGCGTTACGGACGGCATCGTCCGCTGCTCAACGACACCGATCCGGAGCAGAAGCTGCACGAGCTGATGCAGCGGCGCTCGATCCTATACGCCCAAATAGCCGACTTCACGGTCCCCACCGACGGCCGGCGGGTGCAGCTGGTCGCGGAGGAGATCTTCAACGAGCTTCGGCGGGCGAAGGGTCGTTAAGCTCGTATAATCGACGCCGTGCAAACTCTCCACGTAGATGTCGGCCATAGCCGCTATCCGATCGCGATCGGCGCGGGCTTGCTGGGCAACCGCGCGTTGCTGGAAGCGCAAATCCGCGGGCGCGATCTCCTGATCGTCAGCAATACGACGGTGGCCGGCCTGTACCTCGGCAAATTGACGGATGCCCTGGGCTCGAGGAGGCTGGCCGAGTGCGTATTGCCCGACGGCGAGCAGCACAAGACGCTGCAAACCGTGGGAGCGGTGCTCGATGCGCTGGTGCGGGCCAAGATGAACCGCGACGCGACGGTGCTGGCACTCGGCGGCGGCGTGGTCGGCGACATCGCTGGATTCGCCGCCGCCTGCTATCAGCGCGGCATCGGCTATGTGCAGATTCCGACCACGCTGCTCGCCCAGGTCGACTCCGCCGTCGGCGGCAAGACCGGCGTCAACCACCCGGGCGGCAAGAATCTGATCGGGGCGTTCCATCAGCCGCAGGGCGTGATCGCCGACACCGACACGCTGGCGACGCTGCCGGATCGGGAACTCAAGGCGGGCCTCGCGGAAGTGATCAAGTATGGATGCGTGTGGGATGCGCTGCTGTTTTGCTGGCTGGAAGACAATGTGCGCAAACTGCTGGCGCGCGACCCCGAGGCGCTCACCCATGCCATCACCCGATCCTGTCAGATCAAGGCCGCGGTGGTCGCCAAGGACGAGCGGGAACAGAACCTGCGGGCCATCCTGAACTACGGTCATACGTTCGGTCATGCGATCGAGGCGGCCACCGGCTATGAAACGTATTTGCACGGAGAAGCCGTCGGTTTGGGCATGCTGATTGCCGCCGATTTGTCGAAGCGCTCAGGTTTGATCGATGCCGCCGTCGCGGCGCGGATCGGCGCTCTTCTAAAGCAGGCGGGCTTGCCCACCGCGGCGCCGCGCGTCGGCGCCGCACGGATCCTGGAGCTCATGCAAATGGACAAGAAAGTGCTGGGCGGTGCCGTACGCCTGGTGCTGCTTGAAAAGCTGGGACGGGCCATCGTGACGGGCGACTATCCGCAGGCGGCGCTCGAGGCGACGCTCGCCGAGCACTTCGGATGAACGCGCTCGCCGCATACGCGGCACGGGACGAGCACTCGCGCGGCCGCCGCCACCCCGAGCCCGCACCCGCGTACCGCTCCGAATACCAGCGCGACCGCGATCGAATCGTGCATTCGACGGCGTTCCGGCGCCTCGTGTACAAGACGCAGGTGTTCGTGAATCACGAAGGCGACCTGTACCGGACACGCCTGACGCATTCGCTGGAAGTCGCGCAGATCGCCCGCACCATCGCGCGCGCACTGCGTCTCAACGAGGTGCTGTCCGAATCGATTTGCCTCGCCCACGATCTCGGGCACACGCCGTTCGGGCACGCCGGACAGGACGCCTTGAACGAATGCATGATGGACTTCGGCGGTTTCGAGCATAACCTGCAGTCCTTGCGGGTGGTCGATGAGCTCGAGGAGCTGTACGCCGATTTCAACGGGCTGAACTTGAGCTTCGAGACCCGCGAGGGGATCCTCAAGCATTGCTCCTACAACAACGCGATTCAACTCGGCGAGCTGGGTGAGCGCTTCGTCAACCGCCGGCAACCCGGGCTCGAGGCGCAACTCGCGAACTTCGCCGACGAGATCGCCTACAACAATCATGACGTGGAGGACGGCATCCGCGCCGGCCTGATCGGCGTCGAGGACCTGCTCGCCGTGCCCCTGTTCCGTCAATACCACGCAGAGGTGCAGGCGAGGTATCCGGCGCTGGTGGGCCGCCGCCAGGTGTACGAGATATTGAGGCGCATGATCAATCATCTGGTCACCGATCTGATCGATTCCTCGGCCGCGCGGCTCGGCGACTCTGGCGTGCGCTCGATCGCCGACGTCCGAGCCCAGGCGGGCCCGTTGATCGGCTTCAGCGACGCGACCCGCGACCTCAATCATTCTTTGAAAACATTCTTGCGCGAGCACGTGTATAAACATTATAAGGTGCGGCGCATGACCGCGAAGGCGCGCCGTGTGGTCCGGGAACTGTTCGACGCGTTTTCCAAAGATCCCGGTTTGATGCCGGACGAGCACGAGGCGATCAGCGCGCGGCTGGCCTCGAGTTTGGGTCCGGCGGGGCGTGCCCGGGCAGTGGCGGATTACATCGCGGGCATGACCGACCGGTATGCCATTCTCGAGCATCGCCGCTTGTTTGATCCGGGTGAACGCACGTGATTTCCATCGAGAACGTCGGAAGGACCGGCATTGGGAGAGGATTTTCAATTTCGGCGCCGGAGCAAGAGATTAGATGAGCGACATTCTCAAGAACGACCTATTGCTGCGCGCCCTGTTGCGCGAGCCGACCCCGCGCAGGCCCATCTGGCTGATGCGCCAGGCGGGACGATACCTGCCCGAGTACCGCGCGACGCGGGCGCGCGCCGGCAACTTTCTGGCGATGTGCACCAATCCGGAACTTGCCTGCGAGGTGACGCTGCAGCCGATCGACCGCTACCCGTTGGACGCCGCCATCCTGTTCTCGGACATCCTGACGATACCGCATGCCATGAATCTCGGGCTGGAATTCGAGGCTGGGGAGGGACCCAAATTTGAGCGCCCGGTGCGCACCGCGGCCGACATCGCACGGCTTCCCGTGCCCGACCCGGGGCGCGAGCTCAAGTACGTAGTCGATGCCGTGGCGCTGGTGCGCCGCGAACTCCATGGCCGGGTGCCGCTCATCGGGTTTGCGGGAAGCCCATGGACCGTTGCGACCTACATGGTGGAGGGCGGCGGCAGCAAGACCTTCGGTCAGATCAAACGCATGATGTACGAGTCACCCCGCGATCTGCATCGCCTGCTCGAAGTGCTCGCCCAGGCCACGGTGCTGTATCTGAATGCGCAGATCGCGGCCGGCGCGCAGGCCGTGATGCTGTTCGACACCTGGGGTGGTGTATTGACGCCGGCGCAATATGAGGAGTTTTCGCTGCGCTACATGGCAGCCGTCGTCGACGCCCTGACGCGCAAGGCCGAAGGCAGGCGCGTGCCGAACATCGTGTTCACCAAGGGCGGCGGCGCCTGGGTGAAGAAAATCGCCGCCATCGGCTGCGATGCGGTCGGCGTGGACTGGACCATCGACCTGGCGACGGCGCGGCAGGCGGTCGATGACCGGGTGGCACTGCAGGGGAATCTCGATCCGGCCGCCCTGTTTGCGGCGCCGGATGTACTGCGCTCGGAAACCCTGCGCGTGCTCGGCAGCTTCGGCCCCGGACCCGGTCACGTGTTCAACCTGGGTCACGGCATCACCCCGGATGTCGACCCGGAGCGGGTCGCCGTTCTGGTCGACACCGTGCGCGGTTACACCGTCGCCTGAATCTGTTGCGAGGTGCCGGCAGCCTCGCGCAGCTCGTCGCGCAGCGCCCGGCGCAGGATTTTGCCGACGTTGGTTTTGGCGAGTTCGGCGCGGAAATGCACATGCTTCGGCACCTTGTAAGCCGCAAGCTCGGTGCGGCAATGGGCGATCAGCGCCTCGGCAGTGAGGTTCGGGTCCTTCTTGACCACGAACAGCGCCACCACCTCGCCGGACTTCTCGTCGGGTTGCCCGACCGCCGCCACTTCGAGCACGCCGGGGTGCTCCGCGGCCACGCCTTCCACTTCGTTCGGATAGACGTTGAAGCCGGATACCAGGATCATGTCTTTCTTTCTATCCTCGAGGTACACGAAGCCCTCGGCATCCATGCGGCCTATGTCCCCGGTTCGCAGCCAATCGCCGAACATCACCTGCTCGGTCTCCTCCGGCCGGTTCCAATAGCCGCGCATGACCTGCGGTCCGAACACGCAGATTTCCCCGAGATCGTTCAGCGGCACCTCGGCACCGGCCTCGTCGCGGATCGAGACGTCGGTCGACGGCACGGGCAAGCCGATGGAGCCGTTGAAATCGAGGGCGGCCGGGTTGGCCGTGGCGATCGGCGATGTTTCGGTCAACCCCCAGCCTTGAGTGACGATGCAGCCGGTTAGCTTTTTCCAGCGCTCTGCGACCACGCCCTGCAGCGCCATGCCGCCCGCGAAAGTGACCCGCAGCGCACTGAAGTCGACGGTCTCGAATCCCGGCGTATTCAGCAGCGTGTTGAACAGCGTATTGACGCCGCTGATGAAATTGAATTTGTAGCGCTTCAGCTCGGCGACGAAGGCCTTCATGTCGCGCGGATTCGTGATCAGCACATTGCGGGCCCCCAACCCCAGGAACCCCAGGCAATTGCTGGTGAGCGCAAAGATGTGATACAGCGGCAGCGCCGTGATGACGATCGGCCGCTCGCCTATTTTCAGGGAGGGATTGACCCAGGCTTGGGCCTGCAGCACGTTGGCGACCATGTTGCGATGGGTGAGCACGGCGGCTTTCGCGACGCCGGTGGTGCCCCCCGTGTATTGCAGGAAGGCGATGCTCTCGCCGTTCAACGGCACCGCGGCGAGCTTCAGCCCCAAACCCCCCGCCAGGACGCTCTTGAAAGTCACCGCACCGGGCATCCTCCAGGGCGGAATCTGCTTGCGCACAACCTTCAGCACGAAATTGACCATGAAACCGCGCGGCATCCCCAACAGGTCGCCGATGCGCGTGGTCAGCACGTGCTTCAATCCGGTGTGCGGCAGCACCTGCTGCAACACGTGCATGAAGTTCTCGACGATGACGATGGCCTTCGCGCCCGAATCCGTCAGTTGGTGCTCGAGTTCACGCGCGGTATACAGCGGATTGGTATTGACGACCACCATGCCGGCGCGCAGTACTCCGAACAGCGCGACCGGATACTGCAGGATATTCGGCATCATGAGCGCGACGCGATCGCCCACGCTCAAGCCGGATTTCTTCTGCAGCCATGCCGCGAACGCCCGGCTGAGCTCATCGAGCTGGGCATAACTCAACGTCGCACCCAGGTTGGTGAACGCGGGTGAGTGCCGGTGTGCGGCGCAAGCCTCCTCGAAAATCTCGCGGAGCGTCGGGTAGCGGCCGGGATCGATGTCCGCCGGGACCCCGGGCGGGTACTGTTTAAGCCAACTTCGCTCCAAGCGGACGCTCCTGCATTTTTGTTCCGCGTGTATAGCAGCCTGCCGGACTTAGGTCCATCTGCGGCGGCGGCGGTTGCGGTTGCTGCGGCGAAGATGTCCTTACAGCCGGCAGGCTGCTGCATCCAGGGAGCGATGCCGGCAATCTTGCGCTCCCGCGGGAGTAAACTCCCCCCATCGACGCTGTGGAGCCGCTTGGATGAGATGTTGGCGATGGTTGTTGGTCGGCGCCTGGCTGGGGGTTTCCGGCTGCGTGATGGGTTATGGTCCCTGCCTGTTGCAGCAGCCGTTCAAGAACAACCTCACCGGACGCGTTCACTTTCGCGAGTATCCGGGCGCTGACGGCCTGGACAACGTCCCGATCCTGGCGCTCGATCGCACCGCCTACGTATATGCCCCCGCCCTCAGCCACCTGTGCCTGCCGACCAACGACGTGCAATTGGTGGGCGTGGCGGAATTTCCGCGAGACGTGATCGAGAATTCGCATGTCAGCGTCGACGGCCGGTTGTTTCAAGCCGTGTCCGCCCACCAGCACACGCCGTTTGTCGTCAACGTCACCACGATCTTGCCGATTCCCCCACACTAGATCTTGCCGATTCCCCACACTATCGGTGCAAAAGCGGCTTGAGCGCGGGCCAGACATTGGCCAGCAGCACCGGCTGTCCGGCCGCATTGGCGTGAATCCCGTCGGCTTGCATGAGATTGGGGGCGAGCGCGGCGCCGTTCAGCAGAAACGGCACCAGCGCGAGCTTCTTGTCGCGCGCAAGCTCGCTGTAAATCGCGCTGAATTGTTCCGCGTACTCCGCGCCATAGTTCGGCGGAATGCGTATACCGAGGAGCAGCACCTGGGCGCCGGCCGCGGATGCAAGATCGATCATCTGCACCAAATTGGCGCGCATCTGCGCGATCGGAAGCGCGCGCAAGCCGTCGTTGCCGCCCAATTCCAGAATCACGATCTTGGGGTGATGCAATGCCAGCGCGCGTGGTAAACGGGCCAGGCCTCCCGCGGTGGTTTCGCCGCTGACGCTGGCGTTGATCACCTGGTAACCGTACTCTTGCTCCTTGAGCCTCGTCTGAAGCAACGCCACCCAGCCCTGGTCCACGTGAAGACCGTAGCCGGCGCTTTCGCTATCGCCGAACACGAGAATCACCGGTGCTTCGGCTTGGGCCGCGCTCGCGGCAATCAACACCCACAGGACCATGAGCCGTTTCACAGGCGCTCCTCGATGCCAGATCAAATCGTTCTCGAAGCCAGCAACGTGTCCAAGACGGTCTCAAGCCCCGAAGGCCGGCTCACCATTCTCGCCGATGTGAGCCTCAGTGTGCGAACCGGCGAAACCCTGGCGATCGTCGGCGCTTCCGGCGCGGGCAAATCCACCCTGCTGGCATTGCTCGCGGGACTCGATTCCCCGAGCACCGGCCGGGTGCTGATCGCGGGCGTCGATTTGACCCTGCTGGACGAGGACGGCAGGGCCGCGATCCGCGGCAAGCACGTGGGATTCGTGTTTCAGTCGTTTCATCTCATTCCCTCGCTGACCGCCGTCGAAAATGTCATGTTGCCGCTCGAACTCGGCGGCCGCCGCGACGCCAGGCAGACCGCGGTCGGCGCACTGGCACAGGTTGGATTGACGCCGCGCATCGCGCACTACCCGAAACAGCTGTCGGGCGGCGAGCAGCAGCGGGTGGCCATTGCGCGCGCCTTCGTGACGCGTCCGGCGGTGCTGTTCGCGGATGAACCCACCGGCAACCTGGACACGGCAACGGGGCAGCGCATCACCGACCTGTTGTTCGATCTCAACCGCAGCGCGGGGAGCACCTTGGTGCTGGTCACCCACGATCGGTCCCTGGCCGCGCGCTGCGACCGCATCCTGTCGCTCGACGCCGGGCACACGGTGACCTGATGCAAGTCCTGCGCTTTGCGCTGCGCAACCTGTGGCGCGACATCAAATCCGGCGAACTGTCGGTGCTGCTGCTGGCGCTGACCGTGGCGGTGCTGTCCCTGACGGCAGTCGGGTTTTTCACCGGCCGTATTTCGCAGGGCGTGCACGCCCAGGCGGCGGAAGTGCTCGCCGCCGATTTGCGACTCGAGTCACCCAACCCCATACCCGAAAAATATTTTGCCCAGGCACAGTCGCGAGGCCTGCTCAGTGCGCGGATATTGTCGTTTCCGACGGCGATATTCGGCGGCGAGGACAGCCAGCTGGCGGCGCTCAATGCCGTCACGGCGAGCTACCCGTTGCGCGGGCATGTCCGCATCGCGGATACACCGTTCGGAGTCGCACGCAGCACCGACCGCATACCCGGCCGCGGCGAAGCCTGGATCGACGCGCGCATCATCGCCCAGTTGAAGGTGGCGCTGGGCAGTGAACTCAAGATCGGGGCCGCCTCGTTTCGCGTGACGCAGGTGCTCGATTACCGGCCGGACCAGGGTACCGGTTTCGTGAATCTCGCGCCGGCCGCCTTGATCAACTATGAGGATGTGGCTGCGACTCAACTGATCCAACCCGGCAGCCGCGTCACTTACGGCGCCCTGTTTGCCGGCAACGCCGCGGCAATTGCAGAGTTCCGTGAGTACTTGCTGACGCACAAGGCTGCCGGCGAGCGGCTGCGCGAGGTGGACGAATCGAGCCGGCAGCTCAATTCCGCGATCGACCGGGCGAGCCGGTTTCTGAACCTGGCCAGCCTGGCCTCGGTGTTATTGGCCGCCGTTGCAGTCGCCATGGGCGCGCGGCGCTACGCGACCCGCCACATCGACACCGTGGCCTTGATGAAGTGCATGGGCGCAAGCCAGCGCTTCGTTCTGACCATCTCCATCATCGAACTGACGCTGTTGGCGCTGTTCGCGGTGGCCATCGGCGCGCTGCTCGGCTACCTCGCGCAAGCTGGCCTCGCGTGGCTGCTGCGCGATCTCATCCGTACCGACCTGCCGGCCGCGTCACTGGCGCCGCTGCCCATTGCGCTGGTGACGGTGCTCGCCATGCTCATCGGCTTCGCGCTGCCGCCCTTGCTGCAGTTGAAGAGCACGCCGCCGGCCCGGGTGCTGCGCAAGGACATGAGCGCGCCCCCGCTGCGCTACGGCGCGAGCTACGTGCTGGCGCTGGCGGCCCTGGCCGCGATTCTCTGGAGCCTGGTACGCGATCCGGAGCTCGTGCTCTCGGTGCTCGCGGGCGTGCTCGGCGTGGGTCTCGTGCTGACGCTGGCCGGCTACGCCCTGGTGGGCTTGACCGGCCGTTTGCGCGGCGGGGTGGGAGTGGCCTGGCGCTACGGCCTCGCCAATGTGTCGCGGCGCGGCGGCGGCAGCGTCGCACAGATCGTCGCCTTCGGCCTGGGGTTGATGATGCTGCTGTTGCTGGCCGTGGTGCGCGGCGATCTGCTCACCGATTGGCGCCGCAGCCTGCCCGCCGATGTACCCAACAATTTCCTGATCAACATCCGTCCCGACGAGCGGCAATCCTTGCAGGATTTCCTGGGGTCGCATGGCTTGGGACAGCCCGCCATGTACCCCATGGTGCGGGCGCGCATCACGGCGATCAACGGGCGGCCGAGCGACTCGATCAAATTGCACGGCGATTCCGGCCGCGGATTTCTGGAGAGGGAACAGAATCTGACCTGGGCTGCCGGCCTGATGCAGGACAATCAGCTGATCGCAGGTTCCTGGTGGTCCGCGGCGAACGCCGCCAAGCACTGGGTTTCGATCTCCTCCGAATATCAAGAGGCGCTCGGGCTGAAGCTCGGCGACACGCTGAGCTTCGATGTGGCGGGTGAAGCCTTGACGGTGCAGGTGGTCAGCATCCGCAAGATCCGCTGGGACAGTTTCCGGCCGAATTTTTTCCTGGTGTTTCCGCCCGGGCTGCTGGATGGCGCGGCCGGTACCTACATGACCAGTATCTTTCTGACGCCGACTCAGCGGCCCGCATTGGCCGACCTGGTGCGCCGGTTTCCGACCGTCTCGGTGTTCGACGTCGACGCCATCCTCAAGCAGATCCGCGAAATCATGGATCGTGCCTCGCTGGCCGTTCAGTATGTCTTTCTGTTCACCCTGGCGGCGGGAATCGTCGTGCTGCTGGCGGCGGTGCAGTCGACACGCGACGAGCGGCGTTACGAAAGCGCGATGTTGCGCACCTTGGGCGCGAGCCGCGTCACCGTATTGCAGGGCGTGGCGGCGGAATTCTCCGCACTCGGGTTCCTGTCGGGGACTTTGGCTGCGTTCGGTGCGACGGGCATCGGCTGGATCCTGGCGGAACGGCTGTTTTCGCTGCAGTACACCTTCGACCCTTGGGTGTGGGTGGTCGGTCTGGTCTGCGGCACGGTTCTCGTCGGCCTGGCCGGTACGCTGGCGACCCGCCAAGTGATCAATACACCGCCGGTGGTCACCTTGCGCGACGGCTGAGTGCGGCGGCAAAAGCGTCCGCCGCGCCGACGCACCTCGAGAAGGCAACCCGTCCGCCGCGCTCAACGCACCTCGAGAATCAGCCACCCCAGCGGGAGCGGATCGCCGCGAAACGGCAGTCCCTCGATACGCACCTTGTAGATGCCCGCCGCAAGACCCGTGGAATTGAGCGTCATGCGCAATTCACCGTTCGAATCCTTGAGCAGATCGTTCAATACCAACGCGCGTCCCTGCTCCTCTTTGTCGACGAACAGGCGAAATTGCATCAACGGGGTGTAGCCGAGATCGACGTGCAGATCCATGAGTTGCGGCGCGCTGCGGTTCACGACGATCCGCTCCCGATCCAAGTTCGGCGCCCGGTCGGGCGTCACCCGGATCACGCTGCTGGTTGCCGGCTGCACCAGCGATCCGCGCGCCATCAGCGTGCGGGTGTCGTCCAGTTCGCCGCGCAACGTGGTGAATTTTACGAGCAGCACCCAGCACGCCAACAGGCTGAGCAGCGCGGCCGCACCCAGCCCCAGCAGGACGTAGACGCTCTTCCACCAAGGCGGCTTGGGTTCGCCCAGATCCTGCGACCGACCGGCCGCTTCGAGCAATTGGAGGCTCGCCTGCGCGCGCTCCGACAGCTTGAGCTCGTCCAGGTATTCAGGATGGGCGCCGCACCACTGCTCGAGTTCGCGCGCTCCCTTGTACGGCAGCCTACCCTCGAGGTAACGCTCCACCAGGCGGTGCTCTTCGATGAACTTGCGGTCGACGCGCGGCTCAGGTTGCGAATTTTCCTGTGAAATAAGTTGAGCGTTCATGGCATTCCCTCCAACGGCCGATCATGACGCGTCCGGCGCAGAGATTATGCGAAATGATCGGCAGATGGCCACACCCCGAAGCGCGCCGGCGAGACCCTCGTCACGATTGCGCGCTCACGCGCCGGTCGGCTCAGGGAGGCCGCTGTCGGCCGCTGTCGAGTTCAGCGAAGACCGCTGCGCGCTGTGCGGCCTTGAGACGACGCCAGTCGATCTTCCCGGTGCCCTCGAGGCGCAGTTGTGCATCGTCCACGCGCCGGATCGGTCCGGGTCTGGCGCGCCAGCGCCGCGGCAGCGCGTCAGTGCCGCCGCGGCGCACCAGATCGATCACGGCTCCGATCACGCGAGGATCGTTGGGCAGATCGGCGTGCGCGGCCTCCACAAAGTAGCAGTCAAGATGGGGCAATCGCGCCGACGACAACGGCACCGTGCCGTCGCCGTTGCGGTTCATCGCGTATTCGAAACCCGCTTTCGTGCGGCGCAAACCGATCACCGTCTGTTGATTGACGCCGACGATGTGGACCATGCGCGAGTCGACGGCCGCAAGCCCGAGCCGCACCGCCGCGACCCGCGCGAGCAGGGTGGGGTCGGGGACCGGACCATCGGCAGGCCATGAGCGCGCATCCAACAAGTCGATGGTTCCAACTCGTCGAGCCACAGGCAGCAATTGATACAACCCGGGAAAGGTGCAAAAAACGCGCTGCGCCAGAAATTCAGCGGAGTGCCGCCGGTCGAGAGTCGACATCCTGCGTACGAAGGGATAGGTTCCGCGCAGCGCCTGTACCGGAGCGAACGAACCCTGATTGGGGGCGCCCAGCATGATCAGCTTGCGCAGCAGACGCTTCGGCAGCCGGGCCGCCGCCATGCGCGCCACCATGGCCCCCATGCTGTGCGCCACGAGGATGACCGGCCTGCCGTCGGCTGCGATGCGCCGGGCCAGCGCTGCGCCCAAGTCATCGAGGCCGAGGCGCCAATCATACGCATGGAAGCTCGCTTCGCAGCCGGCGATCTCGAGCCGCAGCTTGAGCTTGGCGTACGAAAAAAGCAGCACTCCCATCGCCTTGATCGCCTTGCCGGGAAGAGTCAACGCCGTGAGGCGGCCGGCCGCAATGCGCAGCGGATCGATCCACAGTACCTCGGAGGGGCAGCCGAGTTTCGAGCCCATGATTCCCGGCACGATCCAGACGCGCGGCCCCGGCTTGCGGGGCTTGCGGGGTTTGCGGGCCGCCGCCGCGAGCGCCGAGAGTTCGGCATAGGCTGGCTCGCCGAAGTATTCGCGCAAGATCTCTGCGCGGCGGCCGTTCGCCAGCGCGGCGAGCACCGCGGAGTCGGGCGCGCGAAACGCCCAATCGGCGTGCCCGGCGGAGCGAGCCCTCAAACGCCGGCGGCGGGCCATGCGACGTCGCGGCGGCGCGGACTACTCAGACGGACTCCTGTTCCTCATGACTCGATCGACGACCTCGCATACGGCGGCAATCACATCGGAGCGCGTGCTCGACTTGCGCCACACGGCGCCGACCGTGCGCGAGGGGGCGGGTTTTGAAAAATGCCGGATGGCGAGCCCGCGCTGCGAACCGAACGGCGATTCCACCGCAAGCTCGGGCAGCAAGGTGATGCCGAGTCCGGCGACGACCATCTGACGCAGGGTCTCGAGACTGGTCGCGCGATAGTCCTCCGGCTCGCGCACATCGACGCGGCTGCAGACTTCCAAGGCTTGATCGCGCAGGCAATGCCCGTCCTCCAGCAGCAGCAAGGTGTGTCCCTTCAGGTCCTGCAGCTTGATGGCCGATTTGGCGGCGAGTGGATGATTGTTCGGCAGCGCAACCGTAAAGTCCTCATCGTACAGCGTCCGCGATTCAATGCCGTCCTGCGCCGCGGGAAGCGCCATGATGCCGAGGTCGATCTCGCCGTCGCGCAAATGCTTGAGCAACACCTCGGTCTGGTACTCGTAGAGCATGACGCTCAATTTGGGCAGCGCCTTGCGCAGTTTCGGCATCACCCGCGGCAGCAAGTAGGGTCCTATGGTCGGGATCAAGGCCACGCGGAGTTTCCCGGAAAATGGATCGGTATTGTTGCGCGCCAGCGCGATGATTTCCTCTTCTTCGTGCAGCATGCGCCTGGCGCGCACCACCACCTGCTTGCCCACCTCGGTGAGCTGCAGGTTTTTGGGCTGGCGCTCCGCGAGTTTCACGCCGAGATATTCCTCGAGCTTCTTGATCTGCGCCGACAGGGTTGGCTGGCTGACGAAGGTTCTTTCGGCCGCCTTGCCGAAGTGGCCGGTATCGGCCAGCGCCACCAGGTACTTGAGGTCCTTGAGATTCATGGTCGCGACAGATGCAGACTCGGGCTGTGGTTGTGGCTGTGGCTGTGGCTGTGGCTGTACAGGCTGTGATGTAATCTAAACGATTGTTATTATCCAATTCCTTTATTCGTTTCTTTGGCGCTATCATGCAGGTCGTTTCAAACTCCCCAAGGAAGCAGCGCAATGTCCCTGATCAACACCGAAATCAAACCTTTCAAGGCCACCGCCTACCACAACGGCAAGTTCGTGCCGGTGACGGAGCAGAGCCTGAAGGACAAATGGTCCGTCTTCGTGTTCTATCCGGCGGACTTCACGTTCGTGTGTCCCACGGAACTCGGCGACCTCGCCGATAACTATGCCGAGTTCAAGAAGCTCGGCGTGGAAGTCTACGGCGTGTCCACCGACACCCACTTCGCGCACAAGGCGTGGCATGACACGTCGGACACCATCGTCAAAGTCCAGTACCCCTTGGTCGGCGATCCGACCGCGACGCTGGCGCGCAACTTCGAGGTGCTGATCGAGGAAGAGGGCCTGGCGCTGCGCGGCACGTTCGTCATCGACCCCAGCCTCAAGATCAAGATCATGGAAGTCCACGACAACGGCATCGGCCGCGATGCGAAGGAGCTGTTGCGCAAGGTGCGCGCCGCACAATACGTGGCCTCGCATCCCGGCGAAGTGTGCCCGGCGAAGTGGACCCCAGGCGCGAGCACGCTGGCTCCCTCCCTGGATTTGGTCGGCAAGATCTGAACGGAACGGTACACCATGCTCGACGACAAGCTGAAAGCGCAGTTACAGGGTTACCTGGAACGCATCTCGCAACCGGTGCAGATCGTGGCATCGGTGGACGGTACCGAGAAGTCCGGCGAGATGCTCGAACTGCTGCGCGACGTCGAATCGACCTCGCCTCTGATACAAATCGAGGTGCGCCGGGACGACGCGCCGCTGAAGCCGTCGTTTGCCTTGCATCGGCCCGGCTCCGAACCGCAGGTTCGGTTTGCCGGTTTGCCGATGGGGCACGAGTTCACCTCTCTGGTGCTCGCGCTGCTGCAGACCGGCGGCTATCCGCCCAAGGCCGACGAGGCCGTGATGGAACAGATCAGGGCGTTGGATGGGGACTACCATTTCGAAACCTTTGTGTCCCTGACGTGCCAGAGCTGCCCCGACGTGGTTCAGGCGCTCAATCTCATGGCGGTGCTCAACCCGAAGATTCGACACACGATGATCGACGGTGCGCTGTTTCAGGAGGAGGTCGAGCGGCGCCAGGTGATGGCGGTGCCGGCCGTGTTCCTCAACGGGCAACCCTTCGGACAGGGCCGCATGGAACTGGCTGAAATCGTGTCGAAGCTCGATGCCGGCGCGGCGCAGCGCGAAGCGGGGCGGCTCAGCGCCAAAGCGCCGTTCGACGTACTGGTGGTGGGCGGCGGCCCTGCGGGCGCCGCGGCGGCGATCTACGCGGCTCGCAAGGGCATCCGTACCGGCATCGCGGCGGAGCGGCTCGGCGGGCAGTTGCTCGACACACTCGGAATCGAGAATTTCATTTCGGTGACGGAGACTCAGGGTCACAAGCTTGCCACCGGCCTCGAGCAGCACGTGACGACCTACGACGTGGATGTGATGAATCTGCAGCGTGCCGAGGCGCTCGTGCCCGGCGATCTGATCGAAGTCAAGCTGGCCGGCGGCGGCTCATTGAAGGCGCGCTCGGTGGTGATCGCGACCGGCGCACGCTGGCGCGAAATCAACGTCCCCGGAGAGCGCGAATACCGCAACCGCGGGGTGGCCTATTGTCCGCACTGCGACGGCCCGCTTTTCAAGGGCAAGCGGGTCGCCGTGATCGGCGGCGGCAATTCCGGCGTCGAGGCGGCGATCGATCTCGCCGGGCTGGTCAGTCACGTGACGCTGATCGAGTTCGACGCGCAACTGCGTGCCGACGCGGTTCTCACCGCCAAGCTCAAGAGCTTGAAGAACGTGACGATAATCACCAGCGCCCAGACCACCGCCATCAACGGCGATGGCGAGCGGGTGAACGGACTCGTCTACAAGGAAAGATCCAGTGGCGAGCTTCGTACCCTCGAATTGGCGGGGGTGTTCGTGCAAATCGGACTCGTTCCCAATACCGACTGGCTGAAAGGCACGGTGAAGCTGTCGCCGCACGGCGAGGTCGAAGTCGATGCGCGCGGTCAGACTTCGGTGCCGGGGGTGTTCGCGGCCGGAGACTGCACGATCGTTCCTTACAAGCAAATCGTCATCGCGGTGGGGGAAGGCGCAAAGGCATCGTTGAGCGCCTTCGAACACCTGATCCGCGCGCCGCTGTCTGCAGCCGCGTAGGCGTGCTGGCGGCGGCGCCTGCAGTCTATCTTCAGCCGCGTAGGCGTGCTGGCGGCGGCGCCTGCAGTCTATCTGCAGCCGCGTAGGCGTGCTGGCGGCGCGGGCAGCCGCGCGTAGGGGTGCTGGCGGCGGTGCCGGCAGGTTGTCGGCAGCCACGCAGTGTAATCTAGGCCGCCGACAGGCTGCGCCCAGGGAGCATCGCGATGGC
>Ga0209611_10002173_pt1 | contig 34356 bp, 28 predicted proteins | sample S1TSphgellanicum_3_FD_187693 | JGI IMG/M metagenome (GOLD analysis project Ga0209611, IMG submission 187693) | Host-associated microbial communities from peat moss isolated from Minnesota, USA - S1T2_Fc - Sphagnum magellanicum MG (SPAdes) (version 2) | ecosystem: Host-associated > Plants > Peat...
ACTTTCATATATTTGATTTTTGTTCTTTTGCATTATTTACTTTCATATTTGATTTCTAACCTTTTATTTAACTTTAATTTATAAATTCACAACATGCGGCCTTTTTTGAAAACTTAGAGGTGCATGGTAATTTATCACATAAATCCCTTGTGCATTCTTGGTGTCTTGTTATAGCTCAAAAGTAGATTACATAGGTTATAGGCATATTTTGTGAAAAGCCCAATGCTTTGAGAATGTTAGCTAGGTTTTGTGGGGGGTTGGGGGGGGGGTATTACATTAAGAACTAACATTTTAAAAAGTGATTGGAGTTCATATATTACATCAATTGGTGGGGAGGACATACTTAGGGAATTGAAAAAAATGAAAAAATTGGTGTTCAAATGAATTCAACCCTCCCCTAGTAACTTGTTCTTGTGGTGTTTTATTTTGGTGAGAATGCAAAATGCACAAAATTGAGTGAAATTTGCAAGGTGTCACTAGTACAAAAAAAGGTGCAGTTCACTAATTTAAATCACAATAGTATTTAAAAATTCAAATAGGTTCATTACACCTTAATGATTTCACCTTGGTTAAAATTATTTCATTGTAAGGTCGTTATGTAAATATCTTGTTTCATTACTAGTTTACATAATTCACTGTTATAATTTATTATGGCAAATAGTTTTATTTTTATGTCATTGTTTGAAATACCTTAGGTTATTTTAGGTTACTTTAACTATTTTAATTTATACCTTAAGGCATCCAAATTTAATATAGGCTTTATACTTTTAAGCTAAATTATTTAACTAACCTTATGCTATAGCTCAGGTTATTTTATTTTCAGTTAATATATATATTTTCAAATTATATGTTATACCTAAGGCTATTCAAGTTCATCTCCCAAGTTTTGAGAATGATTTAGGGGTGCATCGCATGGCCTTCAATGCATATTTCATATGTTACATTTAATTGTTAGGATATTAATAATAAAATGTAATTCCTTAAAAGAATAATTGAATTAAAAATAATTCAAAAGCATAATTGGTAAATTCATATTGTGTAATTAACTATAAAGAAAAAGGCAAGATTTGATTACAATTTTTTTGGTAGAGAATAGGTTTCTTAAAAATGGAAAACAACATTGGACAACAATTCAACATGAAAAGGATTTAGAAAACTCACGAATGTCAAAATTATGAATTAAAAGTACATGAATTGCGCCACCACAATTTATTGTTCCTTGTGTACAAAAACCAATAACAGAAAAAAAATCACATTTTTTCATGTTTATTCAAACTCACTTTTTTTGTTTTAAAGTTGGTTGATATGATCATCAACAAGAGAACATCTATTTGCATTCCATCAACTAGTGTACCATGAATAACACAAAAGACATGTTTTGGGTTACAACATATATTTCTAGAATTACAAAACAATTCAACATGTTTAGAAGTGACATTTCCTTCGACTTGATTAATTATTACTTGTGTTCCTTTATATAAACATAGACTGAAAATGTTAAAATAATTGCTAGGAATTCATTTATGGGCATTGTATTTGAACAAAACAATATATATTTCTATTGAAAAACACATTCTTAAGTCATCAACACTTCAAAACCTAAAAAGAAGTAAGGTGTAGCTAGTTATACTAACAAAAACCATAGTAAGTGTAACCAATGCTTGGTTTTTCATGTTTTTATGTTAAAAATCATATTAATGTTGCAAGTTTTCAATGTGTTTACATGAGAATGTTTCTAATGTATTATGAAAAAATGTGGAACAATTGGAATGAATTTGATGAATGTAAACTACTCAAACACACTTCTTAAATATTATAACCAATATTTTTGTTGTTTTCTTAATTTTTTGAGAGATTTGAAATGTATTAAAAATGACATACTCATGCATAATAATTATTCACACATTTACATATTAATAGAATGTCATTTTTTTGTCATGAAGATTTTGGCAATCATAAAAATTATGGATTTTTGATCCATCCCCTTATGTAATCAATCACAATTTGTCACATCATCTTGACCAATCATAACCCATTGCTTTTAAGGAGTCACTTAAGTGGGTAGGTGTGTTTTTTTATTAGTGTGTGTGCACTTTAGTGAGATTGCATGTGAGACTTTGCCCTAATAATCAACATCATACAAAAAACAAAGTTACTTAGAAAGGACAAGACAAGTTGCATATTTAGGAATCACATTAAAAAAATCAGATGTGAGATGTTTTTGGGATCAAGAAAAATTACTCACAACTTTGATGCTTCTATGATTTTTGTTTTTGGACTCAAACTCCCAAAACAAAAGGTTCAATCATGTGTAATAGTACTTTTGCTATCCTTTGATGATATTAAGACAAAGGCATGCACAAAAAGACACGGATAAAAATGACACCATAAGAACTTTTCAAAAGAAACATGACAAAAGAAAGGGGGGATATTCACTAGACAACAAGTGTTCATTGTCACAAGGTAGTTGACTATTTTACAACAAAACTTCAAAAAGGCTACAACAAACCCTAAGTTTGGAACATTGAAAAATCGCCTTCAAAGTATCAAACAATTCCTTAGATTCATTTTTTTTCAAATCTAAACACTAGTAGTCTTTTCCAATACTAATTATTCACAAAGTGTGGTTTCATTGAATTGGTTTTAACTTTGGTTCTTGGTTGAGGTAGAACTTTTGGTCAAGTTTCTTGGGCATAAGCATTTAAAAGTAAGATAAAAAAAGTACGATTCAAATGCAAACTTTTAGAATTTTATGAAAAAATAAAATTGTGAACTTTGGAACTTAAAAAGTAGGATACATTATTTGAAAATCAATGTTTGAACTACATGCGTATTTGCATGTAGTGTGACATGAAAAAGTTTTTAAAAGATTAAGATGCTATGTTTACTTTTTAAAAAAATTACTTTCATTTTAATTTTCAAATTTGGTGTCATTGTCCCATTTTGCACAAAGTAAACATAAAGTACAATCATGACCTTTCATATTTTACATTGATTCCTATGGTTCACCTAAAGAATGTTTAAAAGATGTTTTATCATGTTACAAACAAAAAATGCATATAAAATTCATATGAAAAAATAGATTCCAAATGCTTTGGGCCTACTTAAGGAAAACTTAATTTTGAAGGGCTTAACATTGTCATAATTGAAATATTCAAGCTCTAAAAAATGTGTATCAATGATAGCGAGGTTTTATGTTTGTGATTTGGATTAAGAAAGTGGTTGAAAGATAAATTGGTGGATAAATAGTCCATAAAAGGTACATTCAATAGTATTAAAGTGATAATATAATATCATATCATATTTAAATGGGAGATTACAAGGTGGTTAATGATCTAATAAAGATTATATGAATAAAAGCCCAACTAGATAACTTTTTAACATACATGTTAAAAGAAAAAAACATTGAAATCCATTAAAAATGATTATGATATGAACTTTTGAGAATAAGGTTGATTTTAAGACATTCAAAAGTTCATAGCTTTTTCTGGGTTAGTGTTTTTTTAACAATTTTTTTGCACTTATGTTGCTTTTGCTTTAATATATCATATATTGAGTCCTTATAAGATATCCCAAAAAGAATCCATTAAAAGTGTATTTATATGAAGTCACAAATAGAAAACCAATCCATACTTTTCAATTATAAAAACTTATTACTCTATATTTGGTGCATATATGTTGCAAATTTTTAAATAATTGTTTTTTTTATTCAAGTTGAAAATCTTAATCCAATGAAAAATTTGACATAACAATGATTTTATCGCATGTCAATGACATGTTAATTTATGACACTTGCAAAAAACTATAATGTGACACAAAAAAGTGATCCACCTTAATCTTATATGACCAAATAATAAGGAACGCCTTTTGGTGATTTAGGGTAGCAACTTGAACATAGGGGAAACCACATTCTAGTTTGGAGTTATGGAATTTTGGTGAGGGAAGCTCTCAAAAACTACATGCAAGGTGGCTTGCCAAAGCCATGATGAGAAGTGTGTGGTGTGAAAATCATCAATATTCCATGAATATTAGTTAGTGTGTACTCAAAGGTCTACTACAAGAGTCAATATTGTAAAAGGTGCTACAACATTTGGGGTTGTATTTGCAAAGGTGGGGATTTCAAGATTCATGTTATTTTCTAACACAAAGGTAGGAGATCTTTGCACATGTTATAATTTATGTGAATTTTGATAATGTTGGGTAGGTTGTGCCACAAAGGTGCTTTTTCATGTTTGCTCATGCAATAAAATTTTTTGTTGAAAATTTTTTGTTGAAATTTTGTGTGTTTTTGTGATCAAAATGTATATATTATAAAAATGTTTATGTGTTAAAAGATGTGTGAAAGTTTAGAGATAAAGGGTAAGGAGAGAGGTTGCTAGGTTTTGGGTTGTGAAAAAGGGTTTAAGAAAAGATAGGTTTGCAACATAAAGGCTTCTTGATTTGAAGTTTTGAATGTTGATCCCATGCATGGGTGACTTTAGGGATAGCTCAAAATTTAGTTTGAGGAGTCAAAAGGTGAGTCCAATGACAAGTTCAAAGACATGGCAACTTTACAAATAACTCAACTATATTGGATTGTTCTCAAACATGGTATTGCAAGAATTGACCATTATGCACAATAAGTGATTATTACAAAATCCTAAACAAATTGATTCGTAATTGAATTGAGTGCTTAGATAAGAAATTAGTATTAGGGCCCAAGGGAGTACCTATACATGTGTAAATTTTGTTTGTTGGGTACCTTATGTGGAACATAAATTTGTAAGGTTGTACAGATACCTTCTCCACCTAATATTGAACAAAAGTGAAATCTAGCCAACATGAGTCCAAACTTCAAACTTTAATTTAAAGAGATTATTTCAATTGCCTAGGAACAATGTTTAGACCAAAAGGGGGGTGGGGAGGGCGGGGAGAAGGGAGGGTATTGACTTTAATTGGACAAGGGTAAATACAAAATTCAAAAAATATAGTAGCACATTAAATGTAAATGATGAACATTTTGGTAAGGTAAGGTAAATATTTCATATTCTATCTAGTACATAACATGTGGGTATATATGAATAAATAAAGCAAATATATATTGACACAAGTATGGCACATGTCAAAGTGAAGAAAAACAGTCATTTGTGCAATTTGGCATTGTAAACATGAACACAAGAAATTTCAAACATCCTATCAAAAATTTGACAAAATATGATCAAATCAACAATAATATTAAAATGATTTCAAAGAATTTTTGTAATGGTAAATGATTGATCAAATCAACAATAATATTAAATTGATTTCAAAGAATTTTTGTAATGGTAAATGATAGTCAAAACGTAAAAAGGTTTCCAAGAGCATATGGTAAGAGTCCTTTCCAAGCTAATTAATGTAACGGATAAAATTAAAATGTTGAAAGCAAATATATTCAACAACGAGCAACCATAATTTGAAAAAGTCCATCATAACTACATGCAAAGCATAATATGGAAATGCACATATATCATGTAATGATTTTGGCATATAGCCTTTGTTTACCTTCTTCAACACAATTACTCTCCCCTCGATAAGGGTAAATGTCAATTATATGTTAGTTGAATATAATAAAAACATGATAAGTCAAGAATATTTGATAGTCGGGTAAGATAAATTAAAAGTTAAATTTCTCTTTTTTTTTGGAACCATACAAGGTATCAATATCTTTCTTTTTTGAAAATTTAGAGCCATCAATTATCAATTGCACTACCAAAGTAATACCCTTGATTATCAATTTACTCAATTTTTTCGTGATAATAATTGTGACTTATGCATAAGTGTTGGTTCTCAAATACTCACCTTGAGAACCACTAGTTATACTGCCTAGGTTGGATAGGTTATATCTATATATATATATATATATTCACAATTTTCTATCATAAACATAATTAAAGACCACCATCCAGCCTTCAACCCCATAATCAAACCATCCACACGATGTGCTACATAGATTGCAACAACAAAACTTAGCAGCAAATTCATAAGGCTTATAAACGAGAAAACATGTTACATTGCCTATTCTAATTAATACAAATGATATGTTAAAATTAGTTTTAAGATTGATAACCACCGGGATGAAAATTTTATCATTTGGGTAAGTTATTAAAATTTGAAAATTCAATACCTGGTCATGAGGGTCTTGTCAATTCTTGAAATGATATGTACCAGGTGGATAGATTATCTATCGGTTTTCAAAATAACCTATAACTAGCTGGTAGGTTATCGTTACTAGAGTTGATAACAATGTTTTGCAATAATTGCCCAACATTGGTCAAGACTCATGTGGATGTGCTCACAATTGCCTCAGAAGAATTTGATATCCTATAAGTCCAGATTTCATCTAGATTTTATGGGGGAAAAAAACACTAAAATTTTAAAAGTTGTAATGTAACTTGGTTTGCTGATCAAGTGCCAGTGTAATAGACTTTCACATATGTCCTTTTTGATGTGTATGAAGTGTTGAAAATCCTTACTTTAAAATAATAACCCAAAAATTGCATTAGAATGCTTAATCCTTAGTTAAAAATCTTGACCCAAAACTTGCATTAGAATGCTAAATCCTTAGTTAAAAATCTTGACCCAAAATTTGCATTAGAATGCTAAATCCTTATTTAAAAATCTTGACCCAAAATTTGCATTAGACTGCTAAGTCCTTAGTTAAAAATCTTGACCCAACAAATTGCCTCCTGCTAAAACCTAACTCAAATCATGACCCAACAAATTGCATTAGAGTGCTACATCCTTACACAAAAAGTATGACCTAGGAAATTACATTCTGTTAAATTCTTATTTAAAAATCATGTCCCAAAGATTTGGGTTCCACTAAATTGTTACATAAAAAATCATGTCCTGGAACCAATTGCATTCTACTAAATCCTTACTTTAGAATCTTGACCCAACAAATTGCATTCTATTTAGATTTCTTTTGTGTTGGCAGATACTACTAATACAACAACACCACCACAAAAGAGAATGGAATACATTAACCCAATGAATTGCCAGGTTCTCTTGAAAACAAGCAACAAAAATCAATGATTGAGTTGCAATCACATATTGGGAGCTCCAGCCCTGGACCTTCTTGCCTTTGGTATCATGTGAATGAGAAAAAATTTCTGAGCTCCCTTGATGAGTTTGAACTTCATTGAGCTTTGTGGTCTCCACAAACCCTTGATTACCAAGCTGCTTGGAGAGTGAATTGTTCAAATTAGCCATAAAAGAAGAAGAAGACTTGATCATGATGGACCCAGGCAGTTGTGCACAAGTTTTAGGATGTGTTAGTGTGACCTTGAACTCAGCTTGCACACAAGTTGGGGGTCCAGAAATGATCCAGGCTTGCTGCTACAGCTAGCTATAAGCTGCATGGAAATTGGACTAGTTATTTCCGACATGAACCCATGAAGCCTGGCTTGGAATTCCTTGTGAGACAGCAAACAACATGTAGTAAGCAGAAGGTGCGATCACAGCACTGGGTGGTGCTGTTGCTGTCACTGTATATGCACCAAAGAAGTCCTCCACTGGAACTGTTGTTTGTAGCTGCAATAGCCTTTGTCCCTGCAGCAGCAGCAGCAGCAACAACAACAACAATGTCAAGCAATTGCAAATCAAATTAGGATAATTGGTAGTGGAAGAAGAAGAAGCTACTGCTGCAAGAGGAGGAGGAGGAGGAGGAGGAGGAGCAATGTTCAACAACAAGAAACGATTGCAAATTAAATCACAAAGTACAACAAGCCACAGCAGCAAGTTGCAAAAGGAATTGCAAATCAAGTTAGGATAAACAGTAGAAGAAAAACAGCTACAGCAGCAATAACAACAAGCAATTGTGCAAATCAAAGGACAAGTAAGAGAAGAAGAAGAAGGTGTAGCAAGCATGACTAGTGAAGGATCAAGAGATGTTCAATCTGTTTGTGGACTCATGATTGAGAAGCTGAAGAAGAAGTCTAAGAGCTTCTGCTTTTGCTTTACCTGAGAAAAGGAATGAGTCGTGTATGGAGCGCTGAGCATATTGATCTCAATGAGATCAGGATTTCCTCCTGCAATACTGAAGGCATAAGTGGAACCGTAAGGGAAAGTATTGGGAGGATTGTTGATGCTGGGCTGAGTTCCACTTAGGTATGGCGGCGAGAAAGCCTCGATTCTGAGTTCAGTGGGCAAGTCTCCAGTGAGAGTGTAGAATTGGTGGGTGTTGCTACCAGCGACGAGAACACGTCCGTCGGGCAGCAGATTGGCAGTGGAATGGTAGACTCGAGGAATCTGAGTCGCCGTCAAGCTCTGGAACCGCGTTCCTACAGCGGCAGTGGAAGTGTAGAGCACGGGAGTGAGTACCGGATTCTGCGCATTTCCCCATCCTTGTGCACCATTGGCAGCTCCATTGAGGATGAGAACAGTGCGATCCGGCAAGAGCACCATATCTCCCATGTTGCGTCTCAGCGGCATGTCTTCCATAGCCCAAGCGGGAGTTGCGGACAGTGGCGCGATTCGTCCGCATGAAATGGATGCCGGCAACTCGGCCCCAACGTTCAGAAACGCACCGTATGTCGCTCCGCCGCATACTAGAATCTCGGGATCTGTCCATCCGTTAAATCCCGACAAGGGTAGCATCGCGGAGCTTCCCGCAGACGGATAGTTTCGCGGCTCGCCTGGAATCGTCGGTAGATTCCCCACCACGCTGTTGGTCGTCCAGTCGAAGAGGATGGAATCCCTGTTGGCGAAGATGAAGAGCTGATTGTTGGGTAACAAATGGACGTAAGGATACAAATTGTCGTTTTGCGCATCGTTTGTCTGCAGCAAAGCACCACCCCACCCAACGCCATGTATCGCACAGCTCAAGTCAGATCACAAGGACTTGAGTCTAATGCAGAAGAACAAGAACAAGAAGACGAAGAAGAACAAGTACAAGAGGAGATTGGAGAGGAGGATGAGCAGCTGCTGCTTCTCTTCTTTTTCTTCTTCTTCTTCTTACATTGGAAATGAGATCGAGAAAGAGAGGGGCTCCATTGGCCGGCACATACTCCAGGGTGGAAGTGCTTCGTCCGCCGACCACGACTTGCGAACCGTCGGGCAATCGCTGGTTGGTGGCGTACCAGCGGCCGTTCTGCAAGGGAGTGGTGGTCTCTACCCAGTTGCAATCGCCATCTGCTGCGCACGGACTGAAAGTTCTAATCTGCACGCACCAAACACATCATCGATCAAGCACAACAACATGTGTTGATCATGTCTTCTTGAACCCAAGTCGTTCTCCCCAATGCACGGTAGTTGAATAAAGAGAGAGATGCCTGAGAGAGAGCTTGCTTGTACCTTGGAGAAGCCATCGTTGTCTCCACCAGTCTGCACGAGTGTGCCATCGGCATCGAATTGTCCAGAGGAGCACCAGGTGTCTGTTTGTATGAAGAGAGGTCGAATTGTGCCAGAAACCGGGTCGAAGATGGCTGAATGCGCCGTGCAGTCGTTTGTTGAGGTCTGCGTGCACATGCACAGAGAGAGAGATATGATCCATGGGCAATCGAAAGAGTTTCTCGTCTACCCACTACAAGATAGAAGAATACACAGACAGACACACAGACAGAGAAGACGTTGCGAGCAGCGGGATTCCGGAGAGGAAGTGGAAGTGGGCACTGTAGATTCTTCTAGCATCAGAAGAAGAATCCTTTAGCTTGCCGATGCTCACCTCGTCGTTGGGATCGTTGCGGCATACTCCATCTGGCAAGGGGAGCTGCGAAGGGCCGATGTCCGTCCTGTCCAGCAATACAACAGTGCCATAGTTGGTAACCGCTGTGTGCATGGACGCAATGCCTGCATTGTTCTGAACAATCTCCCATGAGCCTTGCGCCTCCACTCCTTGCTGCAGGCCCATGAACGCCACCAACTGAAACATCAACACTAGTAGCTGCAGCACCAACATCACCAGCCATGAAGAGGAGCTGCTGCTGCAGCAGCTTCTCCTCTGACTCGAAGCCATCATCAAAATATAATTCCTTCTCGACACACCCATCGATTTCACCAGCTGATCTCGATCGACACTCCCTCAAAACTTCAGGCTTTCAAGAGACCTCTGCAAACTTGGAAAACACAAATGTCAAAAATGCTTGTGACTCATGTGCTACTGGCGGTCACTGCAGGATCCCAATCTCTGTATACCCTACCTGCACACTAGATCAGAAATGACACAAACCCAGGTCTCTCTCTCTCTGTGTCTCTCTGTGTGTCTGTGTTTCTGTCTTTCTCTGTGTCTCTGAGAGAGTGGCAGAGAAGCTAGTTGTGGGATTGCTTGGTGAGACTGTGACGCATTTGATGGTCCCCATATAGTAGTGGCGCCCATGGGTTGGTCGCAACCAAAATAGCCAGCGGGATACCGACGGGGCGCCAGCACGCGAGCCCGCTGAGTCCTCATGATCTCCTCGTCTTCTGCGATGTACAACCCAAGCGACTTGAAGAAGGTGGAATAATGCAGTCCCGGGAACAATCATGATTCCCATTGCCATAAATTTGGAGACGCGCTTTTGCAGGTCCTCAACAGCTCCTGCTCCTGCTGCTCCTCCAGGCTCTCCTCCTCCTCCTCAACTGCCAGGCATTGTCAGTGCAGGAGCAGGCGTCCAGACTAACTGCAACCTCCAAAAAAGCAGCAAACGAATTGCTTGCTACTTAGCTAGCTCCAACTGCTGCTGTTGCTCCTGGAGCTTCAAGCTGCTGCTGCTGGAGCATCATGGTCCTCAATCATAATACACTTCCTTCATCATCTCAAAAGCCCTCATTTTCTTTGCCATCTCCACAACCCATTGCTTGGCGATGCACCATCATCACCATCTCATGATCAAGACCATGATGATCATTTCTTGCAAAGCCCTCATTTTCCTTTGCCATCTCCACAACCCATTGCTCGGCAATGCACCATCATCACCATCTCATCAAGACCATGATCATCATCTCTTGCAAAGCCCCTTCAAAGCCCCCCCGGCCTTCGCTCCTGGCCCTTCCTGCAGCTGGGGCTGCGTTCACTCTGCAAGAACCTGCGTATCTCTTCAAAGCTTCCCCTTTGGGGAAGAAGGAAGGAAGGGCCTTCCTAAGGGCCTGCTTGCCCAGCCCATCCAAACCCTTCCACTTGTGAACCCTACTACAGAACAGACACTGTAGGACTGGTTCTAGCTAGGGGTTCTGTAGGGGCTTGTCCTAACAGCCCTGTGTAGGACCGCTTCTATGGGCCCTGTTTAGGACCAGTGGTCTAGAGGCCCTGTATGGGCTGGTTCTACAGCGCTCATTTCTGGGGTAGGCAGGGTTATGTCAGGTAAGTTGATCGGACTGGCCAGATTGGACCAACAGTACCACTAGTGTACCATGAGGGATGAATGGTGAGTGGATGTAAAACACTTTTTCGTTGTCGCTAGTTAACCACTGTGGTTAGCTCAGTTAGCTCTGTTTGTCCTGGCTGCTTTATCTATTAACAAGTTACATACTAACCCCATGTAACAAAATCATCCTATGTAGTAGTAGTAATCTTACCCACCTATGTACTAACCATCTAGATACAGATAGCTACTTGCCTAGTTAGTTGTCACCTATTCTCCTAAACAACTACCTAGTTACAGGACCTATCCTTCTCAACAAAGGTCACCCATGTTAAACTCAACATCAACTCATTTAGGGTTCATCCACAACTGAGTCAAAAAATGGTTTCCAATGGATGGATGGGGTGCTGGGGGGGTTGGTTCACTCTGGCCAGCTACAAGTAAGTTGCAGAATTTGCCTCATATTTATCTTTTTCTAAAATAATTATGAGTGCATCATTCATCCATTGACAAGATGAATCAGCAAGTAAGTGGCAGAATTTGCCTCATATTTACTCTTTTTTTTAATAATTATGAGCGCATCATTCATCCATTGACAAGATGAATCAGCAAGTTGTGCCTCACTCCCTCTTCCCATTGTACAAAGGCAAGTCCTAGCCCAACAACCTAGGGTTAAGGATGGGTGCCAGTCCATTTGGCTTGAAACTCATGGAAAGTAGTGGAAAGTAGTAGGTTCACTTACATCATCAATTTGTGACAATAGTTCATTATGAGCACCATTTTGTTTGTCCTTGTCTATTGGCAAAGGTGAATCAGCAAGGGCTGTGGCTTGGCCTTCCCATTCATGTTTTAGGGCAAGTAACACAACAACATAATAAAGTTGGGGTGCCAGTCCATTTGGCTTGTCGAAAACTAATGGAATGTAGTGGAAGGATTTAGGGTTTTAAGTGAGGATTTAAGGACCTCGCCCACTCATGGCCGTCTCAAATGGGAATTCATGAGAGTGGAGGGCTTTCACAAGACAATGGAAACATCTCAAACATAAGGGGCCATCACTAAAAACAGGTAAAATAGTCTTTACTTTTATGTTCTCCATTTCTTTCATGTTTATAGGTGTGGGTGGGGGAATAATTTAGCAATATTGTGGATACAACAAACACTTATGAAGACTCAAATATGTGGTGTGTGTGGAGATGCTCTATGGAAATTTGTTATCATCCCACATGCTCATGCTTTTCTTGTCCAATTTTTTTTGAGTCATGATCTAGTGTTTTTTTTTTCTTTTTGGCTTGCAGCACATGTTTCATTTATTTGACCCTACCTATAAAGGAGAGACTACCAAACAAACCATGGAGTTTTTCATTTGGTCTCACATTTTGTGGAATGTTCATCAAGTGTTTTATTGTACTCTCAATTTTGTGCTTAGAAATGTTCATCATTGACCAGGTGTTATTGACTTTAGCATTTGGTGGGTTCATTTCTTTGGAAACTTCATGGAACATTCCATACTTTAATTGTTGGTTTGAACCGGTGTTGGGCAGTTATTAGAAACTGCACTCATCACTAATGGGTATCATGACGGTTCTTAGGGTTCATTGTCCTGATTCTGAAAAAATCAAATAGCCAATTCTGGTACATGACCAATTCTGATTTTTTTGGTATGTTGCTCTGTTGTTAAAGATGATTTGTAAAACTTCAGGTGGCGTTCCTATGGCACTTTAAATCATTTAAAATGAATAAGAAATAAGAAAGTTATGAGATTTGAAAGTAAGAGGGGTCCAAAGAGAAGGGGAAAAAAAAAAATGCATTTTGTAAGTTGAAAAGCTTATTTCTCTTCTTATTATTTTTTCATTACTCCTTTTCCTTTGCACTTCAAAGATGATATCTCAAGCTTAAGGAAATGTTCCAATAACATTGTAAATCACCCAAAATGAAGCACATAGTATGACAAAGATATAAATCAGTGTTCAGTCATAGGCAGATGATCAATGATGGTCTCAACGGCCGATGAAAGCAACAAATTATTCATCCATTGAGCCGGGTGATGGATGTAAATAGGCTTGCTCTGTTATCACCTCTCATGAAGGCTCCAACCCAATCATGGTCTCCAGTCATCCAGTGATGATGATCTCTAGTCTTGGTGGAAAATGCATCAGACATTTACCGAAGAGTCGTTGGGTTTCAACTTTCCATCAGTGTTGTTGGGCGGTTCTTAAAATGTGTGACATATAACCACCGGTTATCAACTTGGGTACATGCTCATTCACTCATCGGTTCTCAAAAATACTCAAGGAACCAATTTTGGAATCTAATCATGGTTCTAAGAAAATGAACAAGTCAAAGAACCAGCCAGAGAACTGTAGATTAATTCTTTCACTACCATAGTCATCCATGTTTTTTAGGTTTTTGAAATAACTGAAACCAATGATCCTTCGACTCTGAATTGTTTTTTCAACCAATTAGAAGCAATGATTCTCTGATTCCCGAATATTTGAAGAGTGAGAACTGATGGTTCTTTAAAATTCAGAGAACCACACAACACTGGTATATATATATATATACATATATAGATACCTGGTATTGAGACTATTCGGCCTTCTTGAAGGAAATGCAGATTTCTCAGGGATGTGCCATTTCTTGAAAGAACTAAAGCCTCAAAGGGATTCCTTACCCTATACTTAGGACGACTTTAGATGAGGTTCCAAGGTCCAGGGACCACTGAATTCAAGCAATCTTATTGGTCGAAAGCTTTAAATTGGTCCCAAGGCCTTTAAACGAGGGTCTGAGACCAAAAAGTGGCAAATTGAGGCTAAACCTACATGGCACCTGTTTTGGAGGGAAAATCAATTGATTCAGACCAAAAAATAGTTGTAAAAGGAGAGCTCCTGATTTGGAGAACCAAGAATGAGGCTAGGGACCAAGGTAGAGTCCAACTCAAGGATTCAATTTGCTTCAAGTCAATCCAAATTGGTTCCTAGGAAATTGGACCCTGAACCCTTGTCTAAAGTGGGCCTTAATGATTTTCCCATGTACTCCTACGACTATGCCCATAGTTCCCCAACCAGTAAAAACCCCAATGTAATCGCATATGTCCCAAAGGTCGTTCCCAAGTGTTTCATTATATCCCCAATGATGTTTTTCAAGGTTGTTACATAGGTATTGAAATCCCCAATGGATTTCCCAATTTCTCCAAGGCCTATCATGTACCTATTATGTTCATTTTCTATTGTCCGCATGGTTGGTAATTAATTATGTCACCAAAGGTTGTTATCCTTGCAGTCCCAATGATAGTTTCCCATGCATGATGACTTGTCTCTCCATTGATCCCCCAACCGGGGTTGGTTGGTTGGTTGGTTGTTGGATCCACAGCGGTTCCAAAAGTTTGGTAGGAGGCGGGCACCAAAAGCCCCCCCTTCTGCATGCATGTTACATTATGCATAATATACTAGAGAGTAGAATAGATATGGTTGGTAGTTCTCAGGTGTGAAGTAAAAATTTGTGAGACGAGTTGGAAAGTTGGCACTGAAAGTGGACACCACCAACACATTAAAAATTACGTTGTTGTTGTTGTTGTACACGGTGTGTTCTATAATGCATAATAGATTTAATTCATGAGACATGTTTCTTAGTTCTCAAGGGTCAAGGGTCTCAAGTGTTATGAGTGTTCTTACAATAGAGATATCCGTAAAGTCAGGAAAAGACAGCACCAATACCCTGAGTTTGGTCATACACAAGGTGAGATTCAAAAAAACCTGCAAAAACAGTACGTTAGCATTAGGAGGGAAAACCCAGGAAACCATCATGTGATGGTTTCCTGAGTTTCACCCTGTCTTTCTATTTTCCTGAGCGCCTCCACTGCTGCTACATAGATTTTCACTGCTCCTACCTGTACACCTACTATAATTCCTCTCGAACCTCGAACATTAAATGCCGAGATTCAGCATTTCGTACCGAGTTTCAGCATTTCATATTGAGATTTAATAAAATTTCCTTCCTTTGCGGATATCACTAAAAGAGGGGTTAGGGGGTGAAAGGAGGCCCAAAGACAGGGTGGCTTTACTGATATCTCTAATGTATAACACATATACACTTCACATGTTTGGTAGTTCTCAAGAGTCAAACAATCTCAAATGGGAGGACACCAGCAAGATACAAACAAAAAAAGCCCCATACTTGTCATATAATCCAAAACAAAATGAACATAGATCTAGGCTAGGTAGTTCTGAACATAGATCTAGGGTTGGTTGTTCTGTAGACTCATTTTTCCAACCAGAAGGACATAATTGTACACACTTAGAGGGCCAATTGAGGTGATGACAAACATGCAACCATTGCCATTGCACCCAATTTAACCTGAATTTAAATGAATTTGAACAAACCTCTCGAGTGTATAAATTTGGCTACTTCCTTTTGTGCATCCGGTAGGTAGTGGGGTTCTCACTTGAATCGAATGTCCTTGCGATGTGAGTCTTTGTTATTTTGCACCATAAAACCAAGTTTCCTACTAGTTTTCAGATTTTTTTCAATTTTTCAAATTCCCTTTCCAAATCCAGCTGCACAAGTTGTAGCCACACCCATTCCTCTAGGCCATATATTTTTGGATTGTTGTGTTCCCATGTTCCCATGTACCCATTGTGTTTTGTATGGTTCCATCATATTCCACCTAAGTTCCCTATGGTTATTTATTATGCTTTTCACTTTGATTCACAAGTTCTCAACATATTGCACATGTGTTCCCTAGTAGCACCACATTTTATCCCACATCATTTGCACCAAAGTTCTAATCAAGTTACCTTTATGACAAGCCCAAAAGGCAAGTCTACACTATTTTGGTTCAGTGCTCCAAGTTTTATCACAATTTTCTGTGATCGTCCAATCAAGGAGGTTTGACATCACCCCAAATAAAATTGAATTTGGGGATGGGTCCACACAAACCAACTACCCTATGAATCAAAACTACCTATATATCAACACTATTGGAAAGAATATACGAACCAGTCTTCCAAAGAAACATTTTGGGATGTGGCTAGAATTATGGGAAGTGACAAAGAGGTCATGGTATGGGGCTTTTAATGTTTGTTGCCTTTGCTTGTTAGGTTAGGTAGGGACATATCTATGCATCTTAATTTTTGGATTTGACAAACCCCACTCATCACCAAACTTAGATTTGAGATCCTTTTAAGTAGGAATTATTTTTGAGTGTGACAAACGACTACCCATTACCAAACACAAAGCTGCAAATGAAGAAAGGAATATTTTTCAATGCAATTCGTGTAGTGGTGCAGGTGGGAGTGTGCTTGTGATTTGCTTGTGCAACTTGAGCCTTGAGTTGTTTGCCATTCAAGCTTTGAAAGACTCTTGAATCATCTTGCCTTTTGTTCCAATGGCATCATCAGGCGTGTTGCCTACAATTTTTATGTAACTATCCAAATTTCAATTTCAACTCATTCCTTGCAATGAAGATCTACATCTATGTCTTGTAACTTACAAAAGTTCTTGATCAAAGGTTTTGAACCACCTTAGGGCTCATCAATCATTTCTTTCTATCTTAGGGTTGTGATTCATGAATGACACTTGCTGTGCAACTTGAAGCTTTGCCTTGGCTTGTAGGTTGAAGTTTTGTCCATTAAGGTCCTCAGTCAATTGTTGAATTGTTTTGAAGCTTGAATTGACATGATGCCGCCTCTAAAGCTACCAACGAATTTGAAGTACCACTTTTTCTTTACTCCTAATGTTAGATCTACAAGTAATGTTAACAACACATCCTTTTCAACTTGTGGCTATTTGATTCCTTTGTTAACAAAATATGTGAGTATTAGTCTAGGTGCAAGTTCAATGCAACCTTCCAATGTTTTTCATAAAGGTAGGAATACTATGTTTGAAGGGGCTAATGGAGCATCAAGTTTTGGCACTTCTAAAGATGACTTAAGTCCAAGCCTTGATCATGATGTGATTCTTTCACCAAAGAAAGTGTAGAAGAAAGAATGGGAGCTCAGTTGTGTTTTGTCGGACATCTTGACCATAAGGCTTCCTTGGGATGAACCTATTTTTGGTCCCAACAATAAGATGTTGTGAGAAAAGAGACAAAATTTTCTTGCACCTAAGTTTAACGGGTTACAAAAATGTCCAATTGTTGCAAGGCAATCAATGCATGTTCAAGGGTGAAGATTAATTAATATTATTTAAACTTAAACAAGCAACATATGAGGAATGAAAAATAGTCCACAAATTTCATGGTCATTTTTCTATAGCCATTCAAGTTGCAAATGGGGTTCATGTTGGATAAAAATGAAAATTCATGCAATTTGCCATGATTTTCCATTTCCTAAAACAAGGGCATCTTATGACAGATTTCGAAGGTACAAAGGAATTGATCAACTTCTTGAAATTCTTAAACATCCCTTGTAAACATTGGAATGACAATATAGGTTGGAGCATGGTTGAAGTGATGCATTTTTTTGTTCTCACCTCCATGTGGCTAGTTGTGCAAAAAGTTGTTTTCATCTTAGTTTCATTCAATGGAGTTACAGCCATCAATAATCAAACTTGGATTTTGATGCGCATATACATTGTCAAAGGTTGGAAATGATTCCCCATTCTACTAACATTCCAACAAGTTTTACAAGGTTCAAATGCCAAAAACTTGATGCAAGTAATCATTGATGCCTTGTTTGTCTACCATGGTCTTTTCGAATTTGATTTAATTGCAAAGTTTGTCTATTTTGATGTAGATGGAATGACCACTTTTGAAAGCAACAAGACTGACATTAAAGTGTAGTTGAAAGAAAAAAATGCACCATTTATGTTTAATTTGCATTGTGTTGCACATAGAATTAACTTGGTGGTTCAAACTCTGTCTTAGTTATCATTGGTGTTGAAAATTGAGTCATTGCTCCACTTGATGTACAATGACTATGCACAAAGCCTTGATATTTAAAGAATGAAACCAATTGGTTGAATTCATGGGTGAAAACATATTAGAGTTCATATGATCAAAGGTTTTTAGGACTACAAATTTTGAAGTTGTTTGATTTGTTAGGCCTTTTCATTTGGAAATGTGATTTTGATTTAATTATCTAATTGCTACATGAGGAGGTTATTTCATTTTATTCCAAATGGTGTGAAAAAAAAGGGGTGTATATATATATATTATAATCTACTTAAATGTAAATGGGGTGATTATAATTTATTAGGAAAATATACTTAAAATATATTTAAAATATTTCATTATTTCATAGCACATTAAAAAATAATCTTTTGTCTTAAGTGCTTCCTAAAATAACAAGTAATGGCCTCCTCAGGAATTGTTCATGTAATATGTCAATGTTAATGCCTCTTTTCAATTTTAAATGAAAATATTTTTTAAGTCCTAGAATGTCAAATACCATTCAAGTCAAATTATGACAAGCTCCACATTAGTATCCTCTTTTGCAAATCCATTTCCTTCTAATGGTCATGTTTGCTTGACCTCAACTTGCATTGCCAAACAAAACTTTTAAAATTTTGAATTTCTTTCTTCCCATAGCAATTGATCTATTGAATTGGCAATTTTTGACAAGTTAGATTTAACATAATAGTGGTCATACAACAATAACCTTTGGAAGAGTCGTTGACAAGATTGGCATGGAGTGCTAACCATTTTCATGTATGGCACTCCCACTACTATTTTTTGAAGAGGCAAACACCCTCCTTTAGATAGTATTTAAGGAGGCTTAAAAGGTTGTTCTGATAGAATTTTTTTATCATTTTGAAATTCGAGCATACCCTAGATATGACAACATTTTTTTTTATATTTTCTCTTTTGGTAACATCATGATTTGTTTATTGAAACCAAATATTTATTTAGTCTTGGTTTTTTTTTTTTTTTTATTCCAATTTTTTTTTTAGTTTTGGTTTTTTTTTTTTTTTTCAAATGATGTTCTAGAATCCTAAGTAAAAAAATTCTTCTATATGTGGAGATCTATGATAAAACAAAGACCAAACTTTTAGTCAATTTGGAGTTGTGAATAATTCTCACTACTTGTTGAACTAGATCGATTGATGCCAATTAATTAAGTTGTGCATCTTTAAAAAATTGTTTGAAATTTTGTAACTTATAGATTGTAATTTTTTTTTTTGTTTTCTTTCATTTATAGATCTTCGTAGACTTTTTTTTTTTTTGGAATCCTTCAAATTTGATTTGATTTAACCTTTTGGGTGTATGCACATAATGCAATTCCCCTAGATGCACCAATTATGCAAACCTACACCTAATTATAGTGCAAAGAAAAGAATTTATAGGTCCAATATGATTTCATTCAAAATTTTAAAACATGTAAGCTTTTAAGTATATGTGGGTAAAGTCTATTGTGAGTTCAAATCAATTCATAGATGCTATCAAATGCAAAATCTATGGCAAAAGTGAAAGAAAATAAAATTTATTGGTGCCCACAATGGATTCATTGTCTAAGCATGTAAAGAATAGGAGGGCAAAAGTGGCAACACACGGAGTTGTCAATTGTTACAAGGACACAATTTTTTTCCAAAAGGATCCATTCATTTGAAAAATGAAGCCTTATATGATGCTTTGGGTAAAAATAATGATGAATGTTGTAGTACTAAGTGATTGTTTGACGTATGACTCTTGTTATAAGCAAACAATCATTCACTTTATTGTTACCTTGCATTTGCTTGGATAAGGAAGACCCATCACTAACTTTGAATTTATGAAATTTTTTTAAAAATAAATTAATTTAAGAAACACTTTGGAAAAGAATTGGTTTGAAAATTTTAGTTGGTCATTATCCAAAGGCAACCTAGCAAGCTATAGATGAGTGTCTCATGCACAACAAAGTGCCCAACATAGACAATTAGTCTTAGGAAGCACTCACATTTATGCATGATATAAGATTCGAGGAGTATTCCCATCCTAATTTCTTTGGAAAGAGTACTTGGAATCATGACAAATTCAATGACATCTTTTCTTATTAAAGTTACAATCAGACCTAATACCAAATGACTAATAACTCAATGTTAAGAGAGACAATTTTATTTTTGCATTTAAACTAAGAATGTTACCTAACACCAAATCATAGATGTAATCTTACATGGCACACAATGTTAGACTAATTGTAAGTAGTAAATACATAGCAACTTAACATACAATCTTTAAAAGAAAAAGATTTTGAACTAAAAAAGCAATGTTATGTAGTAATTAAAAAAGGGCACTTTAAGTTAATGTTATGTAACCAAGTTTTTCCCCCATGGTTCCCCTCCTTGTTCTCCCTCCACATTCCCCTCCCACTCATCACCTCCCCCTCCCTAGCACTATTCTTTGTCTTCTACCATAAGAGACTAGTCTTGCCAAAAGTAGAGAAGCATTGAAAAACAGCAACCAAAACATTTCTCATAAGCAAAGCCCAAAACTTTTGCAGGGTACAATCAATAGTTAATTTTCTCAAAAACCATTTCAAAACCTCAAGATCTATGGAAAAATACTTACATGATCCTTCCCTCACCCAATCACAATTGCATTAAGAGAGAAGGAATTTTAGGGAACACAAATAAAATACCAATCATCATCTTGATGGTCTGAATTCATCAGAATAGAGGTACATAATTAAACCCTAACACTAACCTAACATTAGCTTGGTGTGAATTAATGGGGGAAAAAGCTAAAGAACATCTAGGTTAGTGCTAAGTAACATAGGCTAATCAATGCAAGGTAGGCATTTGCCTAGTTAACTTTAGGGGCTTTAACATTAGGAATAATTGCAGCATAAGGCTCTAAACTCAGAGGGTGAAATCAACATATGCTCAACTTCAACCACATATGAGTGCCGACACTTGTTCACCCACATAACTTTGGCTCCTATGCATCTTTCTTCAAATTCACAATGAAGAACAATGCTCGAGCAGCCTTGCAACCCAAAACTGACATGAACCCAGCCACAAGATTCCTCAAATTCTAGTGATGAAAATGCAAGAATTTATTTAAGCTGGCAGAGAGAGATATAAGTCTTGTGTAGGTGACTGGAACCATTGAAGATCAATGGTGTTTTAGCACCTTTTCTTCGTGAAATCTAAGCTACGTATTAGGTTGGATTCAGGGTTTAATGGTGCAAATGTTTGCACAAAACTATATAGACTAGAAAGTCCCTTAGAAGTGGTTCTATGTGCATTGTGTCTCATTTTGAAGTTTGAACTGGCATGTCCTTGAGGCTTGAAACTTGGATGTGTGTGCAATGTGCACTCTACCCTGTCAGTGCCATGTAGTAACTTACAATTTATTTTAAGTCTTGAGAATTGAAATTTGAATGTGGTCACTGACAACTGGTTTCTAAGATAACTATTCACTAAAATGAAGAATATCCTTGCCAAGATGATGTGCAACCAATTACTATAGTTGCCAAGTGTAGAAGCTGAGGCAGATTTTAGCCAAAACTACCAAAAAGCCTCAGAGAAATTCTTTAACCAAAATATGGAAACTGTGAAGTCAAGTTTTAGCCAGTTTTAGCCATCTCTGAAAGGCTACTGTAGCTTAGATGCAAAGTAAAAAAAGTTACATTCACCTACAAATACACCCTTCCAAATATAAAATTTGGGATTTGAGAAACTTGTTCACACTCACAGCTCCTTGAGAAAGTGCTGAAGAAACTTACCTAATACCATACATAGTCAAGGTTTTGAAAAAGTTTGCTACTTAGCTAGTTAGCTATTTTTAGCTACTGACATACCTAGGTTTAGAAGGAGGTTGATAGAAACAGCCACGTTACAAGGCGTCATGACCATCCCCAGAGTCAGTAAATAAACACTGGTGACATTTTCCAAAACCTTGACTAAAATGCTGAAATATTTTGGGAGGTAGAAACCACCCAATCACCTCTGCACCATGTAAAGTCAGTGGAATCAAACTGCAAATGTTTAGTGACATGCATGTGAGTTCAGGAGAGGTTATGGCTGTGGGAGCTTTTCTAACAGTTTTCAATATTACAACAGGTGTATGCACCATAGACTCTTTCTTAGTCACATTAGTTGGGATCTACTAAGTTAGATCTCACTGAATGTGTGAGGCCTGAAAATTCACTGGATAAGGGATAATTGAAATGTAGGTCTTTGCTAGACAACTCTCTACCCCACCAAAACTCAAACTAGTCACAAGAATCTGGCAGAGAGGTTTATGGAAACAAGTAGTTGCATAGCATATGTTCCCCACATAACAGCAAACAGTGCTTCAAATCCAATGCCATGGGTCAGAGAAAAAGAATACCTGTTCAGTAGATTCCAAAGCTCACTCCAACTTTGATAGTGTGCACCAGAATGTTAACTCATGTAATCTGTAGTTGGAGCAGATTCCCTCTCCAATCTTGTCCACTCAAAAGAAATTATGGATAGAGATTGTGTTAGGTGATAAGCTTACAGACCCCTTCCATGTCTTCTGACGCTCAGCAACATCCTTCCAAAGGGTATTGCCTAATTCATTAAGTACAGCATTGAAGATCAAAACACTTTTAGCTCTCTTGGGCTGCTTTTTCTGCACAGCATGTCCGGCAGCTGATTCCAACTTCATCTCAGGAGCTCACATTTGCTACCAGAACAGTTTCTCCCTTGAGGGTAAACACCATCACTTTGACAAGACAACCCAACTTAGCGAGCTGTATAAATGGCAGCTGAGCTTGCAGTTGGTTGTGTTTTGCGAGTGTACTTCAAAAGCATAGCCTCCACAGACTGTCCTGGCGTTTGCATATCCCTGCCACAAAACACTTTCAAACTATTAGCAAAGACCCCTTCTCTCCCAACACAAAAGCCTTATGCTCCACTTCAATTTTCCTTGCTAAGAGTGGACAACATTGACCTCAATTACAATCAAAACAACAGCATTAGGGATGGATAAGGCACTGCCCAAACATTGACCGTTCTGAGAAAGTTCTTATAATTTAGAACAAACCACATAGGCATTTTCCTGATCCAAATTTGTCCAAGTTGACACTGATATAGACGAATCAAAGCAGATTAAGCTTGCAGGAGAAAGGAGGCATTGGATCTGCCATTGTGGTGGAGCTGTTCACTGAAGATACCATGATACAAAGCAGGTTTATGCAGGGTCTTCAATAGGAAAGGTCCTGGTACCTCAAATATGGCTCCAAATCATCCCACTCCCATTTGGCCCTTTCCTTGAAGAGTGCTGAGAATCGATCTGCTGGTTTTGTAGGCAGTGATGAAATGCTGTACAGTTGGAGCCAGGACTCAGGCCCAAGTTTCTCTACCAAAGCCTCCCCTCGCAGCATTTCAATGGACGGTTCCATTCCTGCAGGTGTAGTCCGTCGCCACTCCTTCATAAATTCCTCAAGCTTCCATTTGGAAGAATCACGGAGTAAGAGCTTTGCATAATGCAAGCACACTTTTGTGTCATCAAGCTCCCATAACTGACTGCACTCCTTGATACCATTCTCCTCATTCCTGTGCATTAGAAAACCTTAAATCAGTCGGTATTCTGCAGTTGGACATGTATCTGTCTAAATGTCACTGAACAGCCATGAAGCCTGTTGTCAGTTCAGTAGCTAAGCAAACCTGGTTTGATCTCGATATGAAATGGATGTGAGATCAGCAAATCAAGGGGACAGAAGTGCAACCTGACAAACAAACTGGTGCAAAACCAAACCCATACAGTAGACTACATCAAATCTTTCATGATCTTGCACTCAGAAAGCAACTGTGTCTTGTCAATGTTGAGCCAGAGGTTCAGTCTGATTTGACCCAAGGTATTCAATAAGCTTCACAAGCTGATTACACATGGAAAGGGATGTGGTCACAGTACAAAAGCTTTGGCATCTTACAGTGTGAAACCAATGACATGGGAGGTTTTGCAGTCATTCAGAAGTGTACTGCCTTTCTTCCCATAGCAAGAAAGGCAGTGTCGCACAATCTGTGGTGAGTAGCAGTCATCTTTGAGGGCTTGAACTACAGCTGCCTCTTGCAAACACTTCAGATCCCAATCATGCTGTACTGCACTCAAGAAGATGACTTCAAGTAAGCCCTGCATGAATCTCTCATCTACAACCCTCCAGTAATCCCCAATCTGAACTGCATTTAGTGCTTTCAATGCCTCTTCAAGCTGCCTGTCACTCGCTTGCACCATGGTTGTAAGATCATCCCATGAATATAGCCCTTCCAGTGGCTCATCTTCCTGCATCTATGAGTGTTATAAACAACACAATGTCAAACCTCTCCATTTCTTCTTGTTAGTAATGTTGGTTGCTTTTGGACCAGAATTCTCCTCATCAGATTTCTGCAAAGAGCAGCACAATTGAAGCCTTGGGTTACAAGAGCAATGAAATCAATCAAACCCTAGTATGAGTTTGCTTCTTCTCTCACCTGCCCACCCTCCAAATCTTCAACATAAGGGCGTTGGTTAAGCAAGGTCTTCAGATTGTCGAGCTGGGGTGCTGTCTCCACCAACTCCAAGTGGCCAGATGAAGTAGCCACTACTTGGGCCATAGTGAAGCCCATGCCATCATCATTGTTCCCATTTGTGATTTTTTCACTGGGAGGAATGAGTAACACTGTGTTGGATGTTGAGACGTATTTGATGGCATAAGTGGCTGCTGAAGTACACAAAACTGCTTCATCGTCGGGCCCTCCCTTGATGGTCAGCCTATGCATCATCATAGACAAAACATAAATGTCTCTCAATTCCCTTATAACCCTAAACCCTGATCGGAATGGCTAGAGTTCAACGCAAGGAATTGCATACCAAAATGCTACAAACAAACAAAGGAATGAATGCGGAAGTGGCTGCTGAAATACACAACACTGCTTCATCGTCGGGTCCTCTTGATGGTCAGCCTAAAACAACATCATACACAAAACATACATGTTTCTCGAGTCCCTTTAAACCCTAAACCCTAATCGAGATGGCTAGAGTTCAACCCAAGGAATTGCACACCCAAAATACTGCAAAGAAAGAAGGAATGAATGAGATCAATCTCAAAATGATATTTTTCTTTTGTAACACATCAAGGACTCACCCATCCTGCAAAAGCTCCTTCAGAATGCGCTCATCGACCTCCAGTAGCTTGAAGTCTTCAGACCCAAAGGCGTCGCCATAGCTCACCGTTGCACTACTGGCGAGCTTCAGATTCAATACTTCTGCCGCCATTGTGTGTTCCACTAATCAAGATCTTCTAAATTACTGCCATCAATTCCCTTGCCAATACCCAAAAATCTTCAAGAAATCCAAAGATCTTCCCGTCTGCAATACACCCACAATTGCCAAATTGTCGCTGCATTACTCTCGTGAGAGTTCGAGCGATGGTTGCTCCAGCTCTCGCTCCAATGTGCACTCGAATCTTGCGTTTCTTTGGGCGCTGTGTGAACGCAGCCTTCAATTATGGCGCCAATTTTTTCCGCCACGTAGAAGCGTCCACGATTGCAATTGCTTTTTGTCCTTTGTCCCCTATTGGGTGGAGGCCGTGGAGTGGGAACGAGATTTATCAATGTCCCATTATTGTGCTCCCACTTTGAATGCGCACTGCGAACATGATTTTTTTTTCTTTTGAGCGTAGTGTGAAGACAGCCTACAATTGTGGTGCCAAATTTTCTGTCACATAGACGGCATCCACACTTGCAACTGCTTTTTTTTGGGTCCTTTGTCCCCTATTGGTTGGAGGCTGTGTAGTGGGAATGGGATTATTGATGTCATTTTATGTTGCTCCCGCTCCAATGTGCACTCGTTTCTTTCATCTGTTTTGGGCACTATGTGAACACAGCCTTATTTTGGTGGCACCAAATTTTCTGCCATGTGGACAGCGTCCACAAGTTTTCAATTGCTTTTGGCCTTTGTCACCTATGGGTTGGAGGCTGCATAGTGGAAATGGGACATTTTTAATGTCACTTTCTATTTGTCTTCCTTGTTTCTTTTGCTTCTTTTGGGCATAGTGTGAACACAGCTTTTAAATTGTGGGGAAAAAAATTCAGGCATGTAGACATGTTGGAAATTTCAATTGCTTTTTGGCCCTTGTCTCCTGTTTGGTTAGAGGCTTGGCTGGAGGCCATGTAGTGGGGATGGGGTTTATCAATGTTACTTTTTATTTGCTCTCACTCAAATGTGCACTTGTTTCTTTTCAGTTCTTTTGGGCATAGTGTGAACACAGCCTACAATTGTGGCCCCTGTGGCCCCTGTTTTTTTGCCATGTAGATAGCATCCACAATTTACATTGCTATTGGCCTTTTGTCACTTATTGCTTACACACTTGGTTGGAGGCCATGTAGTAGTGGGAACTGGTGTCTATCGATGTCACTTTATATGTATACTTGTTTCTTTTGTTGCTTCTTGGGTGCAATGTGAACACAACCTAAAATTGTCAAACCAATTTCTTTGCTATGTAGATGGCATCCACAACTCCATCACTTTTGGCCTTTGTACCCTTATTTGTTAGAGGTTATTTGGAGGCCGTGTAGTGGGAATAGGATCATTTTATACTAACACACGCCAAGCACAATTTTTATTTTTCATTTTATAATGAACAATGTTTCCATTTCCACCATGATGTACTACCTACATAACAAATGAACTTTATGACATAAATTCTCAATATGTTTTGGCACACCAAATGTCAATATATCAACCATTTCTCAACCATGTCAATATTACCAATTAGAATAATGTTGATGTACAAGATCTCATATTTTGCTTATAAAGTTTATTGCTTCAAAAAATGAACAGAGAAAAGTGGGTGCATCAGTGTTAACATGATTGTGATTGCTTAAGTGACTACTTATCTTTGAATGTTTTGAAAATGTTTTATTTTATAAGTTGAAAAATATATATATTATTTTGATTATGACCTAAAAAGCTCAACTTTGGATTATATTATTACATAAACAAATGTTTAAAGAATCTCTTCAAAAATATGTCATGTTTAAAAAATCTTTCAAAATATATGAATCCTTGCAATGTTTTTTAAGCATCAGTTAAAATATTTAATGAATACTTTTGAATGTTTTATTCTTATTAAATTCATTTAAAATTATATCACATGTTTTTATAATATATTAAAAACATTGTTGCGTATAAGCACAAAACAAAGCCCTAGTGAAAGTGTAGGGTAAAACCTTTAGATTAGGTTTTATCAAAAATAAAGGTCTTATGAAGTGAAGTTGAACATGGGCTTGAATCCAATAAAACTTGGCCTCAAAAGCTTTACACAATGTAAAAAATCATTGTGTTTTTTTAAATTAGAAAACTCCCATGATACAACATGTCCTTATGAGATACCCCCTGAGTATCATAGGAAAAAAATATTCATCCATAAATTATGCCACGTAACACGCTTTATAGGTACACTAAAAAAAAGTGACTATGTTTTACTAATTCATTTTTTCATTACAATAGGTGTTAATGTAAAAAAATCTTTTCTTTTAGTGCTTTTGATTCAAGCTTTATTTTGGCTTACAATGTAAACATTGCAATAAGATCCTTCCCAACCAAGAAAAAAAGCCATGATCATGGCATATACAATAAAGAAAACCATCATTCAATGTACATGGGACAAAAATGAATTCAAGTTTTTCCGTTTGTCTAAATTGCAAAATTTTACCATCTCTACATGCCAAATAATTGTTCAACAAAAAAATAACAATAATCAAAGTTGATGAGGTTGATGAAATATCATTAGGCAAGAGAATAGTAGAATTTATTAATATATTTTATGAAGATCAACCAAATGAATGTATAGAAATTTCTTTGGAAAATCTTGATGTTGTTAACAATAGATTTTTTTAATCAAGTTTAGGCAATTTGTAAATCATTTAGTCAGAAAATGACACAAATTTCGTAACTAAAATTAAGTTTAAATAGACATGTTAAAGTCAAACTTTAGGGTTGTTGTTGGTAAAATTGGGCTACTATATTTCTTAAAATGACAATCATGAAAATTGTCATCAACATGAATGTGATCATCAATGTCATAATAATGACATAGTGTTTGATTCGACCATAGTTAGAATTGTCAAACTCAACTATTCATGTAGTCATTAAGATTAAAGGTGTAGATTGTCACAAGAGAACTCACTTTCACAGTTACAAACTAAGTCTTTAACTAACCCACCAAACCTTCAATTTGTGACAAATGATGTCAACACATAATAATAGACACATGTTCATTTTAAGTATCTTAAATATCAAAACTTTTAAATGTTTTATTATCTCATATATTTATTCAAATAATGTAAATGAACACTTTTTTAAAAAGAAAGTTTTCAGAGATTTATACATTAAGATAGACTTCATTCACAAAAAATTGAATCTAGTGTTTGAAAATTGGACTTGGACAACAATTTCAAATGTAATCTCTTTAATTTCAAAGTTATATATGTTTTTTAGATAAAAAAGTGATTTCACATTTGTAATTATGTTAAAAATTAGTTTAAAGATTGTCAAAACTAATGTGACATGTTAAATTTACATCGGCCATCATGCTATCATTATGATGGGCATGTCAAGTTGGTTGTCAAACTTATACCGCCATGCAAATTTTATCACTATAAGAACTATTTTCCATTTGGTGTGGTTGACAAACTTTTTTTGCTATATTATTTTCACTTGCAAGTAAGTTACCTAGTATCTAATGCAATGAAGTCCAAGTGTGGAAAAATGTAACAATATGTATATGCCATCAATGGGCAACTACCATTTTTGTTCTTTTTCAATGATTGAATATATTCTTCACTGTACATGAGTGAGTGACTGAACATTGAAATCAAAGTTCAGTTAGAATTTAAATTTTTCAATTAGTGGAAAATTTATTTGATATAAGATGATGGATTTTTTAATTGATGCCATAGATCAATATGATATAACATGGCAATTATAAATTGTATAATAGGATGTAAGAGGGAACCAAAAGGATAAAAATTGACACAAAACCTACAATCCAAGTCTGGTATTTGTCTTAACTCAAGTGTGTCTAGTCAGCCAGTTTCTCACATCAAATATTTGGATACAGTATTTAAGAGTGGAAATATTTTAAAATAAGAACTTACAACCTTTTGAATTTCAACAACACCTAACAGAAAATACACCAAACTTGACTAAAGGAATTTTTGATATAATAGAGATATCCGTAAAGTCAGGAAAACACAGCACCAATGCCCTGAGTTTGGCTGTACACAGGGTGAGATTCGAATAAAACCTGCCAAAAAGTACATTAGCATTCAAGGCGGGGGTGAAACTCAGAAAACCATCAATTTTGATCGTTCCTCAGTTTCACCCTGTCTTTCTTTTTTCCTGAGATCCTCCACTGCTGCTACATAGATTTTCACTGCTCCTACCTGTACAGCTACTATAATTCCTCTTCAACCTTGTGCATTAAATCCTGAGATTCAGCATTTCTTACTGAGTTTCAGCATTTCATTTGGAGATTTAATAAAATTTCCTTACTTTACGGATACCACGAAAAGAGGGATTAGGGGGTGAACGGAGGCCCAACCAAAGGCAGTGTGAAGACAGGGTGACTTTAAGGATATCTCTAATATGGACCACATACTAGGACATACATGATGTCTCCACTGCACTGAAGAATATCAAGTATGTTGGGGCACATAACAATTGCATGCAAATGCAACTTTTGCATAACAAATCGTGAAAAACAATTTGTAAATTTGGTTCTTAAGACTACCAGTAACTAATACTTAGAATGCAGATAGGTCAAGAAACAAGAAAGTTTCCTACCAACTATTCAAGTACTTGAAGCCCATGACATTCTTTTTGTTATATAAAAACTTATGAAGAATAAAGCAAATGTTGTTCAATGTTGAACATGTTCTCAATATCAATTAATTGCTCTAGAACCATCCATAAATTGTTTGAAGGCATTTTTATAATCATTCCAACAAGTCATTACCATGCATTGTTTGGAAAAGAAATAATTCAATCTAAAGAAGACTTAATACAATGCACATGAGCCATGTACCACATGAACCACATTACTTCAAAGTTGCACCCTTGAGCACCCTTGCTCTGAGACAACCATAATTTATTGGGAGACTGATCTGCTGATGAAACATCTGAAAGCTACCCAAAAAAAATATTCTGCAATGTTTTCTCTGATGGAATCTATCAAAGCTGCAAGTAGTGTAAGTAGTAGCTAGCTATGGTTGTTGCAGGTTCCAGAATCTCCTTCATTTGAGTTAAGTGCAGATGTAGATGTTTTTCATTTAGCATGCTTAACACTTCATTGCATAGAAATGAAAGCACACACATTGGAGATTATGTGAGAGTTTAACTATTTAGAGGACTATCTATCAGCCATTTGAGACCTAGTGCAGTATATAGGTACACACCTTATTTATAACTGATGTAGCAGATCCATTTGCAAATCTGGGGGATGTATCATACCATTGTTCTCTTCACCTTCTAGAAACAGGAGATGTCCCGGCCAAACAGTAATGTAGTTGCCCAATTTACAGCTACATATAAGCGGTTTCGCCAACTTATCACCCTTGTCAAATAAGCAGATCGCCAAACAATCCAGCTCAGAAAGCCTTTCATGGATAACCCTCTTGATTTCTGCAATAGCACCCAGGTCAATACACAGGTCAACCATCCCAATCTTCAACCCACAATGACAGTGCCAGAATAAGCAAAAGCCAAACATCTGGCTGCTGAGCTTCCAGGCTAACATCAAGCAAGCTTAGCACCAGGAGAAACCTCATCCAATTAACAGATACAAATTTTTCACAAGAAAAAAAAAAGTGAAGGAAATTCTAGTATTCATCATCCCATATCCTTATACTGCAACTCTAGACTAGAGAAGGACAAGACAGTGACATCTGTAATTTTCAAAACCTTACATTGCTCTCTCGCAGATCCACTAAAGCTTTGTAACGGCCAACTGTGGCCATGCTGCCAAGGTGCCTGTAGACAAATGGATCTGCTGGTGTTATATGTGCTTTGGCATGTCCTTCACCTGCTTTTGCCATCTTGTTTAAAGCCTTGGCAACATACTTTCCTTGTCTCTCTGCAACCTGTGATGTGATTCCAAGTGAATGAAATGAGTTGTGAAATTAGTCATTCCCATATCCAATCGAAGGTCATGCATGATTAAGGGAAAAATGTCCACAATACTGGCATAGACTGACATAATTATATGGGTTACCAATTGTACATGTTGGACAAGCACTCCTGACCTGGGCAAGAGCAGGGAGCACAGTCTTATTAGTCCTCTCAAGGTAGCCAGAACAATCACCAATTGAATAAACATCCTCTACTCCTGGCACCTTCAATGTTTCATCCACACCAATCCTGCCACAGAGAACTGAATTGACTGAGCCATGGTCTTTGGTTGTGCTAACGTGATGTGATTACAGTATTCAAGGATAGCAGGAGTTCCAGTTCCACCATTCTAGCCAAGAAATCCAAAATACCCTGCACCTTTTCCCTTTACATATTTGTGAAAGTTGATAGCACCATCATATTAAGTCCCACAGATGCCTCACTTACTGACAGATGGAAGCAACAGGCCAAACTTACACTCTAGCACATGTTTGTATGCTCAATAGAGACAGCAATGAGATGTATCAGCAATTAAGGACAACCATACATTTCTTCTATGAAACAGAAACAGGACAGAATGTCAACAGAATGTACTCATAAACCTCACCTTAGAAGACACGGGATCAAGTTTATATTTCCCAAACACCAGGCTTTCAATCTAGAAAATAAGTTCAGCACGCAAGGAAAAGGCTAACCTCCCACCAGGAGACTTTTCAAATGGTAAGTTGCGCACAAATGGAGATGGTCCAACTCCTGTTGACCAGACCAGCAGTCCATACGGCACCTCTGTCCCATCTGTGAGCAGCAATTTCTCAGGCAGGACCTCCTTCACCATTCCTTGTACTAGCTTCACTCCTGTCTGCACACATCACCATTCTTAGGCCTTTGTCTCTGTAGTCCTAAGTTTAGTCTTTAGTTTTCTCTTCTCATATCCAGTCTAGTTCCAAGGAAGGCATGATCTTGGCTTTAAATACGGATCAGAATTATGTCAAAGGGAACACTAGTCTTAAGATTAGAAATAGTACCTTGGTCAACTGGTTAACTGCATACTCCCGCAGGCGAACATCAAAGGATGACAAAATTTCATTTGCCTGTCTTGACCACAACAAATACAGAACAAATTATCATGAGCAAATGATGCACACTACCAAAAAGCTTAGATTTGAAATCTTGAATGCATGCAACATATGAAAAGTGTGAAGTGCACTCTATGCAGCAAACTCAACTTGTAAAATCCCCAAGCCCATGCATCCTCAGAGGGCTGATTTTGACCATCTCCTGCACACTCTAGGCTTGACAAACTTCTGGTGGCATGTTTCTTTCTTACATTCCCAAAACTGAGGTGTGGGTGAGCAAGAGACGGATCATAGACAAAAAAATCATCATGTAATTAATTTACAAGACCACAGCAAGAAGCAGCAAGCATAAGTAGCTCTTCACTCCATTCTCACCACTGGTTGGGACCCTCCTTGGATAGGCTGCAACATCTTACACAAACATATCATGAGGTAACCAGCTGCTCTCAGTTTGAGAAGCATGTCAAACAAACTCCAGGAAGAATGAAGAAATGTGACAAATGTTATGTCAAAATGATTCAGAAAGAGAGTGTGTGATCGAACCTCAATGAGAGTGACATGGATAAGGTCTTTGACATGGGCAAACTTGCGATGCACATCATGCCTGATAAAGTCACTGAGCTCACCACTGAACTCCACTCCCGTAGGACCACCACCAACCACCACACAATGAAGAAGTCTTGCCTTCTCCTCCATTGATGTACCTAAGTTTTCGTGCAGTGAATGAGCAGGTCAACTACTAAATCATGTTGCAATATGTCTGCAAGAAAGTTGCACAAAAAATGCAACATTGTTCCTATCTCCACAAATACGTAAAGGGAAAATTGATAAGCAGATTTGAAGCATCTGCAGCAGCTGCAAGGATACAGTAACAACTGTGAATGGACGGGTGGGGCTTCAGGCAGACCTGGAATTTCGCACTTCATTAGGTTAAGAAGCAACTTGGTGCGAATGTCCATAGCATTCTTCACATCTCGGAGGAAAAGAGCATGCTCATGAACCCCGGTAATACCAAAGGTAGATGCCTCAGCACCCGTTGCAATGACCAATTTGTCATATGCCACAGTGAACTTGTTTCCACCCTCGCCTTTACCATCATCTATGTCCTCTTGGAGGGCTTCGCAGTGCACCTTGCATCCAATATTGCTGGATTGATCGGTAATGAGAGTACTAACACGTGCTATCACCCTAGAATTGGAAACTAGAAATGCAAAGAGACTGCAGTTCCAATCAACCTTCACTTCTTCTTCGATCGTGAGAACCGAAGATCAATAAGCATAGCAGTGTTGCTGTAAGAAGAATCTGGTCCTGATAAACCTCATGTGGAGATAGGAAGGCCAAACCAACCTCATGTTGATCGGTGTTGATATCGGTGCAGCGAGCAAGAAAGTAGTAGGAATCGGGTAATAAGGACAGAGCAGGCTGGATGCTGCGCACAGGCTCCGACACAGACCGGAACTCAAGAGTGCCTACACAAGTGCTGGCCAACAAAGGCGTGAATACCATATGATTGCGGGGCGACACGCAGATCACATCGTAGAGGCGGGTGTCGATGTCCTTCAGCAGACGGCAGGCTCCCCAGCCCGACCCAAGTACTACTAAACGCGGTTTCTGCTCTGGCTTTGTTGCCGGCATCCGCGCCACTTCAGCAAAGCTCTGCAACGGCGGGCTGCTTTGTGTCTCCTTCTCGGGCTCCTTGTCTATTATTGCTTGCTCCACAGCGCTGCTGTAGTAACTGCGGCGCATTGAAAAGTAGAGATCACCACGCCAAACAGATGCTGCCGCTCTTGCACCGAACTCCACGGAAGTCGACGTCAGGGAATGGAATTCCTGCAACAAGAGCGGTTGCAACACAACACCAGCTCGAATGGCCCGAAATAACAAGCCACCTGCCAGCTTCATTCTTGCCGCCATCTACCCCCCCCCCCCCCCCCCCCCCCCCCCCCCCCCC
>Ga0209611_10002174_pt1 | contig 34349 bp, 26 predicted proteins | sample S1TSphgellanicum_3_FD_187693 | JGI IMG/M metagenome (GOLD analysis project Ga0209611, IMG submission 187693) | Host-associated microbial communities from peat moss isolated from Minnesota, USA - S1T2_Fc - Sphagnum magellanicum MG (SPAdes) (version 2) | ecosystem: Host-associated > Plants > Peat...
CCGTCGCCTGTGCGCCGAATGGCCGCATGCTCGCCTCCGGCGGCTACGACCATCTCATCAAGTTGTGGGATCCGGCGAGCGGCCGCGAACTGCATTCCTTCGCCGGCGACTCGCGCTGGGTGGAGGCCGTCGCCTTCTCACCCGACGGCCACTTGCTTGCCTCGGCCGGCGCCGATCACTCGGTCAAGCTGTGGGATGCGGCGAGCGGCGAGAAGTTGGCCGCGCTCGAGGGCCACGCTGATTTCGTGAAATCGGTCGCCTTCTCGCACAACGGCAAACTGCTGGTATCCGGCGGCGCGGACCGTACCGTCAAACTATGGCGCGTCGCCGACGGGCGCGAGCTGCGAACCATTCCCGCGCATCAGAGCTGGGTGGGATCCGTCGCGTTCACGCCCGACAATCACAGCGTCGCCTCCCGCAGCGGCGATCAGACCATCAAAGTCTGGGATATCGTCACCGGCCGCGAACTGCGCAGTTTCGCCGCCGGCAATACAGGCGGCGGTAGCGCATCGATCGCGATTTCCCCCGACGGGCGCCTCCTCGCCGCGGGCAGCGCGAATAATGCGATCAACGTGTGGAACATCGCCGACGGCAGCTTGCTGCGCACGCTCGCCGGACATTCCGCCGCGGTCGAGTCGGTCGCGTTCTCCCCGGACGGGCACATGCTGGCATCGGGCGATGGGCACGCGATGATCAAGCTCTGGGATATGGCGGGCGGCCGCGAACTTCGCTCCTTGGTCGGGCACTCGAGCTATATCGATTCCGTGGCATTTTCGCCGGATGGCCGCATGCTGGCCTCGGGCTCTGGCGATAAAACGATCAAATTATGGGACGTGGCCACCGGCCGCGAACTTCGCTCGCTGCGAGGACACGGCACGCCCGTTACATCGGTGGCCTTCGCTCCGCAGGACGCCGTTCTGGCGTCGAGCGATGAGAGCGCGGTCATCAAGCTCTGGGATGTGAACAGCGGCCAGGAACTGCATACGCTGCGTGGACACACGGATCTGGTGGAATCCGTGGCGTTTTCACCCGACGGCAAGACGCTGGCGTCGGCCAGTTCCGACTCGACCATCCGTTTGTGGGATGTGGGCAGCGGCGCGGAGCGGGCGAGCCTGATTGCATTCAACGACGGCGGCATCCTGCAAATCACCTCTCAAGGCTATTACGACTATCAGGGGACCGGCGCCGAGGAATATCTGAATGTGCGCGTGCGCGATGAAGTGTCGGGGATCAGCGCCTACCGCGAAAAGTTCTACCGCCCCGATCTCGTACAGATTGCGATGAGCGGTCAGAAGCTGCCCGACTCCCTGCCGACGCTCAACACCGTCAAACCGGCGCCGGACGTCGCCCTCGTCGGTACGCCGGCCGAAACGGATTCCGATGCGCTCGATCTGCAGGTGAGCATTGCCGATCGCGGCGGCGGCGTCGGCGATTTGCGCACTTATGTGAACGACAGCGCCGTCTCCGATGTACAGGCTCGCGGCTTGACGAGGGTCGATGCCGCGGCGGGGCCATCGAATTACAAGATCCACGTGCGCCTGGTTCCCGGCGCCAACAAAATTCAGGTCATCGCCTTCAATTCCGACAATTCGGTGCACTCGGTTCCGGCCGAGAGCTCCGTGAACGCCAAATACGATCCGGCCGGCAAGCCGCAACTGTACGCGTTGGTGGTCGGCATCCAGAGCTTCGCCAACCCCGAGTACAACTTGAGGTTCTCGGTCGCCGATGCGAGCGCCATTGCGGAAGTCCTCAAGAACAAGGCATCGCCCTTGTTCAGCAAAGTGAATGTGGAGCAACTGGTCACGCAGCAAACGACGACCAAGGCCGCACTCGAGGCTGCGCTGGCGCGCTACCAGCACATCGGTCCCAACGACGTCTTCCTCTTCTATGTTGCGAGCCACGGTATGTTCGAAGGCGACCTCGCAACGCGTCAGTATTTCCTGATTCCGTCCAACATGCACGACACGACGATGGCGGACATCGAACGCGATGCGGTGAGCGAAACCGAGCTGAAGCGGATGATCGGCAGCATTCCCGCGACACGGAAACTACTGCTGCTCGACACCTGCCATGCCGGCGCCATGGGTGACGCCATGATGGTTACGACCCGGGGAATCGGAGAAACGGCGGCCGTCAATGTGCTGTCGAGCGCGGTGGGCAGCACCGTGCTCTCGGCATCGACCAGCGAACAAGAGGCGCAGGAGGACGTGGAGGGGCACGGGGTGTTCACCTGGGTGCTGCTGCAGGGCTTGAATGGCAGGGCGGATTTCCTCAAGGATGGTTACATCAAGACCTTCGATTTGGCCACCTACGTCGATCACGAAGTGCCGAAGATCGCCGAGGAGCATTTCAAGGTCAAACAGATTCCGAATCTGAACAACGCCGGACAATCGTTCGAGATCGTCAGCAGCCGGTAAGATCAATTCACGAGGTCGCCAACATGATATTCGATATACAGCAGGAGGGTCGACGACTCGGCAGCCGCGGCGGTCCCACCGTCGGGCTCGCAGCGCTGTGGGCAATACTCGCAATCCTCGCATCACAGAGCGCGGGTGCGCAGCAGCAACAACAGCCGCAAAAACCCGCGCCGCCCGCAGCCACTGCGCAGCGTCCACCGTTGCCCGCCCAAGCACCCGCGCGGCCGGCGAACGGTATCAATACCGGCGTCAATAACAATGCGCTCGGCTTCATGAACCCATTGCTCGCGCCCGGCCGCGGTGCGACCAATACCGCTCCGGCAGCCCAGCAGCAGCGACCGGCGAACAATCTGCTGCCCAATCGGATGAATCCCGCACTTCAAAATGGGGCACGCGCTCCCAACAACAACTTGACGCGCCCCGCGGCGTACGTCAACCAGCCGACGGGCCACGCGGTGCATTCGCAGACCTTCGTCGGCCACCCGGGGCCGGCGGGCAGCATCGAGACCAAGAACCGCAACGGCGACATCGTGCGCAAGGCCGCCGACGGCTCGGTCATCGACGTGCACAGCCCCAGGAACGGCATGCTCATCCACCATTCGCTGGATGGCAATCGCAAGGTCATCGTGGAACGGCCGGATCGCTCACGCGTCGTCGCCAGCTCGCGCGGCATCCAGTATGTACAGCATCCCTACACCTTTGGCGGCCACTCGTACGACCATCGCACCTTCTATGTGCAAGGGCATCTATTCCATCAGTTGTATCGGCCCTACAACTACGGCGGCACGAATCTGGATGTTTATGCAACGTCTCGCTATTACGAACCGAAGTTCTATCAGTGGGCCACCACGCCGATGAGGACGCCGGAACCATTCACGTGGGGCTATACGACCAATCCTCCCCCGTGGTTCGCCTATTACAAAGGCTACTTCACGCCCGAACCCACCTACACGAGCCCCCTGCTCTGGCTCACCGACTTCCTGTTCGCCTCGAGCCTTTCGACGCACTATGCCACCGCGCAGCCGGCAGCCGATGCGCAGCCCGCGGACACTTCGCGCGGCATCACCCCGGAGGTGAAGCAAATGGTCGCCGACGAAGTCGGCCGCCAAGTGAAACAAGAATCGACCGAAGCGCAGGAGAACGCGCAGAACAAGGAACCCGAAGCCGGCGCGAGCAGCGTCGTCGCTGAGATCAGCGATCGGCAAACGCATGTATTCGTGGTGGATTCCGATCTCGATCTGGTCGATCCGACCGGGCGCCGCTGCATGATCAGCGAGGGCGACGTGGTGCAAGTGGTGGGCGGCCCGCAGTCGAGCACCGGCACGGCGAGCGCCGTCGTGCTCGCCAGCAAGGGCGGCGTCGAGTGTGAACGAGCCGCACAGGTGGACATCGCGCTCACCGACCTGCAGGAAATGCAGAACCATATGCGCGAAACCATCGATCAGGGCATGGCCAATACGAAGGCCGGCAAGAGCTCCAACTCGGTGACGCCGGCATTCGCGACATCGGTTCCGCCGCCGGACGCCAATGCCGCGCAAGAGATCGATCAGCAGCAACAGCTCGCCGCCGCCGCGGATGGCTGACGAGATACGGTCCAAAAAGCTCGAATCGCGCCCCGAAATGCGACTACTATCGTGAGATCGTCGGCGCCGCAAGGTTTAGAGACAACCTTGACTCGGCGTTCGTAATCTGCGCGAGGTCCATTCATGCCAAATCGGTCGAAAAAAGGCGGCAAGACGCCGATTTTCAGTCTCACCTATTGCAGCCGTGCCAGAGAAAATCTGGGCAGCGCTGATATCGACAACATCATTGCGACGTCGCGATCGAAAAACCCTCGCCACGAAATCACGGGTTGGCTGGTATGCGGCAGCGGCATATTCTTTCAATGGCTCGAGGGCAGTCGCGAAGACGTGAAGCGCCTGATGGGATTGATCAATGCGGACACGCGGCACAACACGATCGTGATCTTGAGCGAATCCGAGGACATGGATGAACGCCTTTTCGCCGACTGGGACATGGAATTGGTGTCGGCCGACGATATCCGGGAAGTCCTCGCGGACGCCCTGAGCGAGTCGAAGGACCCGCAGAATATCAAAGCGCTCGGTGCGCTCCTGCAGGAAGTCGATTCGAAAGGACTGAATCCGGGTTTGATCAATAATTTGATCGATTTGTAACCTCTGTCGAGGAACCCATAGCGACCGAAAATAGCCGCTTCAGCGGGCATCCCAAGGGCCTTTTCTTTCTGGCCTTCACCGAGGCCTGGGAGCGATTTTCTTTTTACGGGATGACGGCGCTCGTCGTGTTGTACATGGTCGACTACTTGCTGCTCCCTCCGCACGTGGAGCAAGTAGCGGGATTGGCGGCGCTGCGTGCGGCATTGGAATCGCTCTTCGGCCCCCTATCGACCCAAGCGCTGGCGTCGGCGATTTACGGCTTATATTCCGGGTTCGTGTACTTCACACCGCTGCTCGGCGGCATGATCGCGGATCGCTGGACCGGTCAACGCAATGCGGTCGTTATCGGTGCGCTGACGATGGCGGCCGGCCATATATTCATGTCCTTTGATTCGATGTTTCTCGTGGCGCTCATGCTCCTGATCGCGGGCTCGGGCTTCCTCAAGGGCAATATTTCCGCTCAGGTGGGAGCACTGTATCCATCCGAGGACGAGGCGCGGCGTAACCACGGCTTCGTCATTTTCAGCACCGGAATCAACATTGGCGCCGTGCTCGGCCCACTGCTCTGCGGATTGCTGGCGCATGTTTATGGCTGGCATTACGGCTTCGGCGTGGCCGCCCTATTCATGCTCCTGGGCCTTGCGACCTATCTTTATGGCTACCGTTATCTGCAGCCTCGGGTGGTACGAAGGAAGGGCGTCGGCACCGGCCTCAGCAAGGCGGACTGGCGCATCATCGGCGCGCTCGGGGCCGTGATTGTGATCTCGATCCTACCGTCAGTCGTCCTCTATCAGTCGTACAACGTAATGCCGGTTTGGATTGAGCAGCACGTCGCTTCGCGAATCGGCAACTTGACCATTCCTGTGCCCTGGTATCAGTCGATTTTCGCCTTGTCCAGCATAGTCGGCGTGCCATTGCTGTTCTGGATCTGGAAGCGCCAGTCGGCGCGTGGACGCGAGCCCAATGACGTGGCAAAAATCGGCATTGGCGCGGGCTTGGCGACGGCGAGCATCCTCTTGCTGGTCGGAGCGACAAAATGGTCCGGGACCGGTCTCGTAAGCCCGATCTGGCCAATGCTGTGTGTGAGTGGCTTGGGTGTCGCCTTTCTGTACTATTGGCCAACCCTGCTCGCGCTGGTCTCGCGTGCTGCGCCGGACGGTGTCAATGCCACGATGATGGGCATTGTGTTCATGAGTCTGTTCATTTCGAACAATCTCATCGGCTGGATCGGCGGTTTCTACGAGCGCATGGGTCCGCTACAGTTTTGGCTCATGCACGCGTTGATAGGAACGGCCGGCTACCTGCTGGTGGTGCTCGTTGGGCATTTACTCCATCGCGAATTGGAACCGACCGAAAAAGTTTGACATGGCCTACATATGGACCCGTGGGATGCTGGAGCGCCAGTCGCGGCGGCATATCAAGCGCTCCCCTTCGAACGCTTCGATCCATGCCGCGAGTTCGAAGTGTGTCGCGCTGGACGTCATTTCGGCGCCGGCCCGAAGCTTCGCTTGCCACGCGCCGCGGCACATGTCGTAGGACTGCGTCATCACGGCGCGCGCCGAGTTGGGATCGTCCGGATGGATGCTGTAGATGCGCTCGAAGACATGCTCCATCTCGAGATCGATACTCTCCAGCCTGAATTTTCCCCAATCACCGAAAACTCCGCCATCCACGAATAAGCGATGGCTGATCACGCCGGTCACCGGATCCGTGGTAACCGAGCGCTCGACCCGGCCCTGCCGCAACACCGTGGCGCGGGAGGGCTCCGCCGCCACGGCATCCGGGAGTTGGGGCGGCGCCTCGAGGCCGGCGCGTCGAACCGGCAAGAGTAGTTGCGACACACCGCTCACCACCGTGACCGTGGCCGGCGCCGGTGATGGCCAGAGGATGGGCCAATACGCCGTCGACAACGCGAGCCGGATCCGGTTTCCGGCGGGAAACGCGTAGGCCGTGCCCGTGAGCTGCAGTTCGACTCGATAGCGTCGGCCCGGCAGCAATGGCGTGGGTGTCTCGCGACTGTCGCGATGCGCGAGATTCAAGAAGCCGCGCGCCACCGACGTGGCGACGCCCTGCGGGTCCACGTCGATCAGGCGTGCGGCGACGAACGCGTCGGGATGCGACGAGGAGAGCTCCAGAACGACGCGTGTGTTGCCTAGGACTTCGATCCGATCTTTGAGTGCAGCGCTGCTGAACTCCAGCGAGCCGAAGGCATCCTCGCGTTGATCGCCAGGCACGTCGCCCGGATTGGCGAAACTGCCCCAGTCGCCGGCGGCGAGTCCGGTCGATTGCGGCGACTTCAAGGGCATCGACGTTTCCGGGCTCGGCGCATCGCCGAGCCCGTCAGGATTCAAGGCAAAGGCGCGCATCGCCACGTTGCGGCTCGGCCATTCCCGCTCGGCAACCCAGCGTCCGGCACGCTCGCTGTACGTGGGTTGCGGCGCGACGCTCTCCATGAGGTAGAAATTGAGCGGCGCTTCCCGCATGACGCCGCGGTCAGACCCCTTCAGCCAATGGTCCCACCAGCGCAATGCCTCCTGCAGAAAGCCGACGGCCGGCGCGGGCGTCGCTTCATGCGGGTACAAGTGGCCCCACGGACCCACCGTGACCCGGTGCGGTACGGTGAGGTGTTCGGCGAGTCGCAGCGGCGTATCTCGATACAGATCGGCCCAGCCTCCCCAGAACCACGTCGGACAGGCGATGGCGGAATAATCGAAGCCCACCGAACCGTGCTTCCAGTAATCGTCGAGGGTCTGATGCTCCAGCCAGATTGCCGGCCAGAAGGTTTCCGCTTCCAGCCTGTCGAGCCACATGTCCCGCCAGCGCTCGCCGACGATGGCCGGATCGGGAGGCCGTGCGTTGAAGATTTGCATCACGCAGCCCCACCAGAAATTGTCGTTCAGCAGACACCCGCCGGAGTAGTGGATGCACTCGGCAAAGCGGTCGTCGGTTCCCATCACGGCGATGATGGCCTTGAGTGCCGGCGGCCGGCGCGCCGCGACCTGCAGGGAATTGTACGCACCCCACGATTTTCCCATCATTCCCACCGCACCCGAGCACCAGGGCTGGCGCGCGATCCACGCGATGACCTCGAGGGCATCATCCTGTTCCTGCGCGAGGTATTCATCGTGCATGACGCCGTCGGACTCGCCGGATCCGCGCATGTCGACGCGGACCGCCGCATAGCCGTGCCCGGCGAACCACGGGTGCATGCCCTCGTCCCGGCGGCGCATGAAGTCGCGCTTGCGGTACGGGATATACTCGAGAATGGCGGGGACCGGAGCCGAGCGAGCGCCTGCCGGCAACCACAGGCGCGCGGCGAGCCGGCAGCCGTCCGACAGCGTGATCCACAGGTTTTCGATGTCTTCAACGGCGTGCGGCAAAGACGTTTCATAGCGGGGCATGAGGCTCTCCTGGTCAGCCGCTGAGCGCCGGGTCAGCCGCCGGCGCACGATAACAACGGAGCTCCGCGAATGCCTTCGCGACGGGATCGAATTCCTAGGAGTTCCGCCATTTCGCCGCGATGCGCCGGACAGGGTACAGTTCTTTTCTCAGCAGCGAGAGATTCATGGCCAACCCTGCACCCGCACCCGACGTCGAGGCGTTCCGGCTCATGCGAGCCGGAAAGTTTCTAGACGCGTTGCCGTTGGCGGAACGCGCGGTGGCGGGCAAGCGGACCTGTGTGCCCGCGCACGGCATGCTTGCCGCCATCCTGTTGCAACTGGGTCGCGCGCAAGATGCGGGGGAAGTGATTTTGCGAGCCGCCGACCTCGAGGCCGGTTCCGCCGACGCGTGCGACGGTCTCGCCTATGTGTCGATGGGCTTGGGCTGGCACGAGCGCGCCAACGCCTTCTATCGGCGAGCCGCGGAGATGTCGCCGCGGGTGCCGCGCTTCTGGTACAACCTCGCCTGCAGCGAACGCAGCCTCGGGCGGCTGGACGAGGCCGAGGCAGCGTGCGACCGAGCGGTCGGCATCGATGCCGAACAATATCCGAGCTACCTGCTGCGCTCGGAGCTGCGAGTGCAAACACCGCGTTGCAACCACGTCGAGGAACTCGAGCGACTGCTGGCGCAGCGCCCCGACGATCACCGGGCGCAGATGTTTCTGGGATTCGCGCTCGGCAAGGAGTTGGACGATCTGCAACGGTACGACGAAGCCTTTCGCAGGTTCAGCGAGGCCGCGCGCGCCCGGCGCGCGCGTCTCCAATACGACGTCGCCGAGGACGAGCGCAAGATGCTGCGGATCGCCCAGGCATTCGCGCAGCCCGGCGGCAGCTCCGACGCCGCAGGTTCTCGCGCAGCTGCGCGCGACGAATCCTCCCGCCGCGACGACTCCTCACGCTATCTCTTCATCGTTGGCCTGCCCCGCAGCGGTACCACCCTGATCGAGCGCATCTTGACCGGACTTCCAGGCGTGCGCTCGAACGGCGAAACGGAGCACTTCTCCCGCAGTCTGATGGCGGCGACGCCTGCCGGCCCACGCGACGTGTTCGCGCGCGCGGCGGAGGCGGATTGGGCCGCGGTTGCCGCTCATTACGCAAAGGCCGCCAAGGCCTCGGCGTCTTCCGACAAGATCATCGAGAAGCTGCCGATGAATTACCTCTACCTCGGTGCGATTCGTCGCGCCTTGCCGGACGCGCGGATTATGCTGCTGCGCCGCTCGCCGCTCGACAGTTGCTTCGCCATGTACCGGACCTTGTTCGGCGAAGCCTATCCGTTTTCATACGACTTGGAAGAACTGGCGCGCTACTACGCCGCCTACGAGGGTCTCATGACGCATTGGCGTCGGCTGTTGGGCGATCACGTACACGAAATCGCCTATGAGGAACTGGTGGCGGACCCGAGCCGCGTGGGCGCGAACGCCGCCGCGTTTTGCGATTTGTCATGGTCGTCCGAGGCGATCGACATCCAACGCAATGCCGCGGTCAGCTTGACCGCGAGCGCAGCCCAGGTGCGGCGGCCGATCTACGGCACCTCATCGGGCCGCTGGCGCCACTACCGGCCGCACCTCGCGCCATTGATCGACTCGCTGCGGCGCAGGGGCGTCGCGCTGCCGCCGGATGCCTGACACCGCGAGCGGCGAGGTCCGGCGGCTGGGGCTGGGAGCCGAACGTCAGCGATTCCGGCGATAGATGAGATCGCCGTATTTTTGCCACTTGCCGCTGCCGGCCGGTGCGACGTATTGCAGAATCCGCACGCTGCCATCGGCATGCTTTTCCCACACGATCTTGAGATCGCGATTGCGCGACGGCGTGACGGTCCGCAGCACCATGGCGGCGGTCGTGTCGGGCGAGCCGCGTAGGGCGATCGCTCCCCATTGGTTGTCCGCCCACATCTCCATCCAGCCTTCGCCGTCGTAACGATTGATACTGATCCCGGCCAGCCGGTACGTCGCACCGGGCCGCCGGTAAAGATCGGTCACGAAATTCATGCTCTGCTGGACGATGCACCCCTCGTAGAGTTTCTCGATGCGATCGAACGCCACCAGTTCGTTCGTGACGGCATCGAACACTTGCCACTCCCCCAGCCAAAAATCGAATTGGTGATGTTGCGGCGTGTCGCACGGTGGTGCCGTCAACACGGGCGCCGCTTCCAGCGCGGTCGCCGCCGGCGTGTTCTGGTCGGGTTCGCCCGGCGCAGGGCGCGCGCTCCCCGGTGATTGGCCGGCAACCGCACCCGTGAGCGCGATGCTGAGCACCAGCCCCGCGCTGCCGAAATTGATGATGTCTCTGCCCGTCATGATTCCCTCTCGATTCTTCGTTCCATCGCACGGCCAATCGCACGGATTGAGTGCGGCGGCGTCTGCGATGCGCTCTACAAGGATGCGAAACTTCAACAGCGCAACGTGCGCCGCCTTTGCGGCCAATCTACTAGTAAATTGCTCGCGCAAGCAAAGGCCGCTCGGCGCCGCACCGCGTATGTTTTCTTTGCCACTCGCGTAGCGAGTCCAAAAAATCAGGGAGAACCACATGCGGTATCAGCCCGGCAAATTGTCGGTGGGCGCGGCGGTGTTCGTTGCACTCTACGGTCTGCCCCACGCGTCGGTCGCGCAGCAAGTCGCCGCCACCGCGGCGAACGGCAATACCTCCGAGCTCGAAGAGGTTACGGTCACGGCGAACCGCCGCGAACAAACGATCGAAGCCGTCCCGTACAGCTTGTCGGTCATCAGCGCCGACCAGCTCGAACAGGCCAATATCACCGATTTGGCCTCGCTGTCGCAGACCGTGCCCGGTCTCAGCATGTATGACTTCGGCGCACGTTTCGCCGGGGCCGTCGCTCCGATCATTCGCGGTATCAATGCGACAGCGGAACCTACACGAGGGTTTCGCACGTTCGAGCAGAATCCGGTGGGAACTTACGTCGGCAATTCGCCCATCGATGGCTATTTTCAATTGGATGACCTCAAACAGGTGGAAGTGCTGCGCGGTCCGCAGGGAACGCTCTACGGCGCGGGCGCCTTGGGCGGGGCACTGCGCCTCATACCCAACGATCCCGATACACAAGCCTTCGCCGGCTCGGCCGAGGCGTCGGGCGACCGCCTCAGTCACTCGAGCGGCACCGGATATAGCGTGAAAGCCATGGTGAACCTTCCTCTGGCCGATACCTTCGCGGTGCGCGTGTCGGGAAAATACGCCTATGAACCCGGCTTCATCGATGCGTATGGGCTGCTCAAGCGAACCAACAACAGTTTGACGGGCGTCCCGGAATTGGCGGATCCCACCGACATCGTGAACAGTCCGGGAATCTACTCGAACCGCGAGGACTGGAATTGGCAGAAGACGTTCACCGGCCGCGCGGCCGTGCTGTGGAAGCCGGTCGAGGCGTTCAGTGCGGAATTGGCGCTCCTGCATTCGGACGTCCAAGGCGACGGCGGCCCGGTGGTCAACCCCGACTTCCGGGGAGGCGTGTCCCCGCTCGATCCGCTCACCACGCTGCCGGCGGGCGGTCACTATCAGGAATTCACCCAGATCGATCAGCCGTACTCTCGCTACACAAACCTCGGCAGCTTGGACTTGAGCTACAACGTCGGTTTCGCGACGCTGTCGTCCACGAGCTCCTATTACACGACCTCGGGTTCGGCGCTGCAAGACAACACCTACGATCTCGCGGGTCTGTACTCCGGCGCGTATCTGCCGTACTACGCGGGCACCCCCACCAATCCGCGCTTCGTCTACGACCAGCTGTTCACCGATAAAGCGCATACCTTCACCGAGGAAATGCGGCTGGTCTCGACCACCGGACCGGACAACGTGTTCGATTACGTCTTGGGGGTGTTCTACGAGAAGCAGACGCGCCAGGGCTCTTGGACGATCGCCGTGCCGGGCTCGCCCGAGCGGGCGGCGGAAACCGCCTGCGCCCCGGCGTGCGACATTCTGGTCGCGCCGGGCGATGTGAATTTTCAGCAGATCGACACGCAGAATTTCACCGACCGATCCGTGTTCGGCGAGCTCACGTACCATTTTCTGGCGCATGGCCAGATCACATTCGGCGTGCGGCACTTTTCGCAGAGTTTCACCGACGCACAGTCGTACGTCGATTACACGTTCCCGACCGATCTGCCGGCCACGCCGCATAGTTCGCCCGCGTCCAAGACGGTGGGCAAGGTCGATCCCTCGTACGAATACACCAAGGACCAATTCGTCTACGCGCTGTGGTCGCAAGGTTTTCGCCGCGGCGGCGCCAATTCCGTGCCGCGGTCCGGGCCCTTCGAGGAAAGCCCGCTGCTCGCGACGTATCAACCCGACAAGACCAACAATTACGAAACGGGACTCAAGGGTCGCTTGTCGAACGGCCTGAGCTACACGGCCGATGTCTTCTACATCAATTGGGACAAGCCACAGATCTCCTCGAGTCTGCCGTCCGGCAATCTGGCGGTGTACAACGCCAACACGGCCGTATCGAAGGGCTTCGAAGCGGAAACCAGCGGCCCGTTGTTCCTCCCCGGTCTCGCCTATTCGTTCGGCTTCTCCTACGCGGACGCGAAGCTCAGCAGCGATTTCTCGCTGCCCGCCAACGTCGAAGGGGTCATCACACCGGGCGCGCTCCATGGCACCGATGGTCAGCAGATGCCGGGCAGCCCCAAGACCAGCCTCAGCGCCGCGTTGTTGTACGACACACCGATCGCGCCCGACACTAATCTTGCGCTGTCGCTCAACGGGGTGTACCGGTCGGCCGAGAAGATGCAGCTCGCCCCCACCCTGGGAGCGGCCACGGTGCAGCAATCCTCCTCGTACGGGATCTTGAACGCGAGCGCCATGGTGACCCACAAGCCGTGGCACGTCACCGGCTATGTCACCAATCTGGCCAACAAGCAGGAAATCCTGGTGCCGCCCACCCAGGCGTCGGCCGGCAACAACCTGAACCTGCTGGCGAACGACTACATCATCAATCCGCCCCGCGAAATCGGGCTGCGCGTCGGGTATACCTTTTGAAGGGACCGGTTTAGCTGCTAGGCTCTTACCGACATGACTCCCGCCGTCGACCGCAATGTCGGACTCTTTAGGACCATCCTCGCGGGTTCCGGCCGGACACTGGCCGACGCTTTCGCCAATCTCGAGCAGGCGCCGGAGGTCGAGCGCCTGACTCGCCATCCGACGCGCGGCTTGGTCGGCGCGCGCGTCGCGGTGCCGCCCGACGAGGGTGAAGGGTATTGGGACCTCACGCGGATCCGCGACGACATCAACGTCGTGATCGCCAATTTCATGTACAAGGATCTGCGGGTCGAGATGGTGCCCGGCGATGGCCTGGTGCAATTCAGTTTCAAGCTGTCGGGCGACATGTCGCTGGCGGTCAGCCGGACCGAGCCTTTGCGCTGGAACCGGCCGTCGCTCCTCGTCTGGGCTCAGCCCACCGGCGTCGACATCAGCGAGTGGACCGCCCCGTGCGCGCGCGAACAATACATCATCATCAGCATCCGCCCCGAATTTCTGGCGGAACATTTTTTGAGCTCGAGCGCCGCCGCATCAGCGCAGCTGCAGTCCTACGTGTCGAACGCGCTCGAGAAGATCCTGTATTGCCAGCGGCCGCTGACGGCGCAGACCTTCGACATCACGACGCGCGTGATCAACAACCCCTTCTCCGGTGAGCTCGCCTTGATCTACACGGAAGCCCTGGTACTCGAGCTTTTGTGTTGCGCCGTGCAAAGTTTCACGTCGCTGGGGGCCGCCGAGGAGCAGTACACGGAGCGGGAACTGAAGTGCTTGGAGATGGCGCGCAACACGCTGGCGCGCGAGCTCGCGCCGCCGCCCTCCATCAGCAAGCTGGCGCGATCCGTCGGCATGGCGAAATCGACGTTGACCAAGGGATTCAAGGCGGTGTTCGGCGAAACCATCCTCGATTACAGCTTGGGTTGCCGAATGCGTCATGCGATGACGTTGATGCGCGACCAGTGCTATTCCGTATCGAAGGCCAGCGAGGCCGTGGGGTACGCGCATCCCACCTCTTTCACGACCGCTTTCCGGCGTCATTTCGGGATGCGGCCGATCGACGTGCGGCGCGTGAAGTCGCGCGAGAAATCGCCCGAACAACGAAGGCTAAACTCCTAGCTATTGCGGGCGACAGCGCAGGTTTCCGGCCGCGCCCGTCGCTATTGTGGCGAATGTCCACCGATCCGCTCCTGCAGCCCTTCAGGCTCAAGCATCTGACATTCAAGAATCGGATGATGACCACCTCGCATGAGCCGGCCTATCCCGAGGACGGCATGCCCAAGGAGCGCTATCGTGCGTATCACGTCGAGCGCGCCAAGGGCGGCATCGCCTTGACCATGACGGCCGGATCCGCGGCGGTCTCGCTCGACAGCCCGCCGGTGTTCAACAACATTCTCGCCTTCAAGGACGAAGTGGTGCCCTGGATGCGGGACTTGGCCGACGCCTGTCACGAGCACGGCGCCGCGGTCATGATCCAGCTCACCCACCTCGGACGACGTACGCGATGGGACAAGAATTTTTGGCTGCCGGTGGTTTCCCCTTCGCATCTCAAGGAAGCGGCGCACCGCGCCTTTCCGAAGAAGATCGAGGACTGGGACATCGTGCGCATCATCAAGGATTACGCCGATGCGGCGGAGCGCATGGCTGCGGCCGGGCTCGACGGAATCGAGCTGCAAGCGTACGGACACCTGATGGATCAGTTCTGGTCCCCGCTGACGAATACACTGGACGCGCCCTATGGCGGTTTGCTCGAGCACCGCCTGAAATTCACGTTCGACGTCTTGGCCGCGATCCGCGCCCGCGTCGGCTCGAGGTTCATCGTCGGCATCCGCTACACGGGGGATGAAGCGCTGGACGGGGGCTTGAACAAGGCGGAAGGGATGGCCATTTCGCAGCAGCTGAAGGCGAGCGGGATGGTCGATTTCTTGAACATCGTGCGCGGCCACATCGATACCGATGCGGGGCTCACGGATCTCATCCCGATCCAAGGGATGCGCAGCTCGCCGCATTTGGATTTTTCCGGCGAGATTCGCGCCGCCACGCAATTCCCGACGTTTCACGCCGCCCGGATTCAAGATGTCGCCACGGCGCGGCACGCCATCGCCACCGGCAAAGTCGACATGATCGGCATGACGCGGGCGCACATGACCGATCCGCACATCGTGCGCAAGATCGTCGCCGGCCGCGAGGACCAGATCCGCCCGTGCGTGGGCGCGAACTATTGCCTCGATCGCATCTACCAGGGCGGTGCCGCCTACTGCATCCACAATCCTGCAACCGGGCGCGAACTATTCATGCCGCATGAGATTACGGCGGCCGACGTGAAGCGCACGGTGGTGGTGGTCGGTGCCGGGCCCGCGGGGCTGGAGGCCGCGCGGGTCGCGGCGTCACGCGGTCATCGCGTGGTGGTCTTCGAAGCCGCGTCCCAGGCCGGCGGACAGGTGCGGCTCACGGCGCGCAGCCCGCGCCGTGCGGAAATGATCGGCCTGATCGACTGGCGCGTGGCGCAATGCACGGACCGGGGCGTCGAGTTCCGCTTCGATACCCCGGCGGATGCCGCCGACATCACGGCGTGTCACCCGGACGTGGTGCTGATCGCGACCGGGGGGTCGCCGCACACCGAGGTCCTGGAGTCCGGCAACGAGTTCGTGATCTCCTCGTGGGACGTGATTTCCGGGAACGTGAACGTCGGCGGCCGCGTGCTGTTGTTCGACGACGCGGGCGATCACGCCGCGCTGCAGGCCGCTGAATTTATTGCCAACGGGGGCGCCCGTCTCGAGATCATGACGCCCGACCGCACCTTCGCCCCCGAAGTGATGGCGATGAATCTGGTGCCCTACATGCGCAGCCTGCAAAAACTGGATGTCACCTTCACGGTGACCTTCCGCCTGCGGTCGGTGCGGCGCGAGGCAGGAGAATTGCTCGCCGTGGTCGGCAGCGACTACGGCGGGGTCTCGAAGGAGCGACGCGTCGATCACGTGGTCGTCAATCACGGCACGCTCCCGAATGATGAACTGTATTTCGACCTCAAGCCGCGCTCGAGCAATTTCGGCGCCATCGATCAGGCGCGGCTCATCGCGGGGTTGCCGCAGCCCCGTCCCGCCGATCGGCCCGGCGCCTTTCAGCTATTTCGGCTGGGCGATGCGGTGTCGGCGCGCAACACCCATGCGGCCATCTATGACGCGCTTCGGCTGGTCAAGGATCTCTAACCCCCGCGGGCGATTCCGGCCTCAGCCTCCTAGCACCGGATAGTCGGTGTAGCCGGTGCCGCCGCCGCCATAGAGAGATTCCATCCGCAAGGGATTCAGCGGCGCATTGCCGCGCCGAAAGCGCTCCACCAAGTCCGGGTTCGCGATGAGGAGCCTGCCGAAAACGATGGCATCGGCCAAACCCGAGGCCACCGCCTGCTCGCCCGAGGCCTGATCGAAACCCCCGTTCAGCATCAGCACGCCCTTGAAGTGTTCTCGTGCCACCTTTGCCAGCGCGATCTCGGCCGGCCGATCGTGTTGATCGTGGCGCAATTCGAAGAAAGCCAGATGACGCGCCGACATCTGCTGCGCCACATAGGTGACCAATGCCGTCGGATCGGAGTCCGACATGTCATTGAAGGGCACCAACGGGGAGATGCGGATCGCGACTCGACCGGCGCCGAAGACGGCAATGACTGCATCGGTCACCTCCAGGAGCAGACGCGCACGGTTGGTCAGCGAGCCGCCGTATTGATCGGTCCGGTCATTGACGCCGTCGCGCAGAAACTGATCGATCAGATAACCGTGCGCACCGTGAATTTGGACGCCGTCGAAGCCGGCGGATTTGGCGCGTTCCGCCGCCTGGCGAAACAAATCGACGATGCCCGGAATTTCCCCGGTCTGGAGCGGACGCGGCACCTCGTAGGGCAACGTGCCCTTGGGTGTATGCGTCGATTCGTTGCGGATGGGCTTGTTCGACGATGAAATGGGTTGCACCCCATTGATCGCCGAGTGCGCGGCGCGGCCGGGATGCCAGATCTGCATGATGATCAGGCCGCCCGCGGCATGGACCGCATCGGTGACCTGGCGCCAGCCGGCGGCGGTGGCTGCATCGAAGATGCCGCCTTCGCCCATGAAGGCGCAGGCATCCGCCGCCACCATGCTGCACTCGGTCATGATCAAGCCAGTACTTGCGCGTTGCGCGTAATATTCGGCCATGAGCGCGTTCGGGATATGGGTCGGACCCGCGCGAACGCGGGTCAGCGGCGCCATCACCACACGATTCTTGAGGGACAAGTCCCCCGCCTTGATCGGCGTCAGTAGGGTTGAATTCATCGCTTTGAGCGTACTGACCACCAGCTGATACAGCAAGACCGACGCATTAAGTAAAGTCCCAGTCGAGTTACAGGTTACCTGTGTCACACTACATTTGCTTTACAGCAAGGTTCACATGGCCATTAGGGGAGACATTTTTATGAAAAGAATTATCGGCGCCTTCGTCGCGGCCATGTGCGTCGGCGGTGTTGCCCAAGCGCAGACCACGATTTACGTTCCGGATTTCGTCAACGGTACGGTTGTTACCGGCACGGCATACCAGACCTCGTTTGCCGTCGGCGGCAATGACGGCAACCTTCTGATCGAAGGATCGACCACAGCGGCTACCGGCGTGCTGGGCAACGTCGTCGTCACCTCCTTGACGGACGGCGGCCTGGTGGCGGAGGACTTGAACTTCGCGGCGGGGAACCTCTCCGGTAACTTCGACTTCCAGTTCCAGAACCTGGCTGCCGGCGCTTACGAGTTGGGTTACGAGTTCACCGCACCGGGTAACGCCGTTGTGCCGGTGGGCTTCACCGCTTCGGTGGAATCGACCTACGCCGCTCCGGAGATCGATCCGGCCTCTGCGGGCGCCGGTTTGACCTTGTTGGGCGGTGGCTTGCTCGTGATCCGCGGTCGTCGTGGACTGCGCCATGCGGCGCGGCCGCGCGGGTAATCACCCGTATCGCGTCCGCGAGCGAACCTGCCGCCGAGTCGTAGCCCGCCCACGGTTTCGATTTTTTCAGTAGTTGGGCCGCACTTCGCAGCGTAAATCGCTTCGGGTCGAGGCCCCGCCGAATGTCCTTCCAGTGCAGCGGCATCGAGACCGGGGCGCCGTCGCGCGCCCGGGGCGATAAGACCGCAACGGCGGTCGCCGTTCGATCATTGCGCAGATAATCCAGGAAGATCCGGCCGCCGCGCTGGCTCTTCGACATGTTATCGAGATATTTCGTCGGACTCTCCGCGGCCATTTGCGCACAGATGATGTGGGCAAAGTTTTTGGCGATGGGCCAGCGAACCGCGGTCTTACCCGACGTGAGCGGCGCCACGACATGCAGGCCCTTGCCGCCGGTCGTCTTGCAAAAGGATTCCAGGCCTGCGGCCTTCAGCCGATCCCGGATTTCGAGGGCACCGGCGACGACGGCGTCGAAATTCACGTCGGGCGCGGGATCCAGATCGAAGACCAGACGCCCAGCGACCTCCGGATCGCCGGGCGCGCAATTCCAGGGATGGATTTCCAGGGTGCCTATCTGAGCGGCGGCGGCCAGCGCCTCCACGCGATCGATTTGCACATAGGGCGCCTTGTCACCCCTGACTTTTACCGCGGTGATCAGGTTCGACATGCCGGCGACGGCGTGGCGCTGAAAGAATTGCTCGGTCCCCACGCCGTTCGGCAAACGCACGAGAGAACAGGGTCGTCCGGCCAGATGCGGCAGCAGCCACTCGCCCACGCTTTCGTAGTAGCGCGCGAGCTCGGCTTTGGTCACGGGCGCGCGATCGCGGGGATTGGCGTCGCCGGCGTCGGGCCAGAGCACCTTGTCGGGATGTGAAATCGTCACGCCCATGACGACGACCGCGCCGGTACCTTGGGTTGCATTTGCTTTGAAGCGCTGATTGACCATGGGGGCCTCGCTTTTCTCCGCGATGACGTCGCGAGCCGACTTATCCGCGCGCAGCCCCTTGAAGGCAGCTTGGCGAATCATCCCGGTGCCGGTCCAGCCGGCGAATTCGATTTCCGCGACCAGCACGGGTTTGAGCCAGCGGACGTTTTTCCGCCAAGGCGGCGCGTCCTCGCCGTCGAACGGATTCTCGTCGCGGGTGAATTTCTTCAAGGCCGGCAACAGGGTCTTGACGGCCTCGCGTCCATAACCGGTGCCGACACGGCCGACATAGGCGAGCGCTTCGCCGCGGTACACGCCCGCCAACAAGGATCGTACCGTTCCGGCTTCGGTCGTCCAGCCGCCGATCACGACCTCCTGCCCCGCACGGCATTTGGATTTGCTCCAGCTCGAGGAACGCCCCGACCGATAGGGTGCGTCCAATAGTTTCGACACGATGCCTTCGAGGCCCATGGTGCAGGCCGAGGCGAATACCGCCTGCCCGCTCGCGACCAGATGCTTCACGTAATGCAGACGCCGGCTGACGCCGCGGGCGCGGAGCAGCGCCTCCAGACGGGCCTTCCGGTCGGCGAGCGGCAGCGCGCGCAGGTCTTCGCGGCCCTCGAACAGCAGGTCGAATGCGAACAACACCAGCTCCTCGGATTTCTCGGCCGAGAGTGCGGCCTGCAACGCACTGAAGCTCGGCAGCCCGCGCTCATCGAGTGCCACGATTTCCCCGTCGATCACGCAATCGGGAAGCTTCCCGGCATCAGCGGCAACGGCGGCGAAGCGAGCGGTCCAGTCCAAGCCGGTACGCGTGCGGATCACCGCGACGCCCGCACTCACTTTGACCTGCGCGCGATAACCGTCGAGTTTCGCTTCGTGCGCCCAGCGGTCTCCCTCGGGCGGCCGATCGACGAGCTCGGCGAGCTGCGGCTCGATGAACCCCGGTATTTTGTCGACGAGTGCCGGTTTGGCACGCGGCATCGCGCGCGGCGGCGGCGTCTTCGCCGGCATTGGCGGCGCCTTCGCGTTCGGCGCCCGGGCCTTTGCCGTCATGAAAGGTTTCGGTGGCTTCCCGGTGCCGGCGGCAATCTCATCGAGGGTTCGCCCCGAGGCGACCGAGCGGTCCGCATCGAGCAACGCATCGGCGTCACCGGGATGTGCAGCGGCATCGCGGTGCTTGATCAGCAGCCAATTCGTGCGCTTCCCTCCGGACCGGTCGGTACGCATCCTGACCAAGACCCAGCTGCCGTGCAGCCGCGTCCCGTCGAGAGTGAATTTCAGATCGCCCTTGTCGAGCGCCTCCTGCGCGGATCCCTCGCCTTCCGGAGTCCAGTAGCCCCGGTCCCACAACTGCACCGTCCCACCGCCGTACTCTCCGTGCGGAATCGAGCCCTCGAAATCCCCGTAATCCAACGGGTGATCTTCGACTTCCACCGCCAGGCGTTTGTCGGCGGGGTCCAGGGACGGACCGCGGGTCACCGCCCAGGATTTGAACACGCCGTCGAACTCGAGGCGCAGATCATAGTGCAGGCGGCGCGCCGCATGCTTTTGCACCACGAACCGCGGCCGATGCGAGGGCGCCGGCGGATCTGCTCCCGACGGCTCGAGCGTCTTGGAAAAGTTGCGCTTCGCGCGATACGCGGATAGCGCCGGCCGAGGCGTGGCGGCGCGCATCAGTCAGGCCAGCTCCCTAGCCAAGATCAATTCCTTGGCCGGCAATCAGCCGCCGATATGCGAGCAGATGGCGCAAGGATCCCTTCGGATTTCGGGCCCGCTCATGCAGCCGCGCCAAGTTGTAATGCGCATCCGCCAACTGCGGGTCGAGCGCCAGCGCCTCTCGATAGCCCGCGATAGCCTCCGGCTCGCGGCCCAGATCCTCCAACAGCACCGCCAGGTTGAAAATCACCAAGGGTTCGGCGTCATCGGCGCCACGGTACACTCGCTCGGCCTCATCGAGACGGCCGGCGAGGTGCAGCATGCGGCCCAGGTTGATGCGCGCCTCCACATGTCGCGGATTGTCGATCAGGCAAGCTTCATACGCCGCTCGCGCCGCGTCAGGATCGGTATCCTCCAGCGCAAAGGCTCGCTCGTAGTGTTCGTCGGCCGAAGTGTCGACGGCCGATGCGGGAACCGGCACGGCACCGGCAGTCGCTCTCGAGATCACATGCAACCCGCCCCGCTCCTCGCCGAGGTCGAGCGCCAACACATACTGGCCGGAGTCCGACTCCCAGGTCATCTTACCTTCGCGGATCGCGATCCGATTGCCGAGGGCGGTGAGTGAGCGCGCATTGGCCGCGGATCCAGCGGGCAGCGTGGCGCGCAGCGTCTGCAAGGTGCGGTTGATCCGCCGCGGCGAGATGTTCGCCGCCCGCAGCGCGCTCGCGGTGCGCAGCATGAGCAGGTCTTTGAACGAGTAATGCAGCCGGCCGCCGCGCTTGACCGGGCTCACGTGCCCGGCACGGGTCAGCGAGCGGACGGCGGAGGCGGGCAGTCCAAACAGCCGTTCGAGATCCTTCGTATCGTAGGCATGCATCTCATCGTCGGGCGGTCTTGCGCGACGCCGCTTGCGCGGGTGCACGCTTGGGGGCCTTGCGCTCCGTCAGATCCACGCTCTTCGATCCTTTCGCATCGATACTCGCCCGCAGGGCTTCCATCAAGTCGATGACGTTGCCGCCCTTGTTGGTCACCGGTCCTTCGGCCAGGGAGACCTCTTTGCCGTCGACCTTGCGGCGGATCGCCGCCTCGACCCGCGCTTTGTGCTCGTCCACATATTCATTCGGATCAAATCGTTTGGCCGCCAAATGATCGATGAGTTGCTGAGCGAGTTTGAGTTCAGGCTCGGTCACCGCCGCCGGCTCGACCCCCAAGTCCTTCAAGTCGCGGACTTCCGCCTTGAAATGCAGTTGGTGCATGGCGAGGCCGTCATCGAATGGCCTGATGATCACGATGTGTTCCTTGCCGCGCGAGATCCAGCGGCCGACTGCGCACTGCCCCGCCTTCTTGAGCGCCGTGGCGAGCAGCGAGTAGGGTTTCGCACCGCCCTTGTCGGGGGCCAAATAATAGGTGCCGTCGAAGTAGACCGGGTCGACCGAGGCGAGCGGCACGAACTGGCCGATATCGATCGCCTGAGTGGTGGCATCCTCGAGAGTTTTCAATTCCTCGGGGCTGAACATGACGTATTGGTCCTTGGCGAACTCATAGCCCTTCACCATTTCCGAGCGCTCGACCGGCTTGCCGTCGTTCACCGCAATGTACTGCTGCTTGACGCGCGAGCCGTCCTTTTGGCGCAGCAGGTTGAAGGAGATTCGCTCCGAGGCAACCGTCGCCGAGTAGAGCTTGACCGGGATGGCGACCAGCCCAAAGGAAATCGTGAGCGAGGCTATCGATCGGGCTTGAGTAGGCATGATGCAACCATCCGTGAGCCGCTGAATCGGCCTAAGACTCTAATTCATGTCACGAAACAATCGCAACACCCTATTTTGACGGGTTTTGCGTAGGAAGGGACTTATGGCGTCAGGCAGCGCAGCCAGATAGACGAGCGGGCAAAGCTCGTTAACAATATGAATTCACTGGTAATTTACACTAACTCCAAGGTCTCGGTCGCGTCAACCAGAAACCAAAGCACCGCCCCCGCCATCAGCACCGCTGCCATCGACACCAACACCGCGTCGTAGCCGTGAAAGCGCTGAATCAGGTAGCCAAACACGAACGAGGATAACAGACCGCCGAGCGCGCCCGCGGTGTTCATGCAGCCTGCCACAGTTCCGGCGTGCCGCTTGCCGATGTCGACGCTGGTCGAGAACACTGTCGGTTGTTGGAACGTGATGCCGCCGTAACAAATCGCGAGCCACGCCAGCGCCCAGAAGGCCGACGTGCTCTCGAGAGCCGCAATGACGGACGCGGCGGCGGTGCCCAGACCGAGAACGCCAATGCTGCGCGGTCCCCACGTCGGACCCCACCGCCGCACCGCGGAATCGCGCGCGACGCCGCCGCTCAAGTTGGCGGCGATGCCGAGCACGAACGGCAGCGCGGACAGCTTGGTCTGGTTCTCGCTGAATCCACGCTCGCGGATCATGTAGGTCGGCAGCCAAAACAGAAAGAAATAATAGGCGTAGAGATAGCCGAAAGTGGCTGCCATCAACGCCCACAAGCTCTTGTTGGCGGCGATGGCCCGCGACTGCAACGCGTGTACGGTGGCCCCTGGCGCCGGTCCGATTTCCTCGAGCTCCTCGGCCGTGACACCCGCCTTCTCTTGCGGACTGTTGCGGTACCAACGCCACCATCCGGCGGCCCAGCCCGCACCGACGATGCCGAATACGTAGAAGGAGGCGCGCCAGCCGTAGTGCATCTGGATGGGCACGATCAACAGCGGCGCAATCGCCCCGCCGAGTTGGCCCGACAGCAATACGACGCCAAATGCGCGCCCTCGCTCCGCGAACGGAAACCAGCGAAACACGGCGGTTGCCGCCGTGGGATAGGCCCCCGCCTCTCCCGCGCCAAAGCAGAATCGGATGACGATCAGCGACCAGAGCCGATGAGCGAACCCCGTCAGAGTGGTAAACAGGGACCACCACAAGACGATCCGCACCAGCATTGCACGCGCGCCGAACCGGTCCGCGAGATAACCGCTGGGTATTTCGAACAACGCGTAGGCGATGGCAAACGCGCCGGTGACGACGCCCCATTGCTCCGGACTCAAGTTGAATTCGTTTTGAATACGCGGCCCGGCGACCGATATACAGACACGATCGAGGTAGGTGATGATCGACAGCGTGGCCAGCAATCCGAGGACGCGATAGCGGTATCTCAGTCTTGTCCGCATGGCGTTTCCTTCGTAGTCTTGTGCTCCCAAGCGGAGATACGCGATGTCAGTATGCGCAATGCCGGCCGGTCTGTTGCTGGTTCTGTTCACCTTTGGCGCGAGCGCCGCCACTCCGCAGCCGGGTTCAAGCTCCAGCCCGGAATCCGGCTATAACCAACCGCCAAAGGACATCCTCGATGTCATGCGGGCACCGTCGCCGCCCATCCCCAGCGTGAGCCCGACCAAGGACACGATTCTACTCATTTCTTTCGACGACTATCCGCCCATGTCCCGCGTCGCAACGCCCTTCCTGCGGCTTGCGGGGGTGCGCGTCGAACCGGCGAATCACAGCAAGCACGATACTCCGGGCGGCTACGGGATCACGCCATGCGTGCGCGCATTCGAACTGGTGCGCGTCGCCGACGGCACATCGGTGCACGTCGACTTGCCCGAAGGCGGCTGTCCGGATCGGCCCATCTGGGCCGCCGACGGCAAGAGCTTCGCCTTCGCCAACACCACGCCGGCCGCGGTCGAACTATGGCTCGGCGATGCCAGGACCGGAGCGATCCACCGAGTGCCCGGCGCGCACCTTAATCCGATGTTCGACGAAGCGCTGCAATGGATGCCGGATCAGAAAACATTGCTGGTCAAACTCGTGCCCGCGAAGATGGGGCCCGCGCCCGCGACACCCGTCGGCGCGGACGGCCCGAGCATTGAAGAAACCGGCGGCGAAAAAGGCCAGAGCAGCACGTATGAAAACCGGGACACGCTCACGAGCGCGCACGATGAGGATGTCTTCGACTACTATGCGCAGTCGCAACTCGCGCTGATCGATGCTGATGGCTCAAGGTTTACGCCGCTGGGAAAGCCCGCGAAATACGAATCGCTCGATCCCGCGCCGGACGGGAAACACGTCCTCGTCACCGCGATCCACAAGCCTTATTCGTATGTAACCACCTACGATCGCTTCCCGCAGGAGGTGGAGGTCTGGGATATATCGAACCGCGCGAGGCCGCTGATCCACACCATCGCATCGTTGCCGCTGGCCGATCGCGTGCCCATCCACGGCGTGCCGCTCGGTCCGCGTGATTTTTCCTGGCGCGCCACCGACCCTGCAACCCTCGTGTGGGCGGAAGCGCTCGACGGCGGCGACTGGAACGTCACCGCTCCCTTCCGCGACAAGATCATGGTTCAAAAGGCGCCATTCACCGCGCCGCCGGTCGAGCTCACCCGCTTGGAACAGCGCTACGACGGCTTCTGGTGGAGCGCTCAGCCGCACACGGCACTCCTCAATGAGTTCGATCAGAATCGGCGCTGGCGTCGCACCTTCATCATCGACGCCGACGATCCGCAAACCAAGCCGCGCCTGCTTTGGGATCTGTCGATGGATGAGAAATATGCGAACCCCGGCACTCCCGTCAAGCAGCAACTCGCCAACGGCGTGGCCGTGATTCGCCAGGAAGGCGATTCTATTTTTCTCGCAGGGTTGGGCTCCTCGCCCGAGGGCGATCGACCGTTTCTCGATCGACTCGACCTGAAGACGCAGAAGTCGGAACGCCTGTTCCGCAGCGATGGCGCCTCCTTCGAGCAATTCCTGTCATTCCGAGGGCCCGACACTCGAACCATCCTGACCTGGCATCAGTCGCCGACCGACCCGCCCAACGCCTTTGCGCGCACCCTCGGTGAACCCTCGAGCGCGCCGGTTGCGATCACTCGCGTCCCCGATCCGACGCCGGAAGTGCGCAAGATCAAGAAGCGCCTGGTCAAATACAAGCGCGCCGATGGCCTGGATCTGTCCTTTACACTCTACACGCCGCCCGACTACGTCGAGGGCACGCGCGTGCCCGCCATTCTTTACGCCTATCCGCTCGACTTCGCGGACGCCTCGAAAGCGGGTCAATTGACGGGCTCCGAGGCGACCTTTACGCGCCTGCGGCAATACCGGCTCCTGCTGCTCGCCGGCTACGCGATCATCGACAACGCCTCGTTTCCCATCGTCGGCGATCCCAAGAAAGCCTATGACACCTACTTGGACCAGCTCGTCGCGGACGCGAAGGCTGCGGTCGATGAAGCGGTGCGTCTGGGCGTCGTCGACCCGCAGCGCATCGGAGTCACCGGCCATAGTCATGGTGCCTTGATGACCGTGAACCTGGTGGCGCATTCCGATTTATTTCGCGCCGGGGTCGCCACCAGCGGTTCGTACAACAAGACCCTGACCCCTTTCGGCTTTCAGAACGAGCGGCGGTCGGTGTGGGAGGCGCCTGATGTGTACATGAAAGTCTCGCCGTTCTTCGTTGCCGATAAACTGAAGACGCCGCTGCTCATCGTGCATGGCGCTGACGACGCGAATCCCGGCACGACACCGCTGCAATCGAGTAAGCTCTATGAAGCGATTCGGGGCAACGGCGGCACGGCACGGCTGGTGATCTTGCCGCATGAGCCGCACTGGTACGCGGCCCGTGAGTCCAACGAGCAACTCGTGTACGAGATGCTGCGATGGTTCGATAAATATGTGAAAAATGCGGGGTAGCAACCATCCCCCATTTATTTCGATCTCCCATCTGAGCAAGGAGTATCCGAACGACAGAAAGGTCATCAGCGATCTGGCGCTCGCCGCAGCAGCGGGGGAATTCGTCAGTGTTCTGGGCGCCTCGGGGTGCGGAAAATCAACGCTGCTGAAAATGATCGCCGGCTTGAGCCCCATTTCCGGCGGCTCGATTCACATCGATGGAATGATCCCGGCGAACGCCCGCGAAATCATGTCTTTCGTTTTTCAAGATCCCACGCTGCTGCCGTGGCGCACCGTCGCCGGCAATGTCGAACTGGCCCTGGAGTTTGAGGGACTGTCCAAGGCGCTTCGCCGCAAGCGCATCGATTCGGTCTTGACACTTGTGGGCCTCCGCGACGTGGGCTCGTATTATCCGCGGCAACTCTCGGGTGGAATGAAGATGCGGGTGTCCATCGCCCGCGCCCTCGTGACCACTCCCCGCCTGCTGCTGATGGACGAGCCTTTTGGGGCGCTCGACGAAATGACCCGCAATCGGCTCAACGAGGAACTGCTCACCTTGAAGGATGCGCAACGCTGGACGACGCTGTTCGTCACTCATTCCATCAGCGAAGCCGTATTCCTTTCCGATCGCATCGTCTTGATGAGCGGCAATCCGGGCAAGGTGCATGAGGAATTCGCCATCCCGCTGCCGACACCGCGCACCGCCGCGCTCAGGGGCGAACCGGCATTCTTGAGTCTCGTTGGTCAAATCTCCCGGGCGCTGGCGGCCATCCACCCATGAGCCTCAACTCCCTGCGTCTGCCCTTCCTGGTATTTTGCGTGTTCGTTCTGCTGTGGCAAGTGATCGTCACGTTTTTCAAAGTGCCGGATTATCTCGTCCCGAGCCCCCTGCAGATTGCGGTCCTCATTCCCGCGCGGTTCGGTGACCTATCGTCCGCATTCATCATCACCGGGGGAGAAGCCTTGGGCGGCTTTCTCTCAAGCGCCGTCGTTGGAGTCGCCGTCGGCATGTTCTTCTCCGTTTCTGCGATCATCCGGCGCTGCTTCTATCCCTATGTCGTGCTGCTGCAGACGATTCCGATCATCGCCATCAGCCCATTGATACTGCTCTGGCTCGGCAACGGCTCATCGGCGGTGCTGTGCATTTCGTTTCTGATTTCGCTCCCGGCCGTCATCGTGAATGCCACACAGGGGCTCATCAGTGTCGAGATCAATCTGTTGAATCTGTTTCGGATGGGGAATGCCACGGTTCCCGTCATTCTGTTCAAGCTGAGACTGCCGCACGCGCTGCCGCACATTTTTGTCGGGTTGAAAATTGCCGCGGGCGCATCGGTGGTGGGCGCACTGGTCGGCGAAACCTTTGCCGGTACTTCCGCTCTCGGCGCGGGCGGGTTGGGCTACAGCTCGATTTATGCCCTCAGTCAGCTCGACACGCCCTATTTATTTGCGCTCATCCTCACCTCATCGCTGCTCGGCCTGTTGTTTTTCTTTGCCGTAATCATCCTCGAGCGCCGCCTGGTGGGGAAGTGGCATGACTCGATCCTGGGCGACCGGCTGGAATAGCGCTCGCCGGCGCCGGCAGCCGCCCGAGCTACCGCGCGTCGACGAAGCGCTGCCATTCGTCGGTGATCCGATCATGGCGGCGCTTTCGGTCTTCGTAATCCGGCGAGACCAGGCTGCCGTTCTCGACCACGAACTTGCCCTGCACAATGGTGTGCCGCGGCGCCCTCGGACCGTCCGCGAGCCACGCCTCCAACACGTCGTCCGGCGTTATTCCGCGTGCCGATTCCGGCAGCGGCCACACCGCGACATCGCCCGCCGAGCCGGGAGAGAGCTCGCCGATTTCGCCCGCCCGGCCGAGGCACTGCGCACCGCCCAGGGTGGCGAACTGCAGCAGTGCGCGCGCGCTCAAATGAGTGCCATGCAGCCTCAGATTCGCCTCGCGCGACACCGCAAACTCCGCGCGCAGCGAAGGCGCCGAGTCGGTGCTCAAACTCACATGCACCCCCGCGGCCTTCATCTTGGCCACCGGCGCGACGCGCCCGGTACCTCGCAGGTTCCCCGACGGGCAATGGCAGATCCCCGTGCCCCATTTGCCGAGCGCCCCTATCTCGTGATCGTTGACGAAAATGGAATGCGCCACCCACGAACGATTCGAACCCCAGCCGACTTCTTCGAAGCGTTCCATCGGCCGGCAGCCGTACTCCTGCAGGCAGAAGTTCTCCTCATCAAGGCTCTCCGCCAGATGCGTATGCAGCCGCACGTCCAGCTTTTCCGCCAACTCGGCCGCACGGCGCATCATCTCGTGGGACACGGCAAAGGGATTGCAAGGCGCCAGCGCGATGCGGATCATCGCGCCGGGACGAGCGTCATGGTACGTTTTGATCAAGCGTTCGCTATCGGAAAGAATGTCGTCCTGGGACTCCACCACGGTGTCCGGCGGCAATCGCCCCTCCTTCTTGGAGAGATTCATCGCGCCCCGAGTGGGGTGAAACCTCACGCCGATATCCCGGGCCGCGGCGATTTCGGCGTCGATCAATTTTTTCCGCGGATGGATATTGAGGTGGTCGCTCGACGTGGTGCAGCCGTCCAGCGCGAGTCCGGACAGCGATATCCACGTAGACAGATAAGCGCCCTCTTCGTCGAGGCGCTCCCATATCGGATAGTAGAAGTTGAGCCACTCGACCAAGCCGTTGAAAGTCCGATTGACCACTAGCCCGCGGTTCAGCGATTGATACATGTGATGGTGTGCGTTCACCAAGCCCGGGGTGACCAGGCATCCACCGGCATTGACGACGCGAGCCGCCGGCGGCTCGTCTCCCGCCTTGCCGATCGCTCGAACGAAACCCTCGTGGACGGCCACCCATCCGCCCGGCAGATCGTCCCCCGCGAGAGGTGTCAAGAGATCGGCATGTGCGATGAGTAGGTCGTAGGTTTGCGGTTCGGCACTGTTCATGGTTCAACGATATCCGATCGCGCCGGAACCGGTGTGAAAAAAAATACTTACGGCCGTCCATTTATCCAAGTAACTTTGACGGATGCCGCGAACGAATTATCACGTCACGATCAACTCCCCGCTGGGCGGCAAAACGCCCGATCCGCCGTATCGGGATTTCTATCCCGTTAGCTTGCGCAACGGCGCTGTGTTGAACCTGCCCATCCAGCCTCTTCCCGGAGGCGAGGAGGCGATCGCGTTGCTCATGTCCAACCAGACGCCATTTGAAGTCGAGACGGAGTTGGGTTCCTCATTGAGCAAGCTCGCCGCCGAATTTTCAGCGCAAGCCATCGTCGGCATTCCGACCTTGGGCCTCGATTACGCGCGGCTGGTGGCGCGCGATTTGGGATTTTCGAATTACGTGGCCTTGGGAAACTCACGCAAGTTCTGGTATTCGGACGCACTGTCCGTGCCGGTCCACTCCGTCACCAGCCCCGGCGCCACCAAGCGGCTGTATTTGGATCCCATGCTGGTCGAGCGGGTCGCCGGAAAACGCACGCTCATCGTCGACGACGTCATCAACACCGGCGGCTCGGCCGCCGCCGCCATCGAACTTCTGCAAACCGCCGGCGCTCTCGTGATCGGACTCTGCGTCATATTGATCGAGGGTGAGGCGTGGAAGGGGCCGCTGGCGGCCTTTGCTCCCGATTGGCCCGACCGTGTTCGCGGGCTCGGGCACATTCCCATTTTCAAGAGTACGCCGGACGGGTGGGTTCCGATATAGGACCTAGGGTTGCGGAACGAAATCCGTCGTGAATGCCTTGGTGTAGTCGTAGTCGGTCGCAATGATATTCAGGTCGCGCAGGATGCCGTACTGGTTCTTCAGCCGGTTCGGGTCGAGATGACCGACGGGACTGCCCGGTGCATCGATCAGTCGATAATCCAGCATCGCCTGGCGGGATAAATTGAGCTGGATCGCCGTCATGGCCGGATTGCGATGTAAGATTTCCGCATCGGCCGACGCGGGATCGTTCATGTAACCTCGCCATCCCGCGATTGACGCCGCCACGAAGGCCCGCACCGTGTCGGGGTGGGCCGCAACGAATTGCGCCGAGCTCTCCAATGCCATGTACGCGTCGCAGCCCGTGTCCTTGACCCATAGCGTGCGCACCTTCACGCCGGAATGTTCCATGATCGGAGGCTCCGAGGTCACGAAGCATTGCTGGATGTAGTTCGGGTCATGCAGGAAGGAGGCGTAGTCAAAGTTGAGCGGTGTCGTCTTGAGATTGCGCAGGTGATACTTCTTGACCACATACTGCAGCCACGGCACGCCGGGTTGCGCCGCCACCGTTTGGCCGTCCAAGTCGGCAAACGTATGTACCGATGAATCGGCATGGACCATCACTCCGACCGGATCATGCTGCAGCGAGCCCATCACCATCACCAAGGGAATCCCGCGCGACCGCGCGATCAGCACCTGATCCGAACTGCCCAGGCCGAAATCGTATTTTCCCAGGGCCACCTGCGGCTCGACACTCGCGTTCGGGCCGATGGGAGAAATCTGCACATCGAGTCCCGCTCGCCGGTAGAGGCCGTGCGTCAACGCGTAGAAATAACCCGCGTTTTCCGCCTCCGGGTACCAGTCGAGCAGCAACGTGACCTTCTTCAAGGGCGGTTCGAGCGGCGGGTCGGCTGAAGCCATTGACGCCACCGCCACGACAAAGAATAGCCCTGCAATGAAATGTCGGATCGTCACCTGGATCAGATACTAACCGAACGCGACCTGGGTGCTCTACCGCACTGACCGGGCGAATCGGCGCGTGGTATACCTTCGTGGCATAAAAACCGGAGAGATCACATGAAACTAGCATCAAGCTTGAAACTCGCATCAAGCTGCGCGCTGCTCGCCAGCGCAATACTTGGATTGGCCGCCTGCAACAAGGCCGATTCCCCCGAGAAGGTTCAAACCGATGTCGCCAAAGCCCAGAGCGACGCGATCGCGGACAACGCAAAGGCCGACGAGAAAATGAAGCAAGTCGAGGCCGAGGCCGCCAAGGACCGGGCGGATGCGGATGCCAAAGCGGCCGACAAGAGCGTCGGAGCCGTCGTGGATTCCGCGGTTATCGAGGCCCAGGGCGCCACAAAGGTCGCGCTCGCGAAGTGCGAAGCTCTCGATGGCGACGCTCAGAAAGCCTGCAAAGACAAGGCGCACGCCCACATGGATGCGGTAAACGCGAAAGCGGAAGTCGCCAAGTCCGATTGATCGTTGCGTGCCTGGCCGCGATCAGGTCGCGCGCCACCAAGGCACCTAGTTCGGGTGTTCGGCCGGTTGAGTACCCCAATGTGACGTTCCCGCGGGAACGTCACATTGGCCGGCGCGGGCTGCGGTCCGAGGGCGGGCCATGTAGATATTGATATCCGTAAATACTTACGAATATCATTCCGACATGTCGAAATCTCCAGGCGGCTCACTCGGGTATGGACCGCCCGACTACCCAACTCGATAAGGCCGACGTCGCGTCGGTCGAGATCATTCCCTACGAGCGGCGATACGGCCCAGAATTCAAACTTCTCAATCTCGAGTGGTTGCAAAAATACTTCACGGTCGAACCGATCGATAAAGTCTTGTTGTCCCGTCCGGCCGCGATAATCAAGAGCGGGGGATTCATTCTCTTCGCACGAATTGGCAAGCAAATAGTCGGTACATGCGCGCTCTTGAAGGAGAGCGACTCGCGCTATGAACTGTCAAAAATGGCGGTTACCGCCAGCTATCAAGGTCTAGGGATCGGCAGGCGTTTGTTGGAATCCGCCATCAGCACATTCGCGTCGAGCGTCAAAGGTGAACTCTTTCTCGAAACGAACAGCGCACTCACGCCGGCAATCCGCCTTTATGAATCTGTCGGATTCGTTCATTCACCGCGGCCGACCGGCCCATCGCACTATGAGCGAGCGGACGTATACATGGTTTATCGGCCATGAGTGACTTGTGGACGAAGCTCAATCTGAGGGGCCAAAGCGAGATCGTGGTCCTAAATGCCCGGGCCTCGTTGGAGGGTGACCGATAAAACGGCGCCGGACTTTTTGACATACAGACATATCGATAATATGCTCTGACATATGCGTACCACGGTCCGGCTCAACAAGCCCTTGCTCGAACGCGCCCGCAAGGAAGCGGCTCGCCGCGGGATCACGCTGACCGCATTGATCGAGCAAGGCCTTGGATTGGCGCTGAGGCGTCCTCTGAAGGCGTTTGAGCAAGAGCGCATAGTTCTCCCTGTCAGCAGCGCAACAGGGGGGACGCTGCCGGGGGTCGATCTCGACCGAAGCGCCGATTTGCTGGATCGCATGGAAGAGGTCGTTTGATCCTGCCGGACGTGAACGTCCTGATCTATGCCTTTCGCGCCGACTCGGTAGACCATTCGAGCTATAGGAACTGGCTCGACGAAGTCGTCAACGGCGTCGAGGCCTATGGAATCGCTCCACAAGTGCTGTCGAGCCTCGTGCGCATTTGCACTCATCCGCGCATCTACAAGCAGCCAAGCGATATTGGCGAAGCATTGGCGTACTGCAACTCCTTGCTGGAAGCGCCGAATGCGACCACCATCACGCCGCAGGAACGGCATTGGTCAATCTTTCAGGCGCTCTGTAATCGCTCGAAGGCGACGGGAAACTTGGTCCCGGATGCGTGGTTGGCTGCCCTCGCCATTGAGTCAGGATGCGAGTGGATCACGACCGACGGAGATTTTGGGCGGTTCGAGGAGTTGAATTGGCGGCGTCCGTTTTGAGGCCTGGCCGTGAGAGCGCCCCATAAAAAAGGCCCCGGACTCTTTCGAATCCAGGGCCATATCTTTCAAATACTTCTTATTATTTTATTCCGCTGCTTCCGTATCCCCCGCCGGTACTGCATCGTCTGAGTCGCCCATTCCGCCGCTGACATCCATGAAGCTGCGGCGGCGGCTGTCGTCAAACGCTCGTCGGCGTCGCGCATGATACGCGAAGCCGGTGCCCGCGGGAATGAGCCGGCCCACAATGACGTTTTCCTTCAAGCCGCGCAGGTCGTCCTTGAGACCCCGGACCGCCGCCTCGGTGAGAACGCGGGTGGTCTCCTGGAACGAGGCCGCCGAGATGAAGGACTCGGTGGCCAGGGACGCCTTGGTGATCCCGAGCAGCATGGGTTCCCAGGTCGATTGATGCTTGCCCTCCGACTTCTGCTTGGCAATGACGTCGAGCAGCCGGCCGCGATCCATCTGTTCGCCGCGGAGCAGGGCCGAATCGCCGGCATCCAGCACCTCGATCTTGCGCAGCATCTGCCGCACGATGACCTCGATGTGTTTGTCGTTGATTTTCACGCCCTGCAACCGGTACACGTCCTGGATTTCGCGGACCAGGTAGTTCGCCAGCGCCTCGACGCCCTGTAGCCGCAATATGTCGTGCGGGTTCGGCTCGCCGTCGGCGATGACTTCGCCTTTCTCGACCTGCTCGCCCTCGAACACGTTGAGATGGCGCCACTTGGGGATCAGCTCCTCGTACTTGTCGGTGCCCTCATTGGTGATGATCAACCGCCGCTTGCCCTTGGTTTCCTTGCCGAAGCTCACCGTGCCGCTGCGCTCCGCCAGAATCGCGGAATCCTTCGGCTTGCGCGCCTCGAACAGGTCGGCCACCCGCGGCAGACCGCCGGTGATGTCGCGGGTCTTCGAAGACTCCTGCGGGATACGCGCGATGACATCGCCCACCGACACCTTGGAGCCGTCCTCCAGGCTCACGATGGCGCCCGCGGGCAGCGCATAGACCGCCGGAATATCGGTATTGGCGAATGTGACCTCTTTACCCTTGGCATTGGTCAGCCGCACGACGGGGCGCAAGTCCTTGCCGCCCGAACCGCGCTGCTTCGGGTCCAGCACCACCGTGCTGGTCAAACCCGTGACATCGTCCACCTGGGTCGTCACGGTGATGCCGTCGACGAAGTCGGAGAACTTGATCATGCCGGCCACTTCCGTGACCACGGGATGGGTATGCGGATCCCAGTTCGCGACCGACTGTCCGGCCACGACGATATCGGCGTCGTTCACCGTGATGGTTGCACCGTAGGGAATCTTGTAGCGCTCACGCTCGCGGCCGAACTCATCCACCACGCCCAGTTCGCCGGAACGGGACACCGCCACCAGGTGGCCCTTTTCATGGCGGACCGTCTTGATGTTGTGCA
>Ga0209611_10002175_pt1 | contig 34337 bp, 32 predicted proteins | sample S1TSphgellanicum_3_FD_187693 | JGI IMG/M metagenome (GOLD analysis project Ga0209611, IMG submission 187693) | Host-associated microbial communities from peat moss isolated from Minnesota, USA - S1T2_Fc - Sphagnum magellanicum MG (SPAdes) (version 2) | ecosystem: Host-associated > Plants > Peat...
GGTTTTAGTCTCCTTTTGGATTCATATTCCACTAGTTCATTTATGTTGGTTGGCTAATATGGAATACGGCCTAGTATTGAATTTGATCCCCCAACAACATGAAAAATATCATGTGACACATTATCCCAAAAACCTTCAATAAGAAGGTAATGTTTATCATGTGCATGATGTATTTTTTTAAATGAGAGCTAAAAAACCTTTTTCATGGTTACCTATGTTGTCAAGGATTTAGACTCCTCCCACTAATTTATTGGCCTTGCCTTGGTAGGCAAGGATGTTGTCTTTAGATTCATTATAGAGTATAGGAGCTTAAGGGATTTTGGCCCCCTAGGTAATAAGTCTATTTTTATAGGAGGATTTTTGAAAGCTGATATTTTGGCTTGTGTTGAAACTTGAGATTAGTTATTGAGTTTTAATATCTTGAAGGATTTTGATTGTGTTTTAAAGGGTTTTTTGAAGATTATATTTTTGCATGGTAAAATATGATCTAACATGTATTTAACTAATTTTAGACTAACTCTTTAATTTTGGACTTTTCTAACATGCTGGTTAAAATCAAAACATTTATTAAATTTGAAACAAAATATTGATAAACATTTATTCGTTGGATCATGTAATAAAATAAAACATTCTTAATATCCATTGTTACATCATTACAACATATCATGACCCCCAAATCAAAGTTTCTTTTCAAATTTTCAATCTTCAAATGATGATTATTTATTCATTTTGAACTTTTAAAAAATTCAAAATTAATTAAATACATGATAGATTCCGTGATAATCTACTATGATATTATCATATGAATGATGAAATGATTCAAATCATAACCTACAATAATTATGATGATTATCAATACTTTAATTTCATATTCTCACAAAAATTCATTTCAATATTTAAAGGATTATTTAGTCATGAGACTAGCCTAAAGATAAGGTGAGCTTATTATATTATATACCATTTGTTCCTATCACCCTTTATAGATGGATGAGACCTTTTCTAACTCCGTGTACAAAAAGCATGTTGGCCGGATGCCTATTGGATATTGGCAAAGCATAAATGCCCAACCTTGCGGAGAACTCAAATCAAATGCGTGACCAACCACTCTCCAAACTAAAATGGTCCACAATTTCCAACTTTATAGAAAAAGGATTTCTAGTTCTTTTACCAATTCCATATGTCACCTAAGTCTCCCTTTTGGCATTGCCCCAACGGGAGGAAAAAAAAAAAAAAAAAAACCAACCAAACCGCTAACAAACTGAAACCGACAAAAAAAAAAACATTCCACTACGTAACATGATGAAAGGAATGTGTAAGTTATCTATGGTTCTATTTTGGGGAAGGGAAGCATATCTAGGCTTTTTTATGTTGGGGGAGTACCCCCATAGTTAAGAAAAATTTAGGTGATGGGCCACCAATCAAGCCCAAAAACTTCAATTAATTTCCTAACAAAGAAAATCCACCCAAAAAACCCAAGTTAATTTCCGAACAAACAAACCTAACCCAAGTTAATAATTATCCTAGCAAACAAACCATAGGGCAGTTCAAGAAGAAGAGTGCTCACTATAGCCAGCATTTCACTTTTTAAAAAACAGAAAATAATAATAATAATAATAATAGTAATTTCTTTTTTTTTAACATACAGTAAGAGAACAGATGGTTATCAACCGGTTATTAGAAATAGAAATAACCGGCCAACGAACACTGCTAGGTACCTACTAGACTAGGTAGGTATGTGGTCAATCCGGTTGGCTTGGCTTGGTCGGTAAATGAGGTGAATTTTTGATGAGTTTAGTAAAGAACGATGGCCAATGCCGTAGGCTATTTATTTATTTCATTTTGCGTGGCAGTTAACTGCTGAGGATGCGGTCCGCCAATTAAGCAAAAGTTAACTGCCACGCGCCTAACTCAACTCAACTCCCCCATTCAATTCAAATCCTTGCGGTTTTTTCCCTCAACCCACGCCAGGAACAGTCGTCGTTGGCAGTTCTCGGAATTTTCTGCTTGTTTCCGTTTTGTTCATCAATCTCCTCCTCCTCCTCGCGGGCAGTTGTGTGCGTGTTGTCGTGTGTGCACGTTTGCAGGTGCCGTCCGTTCCTTGTTTGCTGTCTCTAAGACTGCCAGGTAAATAATTAGCGAGCGATAGAGAGAGAGAGAGAGAGAGAGAGAGCGAGAGGGTAAGACAGAAGACTCGGATTCATTCCTTTTTCTTGTTTTCTTTTTTTGTTTGTGGGCTTCATTGTCAAGAAGAAATTGGAAGTCTGTGGGTTAAAAGCTTGGCTATAAGAGCCAAGTGATTATAACCTCGACCCTGTTGTGTTTGTTCTTCTGTGTTTGATTGTTTCTTGTTGACGTTTTAAAATTTTGTCGATATGTATATATATATACATACTAGTCCAGGAGTCGATGATCGGGGTTTTTTTCTTCTTGATGGAGCTTCTTCCCAAACGCGACGGAACTGATCGTGATTCATAATTCCTGTTCTGATCATGTGTGAAGAAGGCTTCGTTTCTTCTTTATTTTTTGCTTTTGTATTGACTCTTTTTTTTTGGGTTTTTTGTTATGATTTGAGTGTGCTGTCTGAATTTGGGACTCCTGGGAATGCTGCTGCTGCTGCTGCTTTGGAGATCAGACGACTCTTAAGAAGAAGAAGAAGAAGAAGAAGAAGACTCGCGGAAGCCTTACTTAGGCGGGTCATGACTCAGGATCTTCAATGGTTTCTGGCGGCGATCGTGGTTTTAAGATTACCTTGCTGATAACAGGCTTGAGAAGACAAGGTTGCGTACGAGACTCCGATGCCAACAGGTTGCCGTCAAATCTATTCCACTTCTTCTTCCTCTTCTTCTTCTTCTTGTCTTTGTTTTCTCCTCGCTATATAAATAAATGAGAAGACAGTTGACAGAGGAAACACTATAGAATAATAAGAAACGGTCTAGAACTAGTGCAGGAAGTTTCTTCTCAGAAATTCCCGTGTTGTGTGTCCGTCATGGGATTTGAACAATCTGGCACTAAGACTTCTCGCCGTCCTCCTCTTCTCCATAGAACTTCTTGTTGTCAACAAGGAGCATTTTGATTCAAGTTTGTGGCTGGCGCATAATTATTGTAATTGTGCTATGCCGATGACGTTCTGTAATCACTGGAGAGACTAGGATCCGGGTCTCTTACTCTCTGAGATCATCAATTCGTCGCGCAGTTTTAGTCTACCTTGCAACTCTGTTCTTCCTTCACTCTTACCAGAACCGCGAGGCCGCGCTTGGACGACACGGTCGCAGATTCATCTTTGTGTATAGGAGTCATAGCCTTGCTATATCCCCTCCTGCAGTTCTCGCATCTTTCTGGACAAGTTTGCTAGTCGGCACGATACTAGGCTTGAACGTTATTGTGAAAGATCCTGCAACCAGATGAAGAAAGACGATCAGACAAGAACTGTGCATAAAAGAATGCTGCTGGCGTAACTGCTTTTCGACAAGACAAGCAATTGTGTTTTTACGAATGTTGTCATGCTGAAGCAGCAACGATTGAACTCGAAACGCCTTCAGTCTCCCCCGCGGCGTCTCGGACTTCATTGCGAACTCTTTGAGCATAAGAAATCGGCGTGCTTTGGAATCAGGAGTCCGCTAAGACGGAGGAATTCTGCACATTAGATTGGACTCAAGACCACCAGCACACAGTACAGGGCCGGCCAGGTACTTGCTGGAATCTGAGCAGGGAATTTGTTTATTCTGGAGCTGCTGCTGCGCAATGGGACAGGCTCTGTCAAGCTGCGGCGGCAACATGGACGGGGCCGGGATTCAGCGGTTATTTTCAGCCATCAGGGAGCATGATGTGCAGTCTGTTGAGACTCTAGCCACTGAGGAACCGAAGCTTGTCAACGATTCTGTTTTCTACATCCGCACGACGCCACTGCACCTGGCGGCTTCTCTTGGCCAGCTTGAAGTAAGCTCAACAACACTCGCCCCCAGTCAATGGCGCAAATCCACCTGCAGTATAGTCGAGAATGCAGGAATCTCTCTCTAGAATGAATGAGCTTGTGAAACTTCTGTTTGTGCTTGACTCACCTGCATAAATCTTCTCATATATTCTGAATCTTGAGATTGTATTGGGTGACCTAGGCTCACCGTCTTGGAAGATAGAAGGACATGATGCTGAGCTGCTTTCCTTTTGTGAATGTCATGGGAAGCAGATTCTAATGCTCCTGTTGAAGCACAGTGCAAGAGTGAATGCAGTTAACAGTCGCAAACAGGTATGATGATGTCTTTGCCTACTTTTGAATGATTCATGTATGATTCATACTGCAATGATTTGAGTTGTCTGAATTTGTCAGGATATGGAGAGTTGTAACTTGATGCAGATTCAAAGCTGATGCAGGTCCTCTCCAGACTTACTAGACTTTCTCTGTGACAGTCCTGTAAATTTCTTGACCTCCATATAATGGTTCCTTCAAGATCCATTTCTTGTACAAGTTGTTGGGTGTTTAATTTTGTGTTGAGGTTTGGTTGTGATGGGTGCAGACTCCACTGATGCTGGCATGCAAGAATGGACGATCGGCTTGCATTGGTCCACTGCTTGACAATGATGCTAATGTAATATATTCATCCCTGTCATCATGGTGGCTGGCTATCTTAGATTTCTGAACTGTATCCAGTGGAAGTGGAGTTGGACTTTGCAGGTTTCATATGGAAAGTATGTAGATTTTATTAGTCTTCTATCATTGCCTCTTTTACAGCTGCCTTCCATTCTTTGCCTGAGGTGCAATGGTGGGTGTTGGATTCCATGAAGCAAAAGCTTGGTAGTCTAAATACCTGGGGATTTATGTTTATATGGAACCAGGTATTAGCAGTTGATCGTGCTAATGGACGGACATGCCTTCATTATGCAGCCAAAGGAGGCCACATTGAGTGTGTCTGCAAAATACTGACAGCTGCTGAAACCGGACCTGTTGCAAATTCTTGGTATGTCTTACAATGTGACAAACTGTATGTCATTAAATTATGTCTTTTGAATTTTGATTACAGGTCCCTCTGCTGGCGGAAATTGTTGCTGCCTGTTAAAAATTCCTGTTGAGGGTTGTTTCGTTAGGGTTGCTGGTTCTTGATCCTAAAAGACAAGAAGAATTGTCTTATAAACAATTTCATTCACTATTGTCATCAGACATTCTTCATTATTTGTTCTCATCCTGCTGGGCTTTGGATTCCAGGGGTTTTGTGAGGTATCTGAATATGAGGGATGTTTATGGGGCAACCACTCTTCACTTAGCTGCATTGGGTGGTCATACTTCAGTTGTGAAGCGTTTACTGGAATGTGGTGCTATGGTGTTGGCTACGACTGCCACCAATGGGTAAACCTCATAATAACTTTGTACAAGTGTTTCCTGTTAGTTTTTGTCTGGTGGGCTTGTCTTGGAACATTTGTCTTCTATACTGATTGTCAGCAAAATAGCGGGAAAACTTGGTTTTGCAATAGTCACTGCATTACTGGAATGTCACCAATTCTCAATTGATGCGTGTTGGTGATGCTGTCTTGTTCTGAGTCATGTAATGGTCTATCTGCACAGTGGGTACAGCAAAACAGTGACAAGGCTCCCTCAGACTTTTTGTGGAGCTAATGGTGAATGTTGTCACTGACCTAGGCCATTGAATTGTGGTTATATCATACCAGATCTGGACAAGGCAGCTCACCTCTGCATCTTGCAGCACGCTCAGGCTCTGTGGACTGTGTGCGGGAGTTGCTAGCATGGGGTGCAGAACGAGATGTAACTGATATCATGGGGTATGCTGCATTAAATTACGTTTTTGAGAGGTGGAACTCAAGTGATGATAGTACCATGTAGAAGTGAACATTGATAGTACAGGCAACTCTTAGGGCTACTTATGATGTCCCTTTGTGGTGCCAGGTGCCATGAGGCCGTGGGAGTTGACTGACCTTATTGTCCTGTGTGTCCTTGTCCTTGCAGGCATTCCCCATATGGTATTGCTCTACAACACAAGAATATTGCCTGTGCTGCACTTCTGAACCCCAATTCTCCTGAACCCCTTGTATGGCCCTCATCCTGGAAGTTCATAATCGAGCTGGAACCTCAAGCCAAAACACTGCTCAAAACTGCATTGGCTCATGCAAATGACGAGTGGGAAAGACAACTGACCTTGGACAGCATGCCTATAAATTCCAGTGCTGTGGTGCCCAGCAGTGAGCCCACTGGACTTGCAGGGAATTCATCTCTCAATCTGGAAGAGTCCCAGCTTGAGGTAAAAAGCTAACTCGTTAGACGTGAGGTAGTTCTCAAGCATCATTGAGAAGATATAGGTGGATTTAGAGAAGATTTTTTCTGATATATCCTCAAAACAAGTCTGGTAGTCCCAATTCTATGGTTGGCAACCCAAGTTGAGTACTCACAGATTTTATAATCTCTGCACCTTGGGAGGGTGTTCCAGAAACTTATCAGGTTTGTGGGTAACTGACGTGCAGAGGAGTAGCAGTGTTGCACAAGAAGTATGCTGCATATGCTTTGAGGAACAGTGTACACTTGAAGTACAGGAATGTGGCCACCAAATGTGTGCGAAATGCACACTATCTCTGTGCTGCCACAACAAGCCAAATCCATCTGTTTGTGTCTCTCCACCTCCTGTATGTCCCTTCTGCCGACAGAATATCAACCAAATAGTTCTTGCAAAGCCCAAGTCATCTCCCTCAATGAGCAAGCACTGCTTGTCTCGCAAAATCTCCTCAAGGGACTTGGTTGACAGAAGCTCTTCAAAGAAGTTACTTGGTAAAGACTGTGTTGGGGCTGCTTCCTTCAGAAAAACTAGTGCTGCAAGTGGTGGCAAAGACTCAGGGCGAATAGCAGATGTGGATTGGTTAAACCGCCTCGACTCCAATTGCTGGCAACAATCAGGAATTGAAATCATTTCAGGGTAAACAGCCCTTTTCAACTTGAACTCTCAACCTGCCTGCAGTTGCAGCATCATTTGCAAAAGTCAGGAAATTTCCATATTGTTTGCTGCTGGAGGAGTATTCAGCATTTCAAGTTAACACATATTACAGTGTTGTTTTCAAGGCACAGATTTTTTCAAGCGCACATACCAACAAGAAAAAAGGTAACATTTACCCCACATTCTTTGGAGATGACATTTTGTAATTTGTTGCTGTGCAATGAAAGCACTTACCCTTAAAGTTTCACAAGAGTTTTCTCGAGGACAAGTTTTGATCTTCCAAGATCTGGCTAAATTTCCTTCATATGTGAGAGAGCCTAGGCTTTTTTCCCATCATCTTCACAGTTGATTCTTAGGGTTTAGATACAGGGGAAACACCACAAATCACATCATTGTGGGGTTGAAAAGGAGATTTTAACATTTGCATGACCAACACGCGTCAATTGAGGTATCACATTTGTTGGTGATAAACCCTAAACCCTTCCATGCAAAAACATTTTGCAAATACTTGAACAATATTGAGTTTAAAGAGTACAATTGAAATGGTGGTCAAGATGAGATAAAGAGTTATTGATGATATAGTGCCATTCTTTTCACCATCGGTTTTGCTAAGTCAAAATCGGTGGATTCTTTTTTGTCCCTTTGTTGCTTGTCTCTTGCACATACACTTCGGTTTTTTGGGATTTGCTTCCATCCACCCCTCATTGGCACCTTTCTATCTCCCCCATGTGTACTTACTTTCCTCTAAAAGGACAATATGCATGCAACGGTTTGTGTACAAACGAGCTTTGTACAGTGGATGTAATTGAACACTGGTAAAAAGATATAGTAGTGCCTTTGGCAGCTGCAAAGTTCAGACTGCCAATTTATATAATTTTCACCAATGTTGACATTTTCAAAAAAACAATTAAAAAAATTCTGTGAAGGAAAATTCTAAAGAATGTTTTAGAATGTTCTGAAATGTTTTCTGTTTCAGCGTGCAATCTTCAAATTAACAGAATTATTTCATAGTTAAATGTTGAACTGTGTCCATTGTACTATTTAAATTATATGTACAAATTCATAATAGAGAACATCACATTACACTTTTCTTTTTTTTTCAAAATGGTTTCATTTGTCAATTAAAACAACTATAATTTCACATAAAATATTATTCCATTTCCTTTCCTTTTTTCTGTACATCTCTGTTTTCAAAAATTCACTTTGCTCACTAAAACTAAGCAAATCTATATTAACTCCACACAAAACATGAACAAGGGGTGTGTGTCACATTGTGAATTTGCCATTTATATTTAAAAAGTTATCTTAAGGCAAAAGAAGAATTATGGAAATTCAAATATTTCACCATGCAAAAATATAATCTTCAGAAAAATCCTCTAAAAGAAACCAAAATCCTTCAAGATATTCAGAACTCGATAACTAAATCTCATGTTTCAACACAAGCCAAAATGTCATCTGTCAAAAATCCTCATATAAAAATAGACCTACTACCTGGGGCCAAAATCCATTAAGCTACTATACTCTATAATGAATCTAAACACAATATCCTTTGCCTTGGCAAGTAAGGTCAAAGACAATTATGTGCAAGTGGATAGAACATGTATCCCAAGTTTATGAAAAGTAATATGACAAGTACATGAAAAAATCATGTATGCAATTTACACAATTAAGATCGGCATATTTATGGATCTACATATCATACATATCTATCTATCTATTAAAATATGGATTTAGGGTTTGATCAACACTACTTACTTATCTTGAGAAGGAGAGTTGTTATCAAAAAAAGCTGATAAAATCCCAAGAGTTTGCAATACTATTCGGTTACAATCTCTCCTACAAAGGACCATCAGTCTTGAACCTTTTGACATAGCATAGGAAACCAACCCATCTTGGTCCATATGTAAGGGAATGCCCCTTCAATTCATGTTATCAAATAGATCACAGAATGAAAACTCCAGAAATACAGATTTGAAGGAAAAATGTTAGTGTCAGTTTCCAGCCAATGAAAACAAATCCAAAAGCAATGAGTGCGGCTATAATAAACCTCTTGTGTCACAAGTTACCAGATCATCATTTCTTCATGAATGGCAGAGCCATTACCCTGCACTCAATTCAAATTATCAAAGTACATAATTGCCAGCGGCAGCACAGAAGCTCAGCTTGAGGGGTGGTCATCCCTTATAGGAAAAGCATTCCATGCCTACATCACAAGAGAAAGGACACTGGTACAATGAAATCATATATCTCAATGACCAACTTTGACCATTCTTCATCTTTGTGGCATTTACAATGCGCAATCGACACCAAGTTCTGTAAAAGCTGTTTTCAGCCTAATCAGAAGCTTGGAAAGCATGAGAGTAAAGCCAGCAGAGCTTTTGTCTACTCCCACCAACTCTCTATCTGCAACTGTTGTTGAGAAGGTATCATGATTGTCTTGTCCAAGAGAGCCCACCAGAGCCCCCTGTAAGTATGCCTCACATGACTGCAGCAATCTAGCTCCTCGCTGTGCAAAGTGTTGTTGAATAAGAAGCTCTAAATGCATCGGAGGTCGGCGGAGCAAATATAACATGGACTTACAAGACAGCAAGAATGCATTCTCATTGTACAAAATTGAGTTCTTCTCACCCTCAGCAGTGCCCACCTGTCGGTCATAGCCAGCTTCATTAAAATAGGGCTTTGCATTCAGAACAAGGCCCTGAATTGAGACAAGAACTTGAAGTATGCTTGATGTTGATGGGTTCCACACTTCTGTGCCTTGGCCTGTCCAAGTATTGAGAAGGCTGAGGCACACTTTACCATTTTCATACAGATTTGGATTCAATCGCAACCCACCTGAGTGATAATGAGTTTGAGGGGGTGTGTTGGGGTAGCCAGGGGGAAGATAGATATCAAAAACAAACAAGCCATCATGGTACGGGGTATTTTGTGCACCCAGAATCACAGCTCTCATCAAATCCATCCGATCCTCATAAATTCGCACATAGATTGTATCAGGAAGGTTTTTCTCAAGAATGCTCCACTCCAACCGTATCTTCTTTGCCCATTTTCTGTCAATGACTGCCTGGGCAGTCTCAACAACAAAATGGTGATCTGATGGATCCACAACACTATCAAAGTGCTTTATACTTTGGAAATCAACAATTTTCCTCTGCAACTTGTACCCTTGGGCTTCATCCAATGCTTTATGAACTGAACAAGTCGCCAAATTATGACTGAAAACTTCTGAAGTAACATCTGAATCCCCATGCATTTCTCGTGGCTCTTCAACATCCACTGGTATTGCAGGCTCTGATGAGGCTACCAACCTACTGTTTTTATTGAGTTGTTCCTCAGCATGGCTTCTTGTGCAAGAAGGTGTCTCCTCGTTATCTTCCCCTTCAGACACTGCTGCAGCAGCATCAAGTTTTTGAAGAGCGTTCCTACCACTCAGGGATAAGAAATCAACCACACGCCAGGGCTCTTTTGACTGACGTGGGTCATTACTACTCTCAATGAGTTCTTCCACACTCGGCTTTCCACCAGCTGCTGTTTCCTTTTGAACAGTAGGCTTGTCCCTAAAGCCAAGTAGTCCTGATGCCATTCTTGAAACAAGCTCTATTGCAGCAGCTATTGGGCCTCTAAATTGTCGAGGGCTGGAAGGAGTTGGTGGAGGACCAGCTTCTCCAGAAATCTCTCCAGTACTTGGGTTTGACAGAGAAATTTTCCTGTTTGCATCTGTGACACTAGGGTTAGGGTCACTGCCTCCCACATCCTCAGCTGCACGCTCCCGTTCATCAGAAGAGTCTACAGTTTCCCAGCTGGCTGCATCTTCATCGCCATAATCCTCCTCTGCATCATCAAGGTCACTTGTATGCACAGATGAGATATCATCATCATCACGTGTCACCACAAATATCGCCTGAGGTCCCACCCTGGAAACTATACCATTGGCCCATGCAACCTCAATGTCTCCATCTTCAAGCCCAACAATGATACCAACCCATGAAAGATCAACATTCTGTGACTTGGGATCTTGGTGATTTGTCTTCTTGTGAGCTTGCTGATCCAAGCCCCTCTTTTCCTCTGTGGCCTCAGCCACAAGGTCTGTGGACTCCACCTCTGAAGTGGCTTGTAAACTGGATGTGCCACACTCATCAGATACATCCCCAGCCACAGGGTCACTAGACAGTGCTACAGGTAGGCGAATCACAACATCCCCTAAGCAGTATGTGTAGTCCGGGTGCTCTAGAAGCTCATAAACACTCACAGTCTCTTCCTTATCAAACTCCCGAAGCTGCTCTGGGCGATCTACTGGCTTCAGCCACCGCACCAAAGCTGTGCGCTGCTTTGCATCTACAGTTTTCACCACACCTACACGCCGAACTTCATTCTCAAGCCCCTCCCCATCTGAGCCTCGTTCCAAGACATACCGCTCAGGCCAGAAATCATGGTCTCCAAGGTGATCAACTGGTATGAGGGAGCAAGCACTGACCTGATTTGATTGTGTCCCATCTTGCCACAACACATCCACAACAGTTCTTGTATTAACAACCAAAGCTGACCTTTCTGCCATTTTGTCCTTCTTCAACGCTTCCTGATCCTTCTTTGCCGCCCGCCGTAGTAGCTGTTTGCTGGATCGCCGCTTTCCTGACCGCTGCTGCCGTCGCTGAATGTCTTTCAAATCTGAAGCTCCATGGCAAGAGCTACATGATGATCCTGTGATGACAACACTTCCATCCACCAGATCTGACACTGTTGGATTGGGAGAAGGAGGGGGAGAAAGCTCCAGACTACTACTACTAGGTAGCAATAAATCCCTTTCACTTTGCTGTGCTTCTTCTTCCAGACTTTCTGGAAAATCCTCATCCAGAACTGCAGCTGCACTGTCACCATGAGTTCCAGCCATGGTGACACCGTTCAGCTTCCCTTCAGGCAGTAGGGTTCTGTCTCCAAGCTGCCAGTTGGTGTGTGCAAAACACATCATTGGGACAAGGTTCTTAGCTTCTTGTTGGTCAGAGGGAACTGCAGATGAGTGTGTAGCAGATGCACTGATCCAGTGAACCAGCACAGAGCCAGCCTCTACATCCACAACTGTACCTTCCATTTGAGTTGCCTTCCAGCTTCCCCGCAACCACTTTGCACCTTTCAATGCCCTAGGGGAAGCTCCCCTCACTCGCTGGCCTGGATAGTAAGGCGATTCTTTATCAAAAAGAGGAATCTCAGAGACAGGAACAAGCCGATCAATGTCAGCTTGGAAAACCTTGCATTTGCTTCCATCCTTGAACAGCACAGTCACATTGTCCACAACATCCTCGACACGGCCGAGCCAGTGACCATTGATGACATAATCTCCAGGGTTGAATGCTCGCACACGACGAAGAATGCGACTGTCAACATCCTGTACAATGTCTCGCAAGTCCTTGGAAAGATCCAGATCCACATACATCTCTACATGAACCACTGTACCTGTCTGTCCCAAGGGATCCAATGCCGATGCAACAATATCCCCATGCATCAACACACGATCCAGAACCTCAAGTCCATTCAATTCTTCAGTCGATTTCTCGGAGTTCAACCACAAAATACGAGCATAACCTTTTACAAGCTCCTGGTGATGATTCTGATGATGTTGATGATGATGAGCATCTTCCTCTTGTTCTTGTTCTTGTGCTTCTTCTGCATCTTCTTCCTCCTCCTCCTCCTCATCATCATCTTCGCTGTCTTCTTCACTATCTGAATCTCCTCCTACTTTCACCACCATCCCTATATGTGGAGGATACCCTAGAACCAAGCTGCTCCTCACCACGTCTTCTCTGAAAATTCGCACCTCCGACACTTTGCGGCCTTCTGGATCCCATCCTTCTGTTGTATCAGAACTCGCTACACCGGCTGCTGCTGCTGTCCTTTCCATATCTTCAACCTTACCACTCCCTCAAATCCCTTACAACAAAAAGATCGCCACTAGAAATCCCTACCACCAGAACACAACACTTTTCCTTGCTAAACTACTCTCTCTCTCTCTCTCTCTCTCTCTCTCTCTCTCTCTCTCTCTCGGACGATTCTACTGCAGATCCTCTCTCTTCTTCACCACAGGTCGACGAAAGTTCGACATTCTACGGCTTTCATCTCCAAACTACAGACTCTCGGCACAAACCCTAACAACAAAGTTGGCGTTCTCCTTCCTCCTTCATCTTCTTCCTTCAAGGAATGCGATTTCCTTCCTCGATGACTGCGAAGACGAAAAGAATCCGACAACAGCTGCACCACCACCACCACGACAGAAGAAGAACCGTCTTGAACCGTCTGCTGTATTCTTCTTCTTCTTCTTCTTCTTCTGCCCGCAGATGCAGCAGAGAAGGCTTTAGAGCAAAGCAAAGGGATTTGATCAAATGCCTCTTGACTGCCATCTTTTCCGATCCTCCCCTCTTTCGCGATTCTTCCAGTTTCCTCCACCACCACCGGGATGGTCTCTTCCGGCACGAGGATTAGGGTTAGGGTTAGGGTTTTGATGCATCCTCTTCCCTGTTCCAGAGCTCAGTCCTCAGAGCAGAATCCTCTCATCTTGTTCGAGACTATTAAAAACTGCGATTTGCAATCTTTGACTTTGTTTTTATTGCGGGTCTACACTCGGATTGTAATATTTTTCTTTGTGTTCGCTCTTAAGAAATCTAAGCTTGGAAACAGAAACGAAATGCATTGTCACTAGCCTGCTTGCACACTGGGAAAGTTGCAGGGTGCTTGCTTGCATGCACTGGGAAACTTTGCAGGGTGTATGGATGATCAGATGCACTTTCTTTCCTTCATGCATTGCCCATGTATTCTGGATCTGGGCCTCAAGTTCTCACCTCATGTGCATCAATCATCCCGGATGCCACACTTTTCTGCAATGAAAAGTGTGCACATAATAGACACAAGAGAAAAGAGAGAGAGAGAGAGAGAGAGAGAGAGAGATGGGTGTGATTTGCTAGCTAAATCTTTATGTATAGTATGGGACTATCGTTGTTGCATAATCATCACAAAACCCACAAGAACAGCAGAGCTGCCTGACAATCATCAGACCTTCAGCAGCAGAGAGACAGACAAACCTTTGCAAGAGAGAGAAAGAAAACTCAAGAAAAAAATCGGTCAGGACTGGTAACAACATCAAGGATTCTTCACAAACATGCTTGCTTGCGTGCTCCTCAAAATGGGGTTCTTTTGATCACAAGCATTGAGCAATGGTTGTCCACAGTTTGCAACTGATGAGAAGCCAGTCTCTGCTTCATGCCATGGTTTGTTGTTGCCATATGAAGAAGCTCTGCTTGAGTACCTAGTGATTTCCAAGGATTTTGCTTGAGTAATTTTTTTACAATATAAACAAGAGATGCAAAATACAATGGGCAGGCAGTAATCTGGTTTTCAATCTGGAGACACCTTGAAGACTTGAGAAATGGAAAGCTCTGGATTGTAGAAAGTTTTTTCCAGCATGCTACTTAGTACTGGCTTTCTTGTGGTATCTACTTGCTTCCAAGAGGAGGGATGAAGAAGCTCTTTCCTAGTTCTCTCTTCATGATGCAACATACTTAACACTGCTGCAACAACAATGCATTTCTCTTTCATGTTTTAGAAGATGGGTTTCTGGGATGTCTTCAGCCATGGAGGAGGAGGAATTTGATTGACGATTGGATTGAGGGTTTTGTTGACGTGGAGAGAGAAAAGAGATGTGGGCACTGGGTGGTTGGGGAGGAGAAGCTGAGATACAATAAGACTCACAAACACCAGACCTAAGAATCTTATCTCTAGTTTCCATTGCAGGCTGATTACAGACAGAAAGGAAATTGTAGTGCCATCATCTTTGTCTGTCTGTCTTTCTGAAGCTTGAGATTCAACTCCAGATCAATTGAGATACTACGACAGAAGCAGCAGCTTTGAGACTGTTTGTTGTATGATCATATGTATAGACTTGTGTTTAGGCTAAGTAGACAACTAGACTTGTGGGTCTTGTTGTGGATCAGTTTGGGGGCTGATGAATGAAAGGTCTGAAGTGGAAGATTTGTTGTGGAGAGAGAAAAAAGGTGAGGAGGAAGGAAAGATGGGGTCCACCTCTTTTTTGTGGGTTGGGGATTATTCTCGCACAAGAGATTTGATCGTCACACACTTTCGGATGGTTGTAACTTCATTTCGGTTTTAGCGGAAAGACACACAAAAAAGCGAAGAAAAGAAGAAGGTCCTCCCCTCCCCTCCCTTCGTCCCCTAGCTGCGCTTGCTCCCTCATGCAGCAACACCCACCCATTTTGAAGAATGCTATCCATCCATCTTCTTTCTTGTCCAAGAGCATCTCTATCTTCTTCTTCTTCTTCTTCTTGCTCCTCCTGCTCCTTGCTCCATTCTTCATGATTAGCTAGCTAGCTTAGCTAGCTTTTTCTGGCTTCTGTTTTGCAACCCCAGAATGTCCAAATGTATGCGTTGGGATTCTTCACAAACGCACAACAGACAATCTCACCATTGCACCAAACCCCCACAACAACACCTACAACATAATCCACAGCGCAAACGCACACAAAGCTCGAGTGCAGCAGCAATAGCAACAACAGCAGTAGGAGCAGAAGCAGCAGGAGGAGTAGCAGCAGTAGGGCTTGTTGTCTTGCGTCGTCACGATGCTGTTCTCTCACAAGCTACCCACCTCTCCTCCTGCTGTTACAGTGGTAGTGACCCTCTTCTCCTCCTCTTCCGTGACCCTTCTCTCCTCCGCTTCCACTTCTCTCATGGCCACCACCAGAAACAACACGTGTGCCGCAGTACCAGCACCATCACCACCACAAGCTGTTCTCAGACCAGCAGCAGCAACCACAGCAGGGGTTACTTCCTCTGCCATCAACTTGTTGGAGAAAGATGGAGAGATAATTTCCGTCGCCAATCAATTGCTGGCTGCTACACCGATTTGTCCAGAGGTAAAGAATCTCAAGACCCACCCACCCAACAACCATTTTATTTTATTTTTGTTGCTGTAGAATTGCTGCTCCAGAGCAGCAGGATTTTATCATTTTTCCACAAAAACAAAACTTCCCAATCCAATCCCCAGAGAAGGAAAGAGCCATGTGCCGAGTTAAGCAAAAGCAAGAAAATCTCTTTACTGAAGAGAATCAAAGCCTTATCCAAAAGCTTGCTTCAAGAATCCTCCTTCAACAGAGTTGCTAATTGTGGGATTGGAAGTGAATGCCAGAGGAATCTGGACAATCCCACAATCCACAAACCACTGATTCTGAGAGACAGACAGACAGGTGATTTTGCTGCTGGGAAAATTATCAACCTAGAATCAGGAATCTGGAAACAGAGAGATGAGTTGTGTATTTCTTGAGAGATTTTTTCTTCTTAGTTCAGGAGTCCAGCAACAAAGGGATCTGGGGTTTGATAGATGGAATCTCTGTAGAGAAAGAAAGGATGGATGGATTTCTGTCATAGCTGTAGGAGGAGGCTCAAAGATGAATCAAAGATCCGCTGCCATTTGTTTTGTCCCATTGCAGACAAGACTATGTCCTTGAGTCAAGAAACTGGCACCAGTTTGGATAGAGCCACCAGCAGCTCCTCTTCCTCTGAGCACCATGTTGTCATCCACCACCACCCAGCTGTGTCTGGTGGGGTGGCGGCAGCAGCAGTGGCTACTACTACTTCTTCTACCACCACCACCACCACCACCACCACTGCAGGAGAGAAGAAGGATGTTACTGCAGTCATGCAAGGGATTGGCAAACAGCTGAAATCTGTGCCTGATAGAAACCAAGTCATGTTGCAGGCTTTGACAAACGCTGCAGCACACAACCTCAAGAGACGAGGGAAGCCCTTGTTGCCTACCACTATACATGACATCCTTCCAGTCAAACAAACCGGATCTCCTCAATTGTACCATTCTATCTACGAGAAGCTGTTGCAATCTGGCAGGTAACATACATGTAGTGATGATGATGATGATCTGTACTGAATTTTGTGTGTGCGCTGTTGTGAGCTTGATGTGGAGGGAGGACATCATCAAGTCCAAGAATACTCAATCCACTCAATCATCTACATTTGACTGCTGCAAAAAAATTTAGTATCATCTTTGTCCAATTCTGAATCATCTTATCCCCAGTGACTTTTGGGAATTTGGTGGGTGGGAATCACTTGCAGGCTTCAAGATTGTGTTGTGTTGCTTGAAGAAATGGATAAAGCTGCACTGCTAGATAGAACAAAGGTAAAGAAGCTCTCTTATCAACCCAAAGGCATGAAACATGTTGATCATGATTCATGCAATCTGTAGCAATCGCTCTCTTCACTGTATCAATTTTTGTACGAGTGAACCAGCTAGCTAGCTGTCTTCTCACTTGCAAAATCTGAGTGCAAGAATCACAAGAAACGTTTATATGATATTTTTGCAGATGAATCATCTTAGGTTCTATCAGGCTTGCAAGAACCAAGGAGCTGTGAAAGAGGCAATCAGATACACTAGGCTGTTGCAGAGCTCATCAACATTACAGATCTACAACATGCTTCTTTCTGTTTGTCGTCACGCAAGGGATACAGATGGTATGTATGCATGTGTCCCAGATGGGTTGTGGGAATTTCTATCACTCTCTGAATATCCTTCCATGCATCTCCACCAGCTCTCACTTTGTCTTTCTCATTGATGATCAATTGCTTCATCTTTTGTTCTGCCTTTTGTGCCTCCTCTTTGATATTCCCTCTCATCTTGCTACTGATGATGACATCTCTGAAACCCAAAAATAAAATACCATCTTTCAGGGGCATTGCGAGTCTTGGCAATGCTGGAAAGCACAGGACTGAAGGCTGATTGCATATTTTATACTTCATTGATCTCTGCATGCGCCAAAGCTGGGAAAGTGGACCTTGTGTTCCAGGTAAACGGCCACCTGATTGACTCTAGAACTCCTCTGCTGGTTAGTCTTGTTGAAGATTCTGAAATGGGTGTGAAGGCATGGTCCTGATACTAACTCACAAGCTTGATGGCAGATTTTCCATGAGATGGAGGCTGCTGGGATAGAGGCAAACGTTCATACCTTTGCAGCTATGATTGATGGATGTGCTCGAGCTGGTCAACTGCCCAAAGCATTTGGTGTCTATGGGATCATGATCTCAAAGGTATTCTTCTCAGCTCATCATGTTTGTTTCTGCATACTTGTGCCACTGTATTCTGTCTACATTTCAACAGTATGTGAAGTTTGACTGGTGAGCAGGGAAATATGTAGTATCAGCATGCGAGCCCACATCTCTGTGTCGTTGGAATACCTGTATGGAGTTGTTACTCTACCTTGTGATTTTCAGGCACATTGTCTCCATCTGGGCTTTCAGCTTGTTGAGTCCAACACTGAGTTGTGGGCTGGAAAGTGGATACTTAACTGCACACGGACAAATTTCTTTTCATGTGCAGAATGTGAAACCTGATCGAGTGATCTTCAATACGCTAATTAATGCTTGTGGGCGAGCTGGAGCCGTGGAGCGAGCTTTTGATGTCTTATCTGACATGAAAGCAGAAGCAACTCCTGTGAAACCAGACCATGTGACTTATGGTGCACTAATTGCAGCTTGTGCACGAGGTGGCCAGGTTAGATCTCTCTTTATCCACAAGGGAGCAGCACTCCAGAGAGTTCCACGAGCACAAGAAGTTTGTCCATCTGTTTCTTCAGAATGGGTAGGAGAATCAGATCAGTATTGTCAGGATAAATAAGAGTTACAGAATAGTATGTTGTCAATGTGATAATAATGTTTGTGTTGAATCAGGTGGACAGAGCTCTTGAGGTTTACAAGACAATGAGAGCCAACCGCATCCAAGGAACACCTGAGTGCTACACAGCAGCTGTGCATGCATGTAGTCAGAAAGGTGACCTTGATGCTGCTCTTTCTCTCTATGACGACTTGAAGAAGGATGGTGTACAACCAGATGAGGTAGGTACTCTCAGTAGGTCCCATTTTCCTTCTTTGATCATAATGCACAGAATGTCAACAGAATGTTAATGTGGTGGAACAGAGGCACATGTATTTCCAAACACACTAGCTCTTTATAGTGCTGCTTGTCCTTCAGAAGGGCGTTCACAATTCTGGATCTGTGTGCAGGTGTTTTTCAGTGCATTGATAGATGTTGCTGGTCATTCTGGTCAACTTGATCAGGCCTTTAGCATACTGCAAGAGATGAAGAGACTGGGAATGAAACCTGGTGCTGTTGTCTACAGCTCTCTTATGGGTGTCTGCAGCAATGTAAGTATACATGCTTTCAACCTGACAGTTCAAAACAATCTGGGATTTCAATGTCTTTTGCATTTCACGGTTGCATATGCACCTCCAAACAGCACCAAAGGGGTAGATGATCTGTTAGTTTGATCAAAGCAATATTTGAGGAAAGCAAATATTGTTTTGATTTGTGTAGCATGGTCTTTGGATATGTTGCAATCCTGTTCTCAGATCAAGTGCTCATTCGTGCATCACTGACCTTGCAGCTGGGCAACTGTAATCGTGCTCAAGAATTGTACAAGGAGATACAAGCAACTGGATTGAGACCCACAGTCTCCACTTTCAATGCCCTGATGACAACTCTCTGTGAGTTTTGCCTCTGGATCATCAGTTAAACAAAGTTTAGATTGATGTTGGGCTTTTTGTTTTGCAGGTTGTTGTTGGATGTTGTCTGGGAAACAGACAACATGGATATATGAATTCTGTAGATGTGCAACTGATGTATTTTCAGATGACTGTTACCTGCAAAACTAGCTTAGAAAGAGATTTCTCCTTTTTTTGCTGGACAAGTAAAGTAAGTGTGTGCACATGATATCCATCACCTGGTTTCATGACACGAGTCCTGTGGTTTGAAACCCAACATTTGTAGGTGGCGTAAGGCAGCTCAAGAATGCACTCCATGTCCTTGAGGATATGAGGAAGTCGGGAGAAGCACCCAATCAGATATCCTACAGTATCCTACTGTCAGCTTGTTTGAAGTAAGTGCCCCTGCCTTGACACGCAACTTTCACCCTATCCGGTCTTCTCCCTAGACACTAGATCTTGTAGTAGTAGCAGAGACAGATTTTTCTGGTTTTTTCCTTCTCAAGTAAGTAGTATGGCTGCCTCTTCATCCTGCTAAGACTTTGAATATTAAGACAGAAATGAAAACACAGATAACATTTTCAGTAGGTGTGCAGGGAAGAGGAGCCAGAACTGGCTATTGAGCTCTACAGAACTGCAAGGGCAGCGGGTGTAACACCAAGCATTGTCATGTGTGACAGTATTACAGGTACCCATCTCAGACCACTCTCTCCCTCTTTCACATCCTACTTGATACCTTGTAGAAATGTTGGCTCCAGCAGACATCAGACCCCTTCTCCAATTTTAAGAATGTGACATGATATTGTGTTGTGTTCCAGGTCTCTGTTTGCAGCACATTCAGAAGTCTGCACCTCCACCGCAGATTCTGTCCTCCATTTGCCCAGTGCCTGCTGGCAGTAGCAACAATGCTCCTCATGAACACTGGTATACTCACAAGCTGATTGTCCCCGGTCTGTTCTCTTTTCTATCACTGAAAGCAAGCAATTGCATGCTAGTAACTCTTGTTGAACCTGACATATTTTCATCTGATGGGTGGCAACCCACTTTTTATCTTTGTCCTTTCTGCAGGGCTGCTTGGGCTTTGGCTGTCTATCGCCAAACACTGGGAGCAGGGATTGTCCCAACAGTTGAATCTCTTTCTCAACTTTTGGGCTGCTTGCGCACCCCAGAAGTACCAGAGCCAAACTATTTTGATGATCGTGTTGTGGCATTTTTGGGCCAATCTTGGCCTGCAAGTCCCCGCCATGTAGTTGATGGGTGTGGTGTTTATGATCCTCGAGCTCTTGCTCTCTTTGAGGTTTGTTTCTCTTTTCTTGTGTTTTTTTTACTGAAGAGAGATTTCCTTTGTGCTATAAAGATGTGACTTTTCTGGAGTACAGACAACAGGTTTTTCCTGATTCTACAAAAACTTCCCAGTTCTGGAGACTGAGATCACTCACCTGCTATGAGGTTTTGGCTTAATGCAGGAGGCAGCAGCTCTAGGTGTTGTTCCAACTTTTTCCTTCACTGCTGGTCCTATTATTGTTCATGCAGAGACAATGCCTGTCTTTGCTGTAGAGGTCTGGCCCCCTTTCCCAACTTTACAACATCTTTGCATGCATTAGAACAAGGGATCCAGGAAGATCTTGTGTATAGCAATCCAAATGAACAATCTGGGATACACCATTGCAAGTCTTAATGTTTTCCTCTCTGTTGGGCATGGAGTCAGTCAAACTGCAGTTTCACTGATGGTATTGTTTCTTGTATGTTTGTCCTGTAGGTTTGCTTGCTCACATTGCTGAAAAGTCTCAAGCACCGGCATGCTGCTGGTAAGTAAATCGGTTTACTCCTACACATGATCTCTCTCTGCATAGGTATTGATCTCTCTCTCTCTGCATATAATGCACCCACCCACCCAAGCATATGAATGTAGTGACATTATGGGAATCAAGGATCTTAGAGCACCTCTTCCATCTTTTACCAAACATATACGGGTCCACCAGTATCCTGTGCGACTTAACCAATAACACCCACATGCTGGATTTGTGGTTTTTGTACACAGGGGCACGCTTACCTTCAGTCACAGTCACGTATTTGCTAGAGAAGAAAGAGCACTTCACATCTAAAGGAGGTCAAAAAATTATGAATGTAGCTGGCAGGTATGTATGATGCTCTCCTTCTGGTTTGCAAATCTTTGAGGCCTTTTCAATAGAATCCATTCAAATGGTACCTCACCATGTTTGCCATTGGATTTTTGTTCTTCTGCTCAAAACCCATGTTCTGATGTTGTTGTTGTGATGGCAAACAAATTACAGGACGGGGCAGGCAGTGACAGCCCTTTTGAGGCGACTGCGGCTGAAGTTTCAAGGGCATGAGAGCTCAGGTGAGATTCACATCACAGTCTTGGCAATCCGTAAATGGTTGCAGCCGAATTCAACTCCACAATCATTCAACCCAGCTTTTATGCATTCAGAAGTGAACAGCTCGCCTTACCATCAGTTGGTAAAAAACCTTTCTGACCAGCAGCGTGCAATTCGAATGGGAGGGGTAAGTTCTCCTCTGGAATTTGCTGAGTTAGACCACATAGGAGGTACAGAAGAGGAATACAATTTTAAGCATAGTCAATCAAGGAGGCCAAAGGGACCTTCTGAAGTAAGACGACGGCCTCCCACCTTGCAATGAAAATAAGTGGGGGCCATTAGAAGAAGTTCACCAATTTTTAGCAGGAGTGTTTTTTTCCTCAATTTAGCATGTCTCGTAGGTGAAAATATAGAAGACACTGCTGAGGAGGATATGTGGAGATGAGACAGGGGCAGGTTTCAAGATGTGTTACTCCATTTAATACTCCTGCAAGTGCATTCTTCCAGTAGTGGGTTTGTGAGAGTCCCCAGGTACTGGATCCTAGTGTGGCATGTATGCTATTGCTCTTCATTGCTGTCATTGTAGTTGCCTCCTCTTTACTTGTACTTAACACATTTGGTACACTTCAAGGACATGGTAATTGTAGGCCAAAAATTCTTGAGGAGATGCGGAGATGACAATTGATTGTCTCACTCCCCATGTTCACAAAGTTTGCAATACTGTTTCTGGGAATCCCCCCCAAGTTCCATCATGATCAATGGGTGTGCTCCTTTGTTGTTGCTCTTGTATGGGTCATAGTGTTTTTCCACTACTTTCTTTGATAGAATGAGCTTGTATAGTCTGTACAAATGGAAAGAATTCACTCTAGTGTTGTTGGTTGGTGGCATCATGAACTTTTGTTGCATGAATGAACTTAACGTGTAGTAGATCCATGGCCACATCTAGCATGGTTAGATCAGAGCATAATTTGTAAGCCCAATTTGAGATTGTGGCATGAAACTCCATTTCATATCAAAGAAGCATTTGTGGAAACTAGATTTTGCATAGGAGAAGGGCCTGAGGAGAGGCTCTTGTGTGATTTGAGATCTGTGCCTGAGGCCAGTAAGCTGAGGGAACAGGTAAAAAATCACAAAAGGGCCTTACTCAGGTCCTTTTCTTACATAAAGCAGAGCTGGGATTTTTTCACTTTTTAAAAATAGTAACAGGCTGGCTGGTACCATCCGCTGGTCAGAAGATCCCAGAACAGCCTGGCTGGTACCTTCCACTGCGGAAGGTCTCGCTTGCTGAAAACAGGTTTCTCCAAGCAGGTAAGGGAGCTAAAAATACAAAGGAAAAATCTAGGCGGTGCGTTACTATATAGAAACCTACCATTCTCAATTCTTATACTTAGAACACTCAAGGGAGGGTTTTTTTATTTCCCCCAATATTTTTAAGTAAAAATGTTTTTGGAACCCTATTATTATTCTAGTGACATGATAGAAGCTATGGTCTAAATTTGATGATTTTCACTTTTTTTTTCCATTGAAATATGGCAACTTTGTCCCATTTTTTTTTCCCAAAAGGACCTTTGTGGCCCCTTTTCTTTCATTGCCCCATGGTGAAATTTCACTCAAAAAAAAAACACTAGTCTACAAGGGTTGTTTGGTGCTTGTATTCTCACGATTGGTTTAAGTTTTAGACTTACCTTAACACTCAAGGTTTTGCATGACAAAAGTTTCTTTGCAATTCTTAATAGAGCATTCCAATGATAGTGTCTTCTCGGTCTTCAAGTTATTTAGAAACACATGTAAAGCGGTTGCAAGTTTTTGACAACTACTATTTTGAAAATGCACATGATGTTAAAACAATATCATGCTTTGACACGTAAAATTCTTTTGCATGAATCATAAATTAATTTAAACTAGTGTGGCATGTGCTGTTGTTACCACGTCTTCAACTGATGTTTCCTTCCAAAACCTGGTTTTTTGGAATTTATTTGAATTTTCAGCGGCAGAAGTCACTTTAAAATCAATATCTCCCACATTCTGAATCCAAATCATACCAAATAAATTCCATTAAGTCTTGCTCATCAAGATCTTTCCAACAACACCAAAGGCACATTCCAATTCCTCCAAAATTTTCAGGCACGATTTAATTTAATTTTCAGTGAAGAAATCATTCAATATTTAAGAACTTTTGCACTGCAAGTCCAAACGTCATAGAACCAAGCCCATGCAGCCCTCCTCATTGAGAGCTTTCCAAAGACACCAAACATGATCTGAAGCATCCTGGTTCAATGGATCTCATAACTACAAAACAAAACAAACTACCTTCCTTCATAGATTGATAACTAATGGCAAAAAGCCAATGTCATCATTATTTGTGTCAATATCAAATTTAATTTAAATTAATGTACACTTCATGGACATGAAAAACATATGCTGATTTTTTTTTCATATCCATGTTGGTGGATAATGGAAAAGAGTGAGATAGTTATAAAATGGAGGTAATTATTATGAAAGGCGGGAAATAGTTATTAAGAAAATTAATAGAAAAAGGAATAAACTTTTTAAAATTAAATTGTTAAGCTTAAAAATGAGATAATTATTTTTGAAATTGTCTTTGGAATGATCCACGTACAACCATATGAAGAATTCCAAAAATTCCCCATATACCAGTTCCGATTACTAGTCATTGGAATTTATCCATCCAAGGAAATAAATGGTCATATTATTTTCACTACATTTTGCAAACCCTTGAAAAAATGGGATGTATCATGTGTTCCTTTTGAATCAAGTATTAAAAATGAATTTTTTTTAAAATACAAGATATCAAAATTTGATGTAAGCAAATATATTATAATTAAATTCATGGTGGATTAAATATGTGCATATTAAAAAAAAATTAAATAACAGGGTGAGGAAAAAAGGGTTCCCCCACCTAATAAACATAGCATACCTTGTTTACTTACTTGAATCCCTTTCTTATATTTCTTAAAGTTCATTTGGATTTTATAAAACAATATTTGTTGAATTGAAAAATTATTGCCAATTTGACATCCACTAAAATCCATGGATCCATGGTATTTAGATTGATAAAAAATACATTGATTTGATCAAATATACAAAAAATCAATGAATTAGAATTTTTAAATTTTAAATATTGTGTTTAAGAACATCAATCTAAATCCATTGGAATTAGTGAAAACCATTTGAAAACATAAGAGGGAAAAAAAAAAAGGTTGATCATCACTAGGAATACACAGCAACATGGAGCTCAAATTATAGTTTATACAAAACAAATAGCATATAAGTTTAATATTTTAAACCGTCAATCATTCCACTTCATCCTAAACAAAAAGGGTAAAAAACAAATGATGAATGTATGATCTACTTTGTCAAAGTAAGTCATGCTTGCACTTGCATTTGTTGCATTTCAATATTTTCACATAAATGAAACTAGTTCACATACTAATATTAGCTCATTTATTAACATATTAATTGAATTGAACCTACTAATAATCAATATTTTTTTAAATAATACTTTTTTAAAATACCAAGGATTAATTCATACCCTATATTAATTATAATTTAGTTTTGAAAATAAACATAACCTAATTATAAAATTAATTAAATTATAACTTCTTGCTAAACAACCAATATATGACACCCTATATTTTTAATCACATGTTTTTAAAATGATGTAATTTTTTTAAACCATTGGTTTAAGGTTTCTCCTTTCTTCTTCATGATCAATTTCCTTTCATTTTTTCTTTCTTCACTTTCTTCATTTTTTTTTCTTTTCATGTTTTGTTGATGTAGTTTACAATGTGGTTGCACCATGTGAAATTTGATGTGAACCCACCCCCCACCCCCCACCCCCCCTTCCCCCAAAATTAGAAGTGCATTCTATGAATAAAATGCATGAATCACCAACAATTGGGTAATGTAGAAACACATATTTTGTTCCAAAAATTCTCAAGAAGACTCTAATTACATTAAAAATAGAGAATTCCAACAAATAAAGGAAAAATGTATTCTACAATTAAAATTGATTTGTCTATTTTTCAACTTGAGACAAATCGCTTGTTGGTCTAGCCCACACTTTCTTCCCTCAAGAAGAGTTGGGTTTGGATCTAGTTAAGAGCAAAAACAAATGTTCCAAGCATGGGGGAGGGGGTTTGTTTCAATTGTTTTTATAAATCAAACCAATCATGGTTCTTTCGTTTCATTGTTGAATGGACTTTGTGCTAGGCCCACCTCAAATAAGTGAGCTTGTCATGAAGTTTGTTAGACTATAGAACATCATCCAATGTTCATTTTTTATCCATTCACATTTTCATGAACTTTTAGGCCTTCAACCTTTGTGTAAAGTGAACTCTAACTTGTCTTTTTCCTCCAATTAAAGATTTTCAATTTTGATGGTCATGGGTTAAATTTAAGCTCTAATCTAAAAGGAGTCTTGAAGTTAAGAAAATCAAGGAAATTATCATCAAAACATTCCACCAAAATTGTAACATTTCCTAATGTCGATTTAGATATTTAAATTGATGTTTTTCAAGACCAATGTTTTAAAGAAAGGCTTGAACTTGGACGTGGATCAAGAATGTTTATGTTAGTTTTAACATCATTTAAAGGCTTTTCTTTTAAGTTCAATTCCATTACATTGAAGTATTAGAATTTAAACTCTCAATTATCCTTTTTCATCAAGTGTAATGTATTTTTGCCCTTCAATCAACTTTTGTGATAAAATGTAACCAAAAAAGGAACAAAAAATGATTTTTTCAAATGCATGTAGCTTGCTAATGTCTATATACATTCTCATTCCTTACTTTCAATGATCTCAACTAGACTCAAACACTAAACCAAAATGAGGAACTCTCATTGAACTTTCAAAGCTACAACTTATTTGATTCAAATTGGCATGTTTTTTTTGTGTTTTACACAAATCACAACCCCAAGTGTTTTATTCACACCACGAATGACCCCACACTCAAATCATGATCAATCCATTCATCATATATGAGAATGCATTGATGAACTGCTTAGTGAAAGATAAAACTATTGACCTACATTATTTTCTCCTACAAAATTCAAACCAAAGGCAAATCACAACTTCCAAAAAAGTAAATACCTCTATTGCCTCAAAATTGCATATAATTTAAAGCTACAATAAAGCTTTCACCTTTATTAAAGCCCCCAAAAAAACCTTCTACTACAAATTAGCAGGACACCATAAAAGACTAAAACACAATTTGTTGAATCCACCGAATTACAACTTAAACCATCAAATGTGAAGACTAAATTTCGGTCATCATCTTGACAAAAACAATTTGAGGACTAGGTAGACATGGTGAACTTAAATCCTAATTATATGGGAACTAAAATTCAATCCCAAAAATTTTAAACATACCACACTCTCAAGATGTGGTGTTCAAATTTTAGTCACCATCTTGATGATTTGAATTTATTTTTCCAAACAAAGTGGACCAAGGTCCTTATCCCTATGGTGATTAGAGAGGTGAAATCATAGGATGGTGTGAAAATTTTATGCACATGTGGAGTCCATAACTTATGCAAATTAAAACCATAAATTTAGAATACCTTGAATCACATGGGCTATATGATAAGGTGTTAATAAACATGATCTAACATTAGGACTTTCCCCACCATAGTTTAATTCATGGAAATTTAATATTTGAAGATGAATATTTAAATTATTAATTTCAATAAATAGAGGACTTTATATAAAATATCCATATTTTAATAAATATTTCAATTTTGGGTCATCAAAATCATTTGAAATTGTTTTAAGTGACATTGTCAACACAACATATTCCATGTCAAAATTCTCACTAAAATGATTATGATATGAAAGTGTATTAAGTCTTTATTGATTTATTATTGATCATGTCAAGTGATTTGATAATAATTTAAAATTTTAATATGTTGTGACTATAGAATTTGTTCATGAAATCCATGGACAATATGTTCATAACATATGAAATATTGTGTTATTAGTCCTTTCCACATCTTAACCAATTTTGTTTAGTTCTTGAAGGGGGACATTAAATGTTAAAATTTTACATTACTTATGGGTCCAAACACATTATTAGGACCCACACCCACCTCCTTGGTGCTTTGCTTAATGATTTCTTATTCCAAAATATTTTCAAAATATCCTAAGGATATTTGATTTGTAAGTTTAACAAAAAATTTAAAATTCTTTTTGACTCACAAAGATGTTGCATTATATTATCATAATAAATTTTGATTTAAATAATGTCCCAGAAATATGTCATTGTAAGTCCATTAAGGAGTCATTTATGAGTTTTTCAAGTGCTAAAAACATTCAATACATTATTAAAAAAATGTTTTTGGGTATTCAATACTCATTAGATTTGTTTCAAACTTTTTCAAGTGTTTCTATAATTATTAGAAACATTGTTGTATATGTTTACCAAGCATTTGGAATATTGACTTGATTTAGCACTTTAAAAAGTGCAAAATTAAACAGTTGTTACACTGAAAGTGAGTCTTAATAGCTTGTTTGGACCCTTATGTTAAATAAAGAAAAATTTGGGAGGTATTATGTGAAGGAAGTTTTTCTCTTTTCACCCTATTATTATCTAATTTTTAATATACACATATTGAAGCCACCCTAATTTCAATTATTATTTTTTATTTGGTCAAATTTTGATACCCTCTATTTATTTAAATATATAATTTTATTGTGGTCCCTAAGCTATTTAGGCATGGATTAATTATTCTTGGACCTGCTAAAATTTCTATAAAATATCTACCTACCATGTTCAAAATATCAAAGAAACTCTCAAGCACACTTTTATTTAGAATCATGCCTAAAATAATATTGTTTTTAATATCAAAGGTGAATGACAAAAAATTCATAATCACAAGACACCTTGTTGCCAAACTAACTTTGATATTGCAATACTTGAAATTGTGAAAATGATGAAGATGTAACTAAACATAGTAAGATCCATGTGATAAACTATTAATTTTTCAACATGCCATATGTATTTAAGATATCCTCCAACTAGGTACGTAGAGAGGTGGTAAAACAAAATATCCATATTAGTTTATTTTAGTTTTCAAAATGATTCAACTATCAATAATGTGAAAGAATCCTTTGATTCACATTCTCCTATTCAATTACTAATTCATTTATTAACTTGCTAATTGAACCTATTAGCAATTAATACCTAAATTCTTTAATACAAATGATATAGATTTTGGGTGTAAGCAAGATAAAGTGAACAACTTGATTACCTTGTCAAATTTGGAACAAATATATTTAAAATAACAATAAAATCCATTATAAAATTGTGAAACATTGAATGTTTTCATTTCAATGATTAAATATAACGTATGGTTACACTAATGTGCATTGATTTTCATATTTCAAATTGTAAAAGTAGGTTTTAAGTAGGTTTTTCACAATACAAGTAGCTTTTAATGTTTATTTTTCACTATGGGATTTTGGTTTTCAATAGGTGAAAGTAGGTTCTTACAAAAAGGAACTAATTTTTTTTTTTGATGACTTGCTAAAACATATGTTAATTTTCATTTCCTAACTTATGACATATTAATTTTATTAATTTTTCTAATCCAAAAGTAAATTTAAACACATATTTTTCAATCAGTTTCAAATGTATTTTTTATCTATTTTTTTAATTCATTTATTTTTTATTTTTTTAGAATTAGATTATTATAAACTTAATATAGCAAACTAATATTACTTGACACATACTTTCACTTAATTTGAAGTTACTATATGATAGTTATATGAGCAACGAAAGGTTAAAGTGAAGATGACTACTTTTTATGTATAATTTATCTTGCTTTGACCCTATTACACAAATTTTCAACTTTACATACCACCATGATAGAAATATAAAACTTAACATGAAAATTAATATCAAATATTGAACATGAATATAAATATCATGTGGAAATCATGTTATATTTTTAAATGACTTTTATTTCAATTTCTAGTCAATCAATGTTCAACAAATCATCATTTTAAACTTAATAAATAATGATTAGTATTGTTAGGATCAACCACACAATTCTTGATTCATGAAGCATGGGGCTATCATCTGAAACACACATCTTTTGACAATAGCATCCCAAAAATGTTGGGAATCAAATATTATTATAAGTTATTATTATTATTAAACCTATAAATTCCAATCCACTTGAACCAATGTCTTTGAAAGTTTTTTAATGTTGCATCATTATTGCTTATGAACATCCCAAAAGAGATTTAGCATTAAATGACAACAAGGTTTTAAAATTTGTCCAAAAAGTGAAAAAAAATTCTTAAAACATGCCCCTAAACAAAAATTCATGTTGAAAATGTGACAAAATTCATTTGAATTTATTTTTTCAAAATTTGGCAATTTTTTCCCCCAAAAAATAAAAAATATTCAACTAGTTGTTTTACATTTGTGCAAAAAAATTTAAATAAAAAGGTTACCATGTTGACTATGACTACAATTCAAAATATGGTTTTCATGCAACAATATAGTTTGGCTCATGTGACACATGTGCGCACAAAGCTTACCTTATAATGCACACATGTGTCACGAACCAAATCCAATTATCATAAGAATAACCATCTTTTATTGCAATGTATGTATCATCACCTTCAACTCGTGGTATCAACCTTAAATAACAAGGGATGACTAGTAATGAACATTGAAGGAAGCTTAATACATCCCTATATCAATTGATTTGGTATACAACACATCTACCCCTCAAACTTTCATGTTTACTTAGTAGTTTAAGTAGTACCTCCATTCAATCATGATCAAAATACCAAAATGATTTAAACAATAATACCATTACCTACACCATTTTACATACACCCAACAAATCATATCATCAAACCCATCAATCCAACACTCATTAGAACCATGTAAGGCTCAAAAGTATGCAAAATAGTGACCAAGCAAACTTGTACTCACTCCAATAAAGACCCTTGGGTTGTTGAATAATTTCAATGAGTTTTCTAACTTGACCTAAGTGGGATTTAGATCTTTCTTTCACTTGGGGGATTAAATTGTGCCATATTTGGTCCAGAATTCATGATCACATGGCACTCTTTGGTAGAAAGTTTTTTTAAACTAGGGTTATTTGAATTGAACACATGTTGATGTGCCTTAGGGAAATTTTGTATTTTACCTCAAAACCGAAGTTTGTTTGTTGTGATATTGAGGATTTGAAAAATCAACAAAGTCAACTATGATGTTGATCTCGATTCATCACATAACATTATAGTCAATCAAATATTTTAACCAAAGTTTGGATCATGCCATGGTATGATAAATGAAAATGCTTGGGAACCAAAGGGAAAATGTTTCATTTCTATTAGATGTCAAGTTATAATCCCACCAAATTGAATTTTTGATGATATTTGCCATTTTAATCCATTCTTTATGTCAGCTTTAGATTAAGGATTCATACAAAAAAAATCCATCAACAATCCATTTATTGTTGTTATATCATGTTATGATCATGTTATACTTGATTTGAAACATGATCAAAGAAACCTTTTTTCTATTCAAGTAAAATTTTGTAGAGTAATTGAATAGAATGGAGTGGGTTTTAGGGTTTAATAGGGTGTGGCCGACTGGCAATCGAGGTTGGAGCCAGGACTGACATTCAATTGGGAGCAGAAATTCTCGTAATAATTGATGCGGTTGGAAGCTGCAGTATTGGTTTGTCCGCATTCGATGCCGCCGTTGATGATGTTGATCGTCTCGCCAAATCCAGGCTCTCTTCCATCTGCCACATCCGTGCTGCTAGGAGTCCAGTTGCCCACCATCACGTCGTGGCACGAAGGCTCCGTCGCTGATGCCGCTGTGGTCCAGAACCAAAGCGCCGTCTTGAATGCCAGTGTCGGATCATTCGCAACTTGATTCGGATTCGATAGGATGTCGTAACCCACAGGCACACTAGCAGCACCGTAGTTGTAGTTCCTGCACAAAAGAAGAAAGCCAAAAAAAAAAAAAAACAGCAGCACAGGTAACAGCCACCCCCACAGCCCCACTCTCAAGGTTTAGGACTTCTAGAAAAATCATGACATAGAAAAAACCTTTAGAAGAACAGGAACAAGATCTGCCCAGCAAGATCCTAGCAAGCTGATCAGATCAGAGCAGATCGATGCAGTTGCAGCATGAGTCCCAAATTCCATGGGTAAAGTCAGTAGTAGTTCTCATCAAAAGCTCTGTGGGTACAGGCAGCAAGTCTACTACAGTGCGGGCTTGTCGTCCTTCCAGCTAAACAAAGAAAGCAGGACAAGGATACAGGGCACCGGACAAGTAGGCCAGCACAGTACAGAGTGCAGGACAATCAGGACATTGAATATCTTGATTCTCTTACCATGAGATCTGAAGAGGACCGCGTCCGTAGTAACTCTGTCCCGGAGCACAGGGATACTGGGTATTGGTGGAGTCGCAATAATTGGAGCTCGGATTGATTTCGCTGATGTCCTCCAAACCTGCAAATGATCAGAAGTTATAACACTACTATACACGTCCAAGCAGCAGAGCTTGAACTAGAAGCTGAATATGATCGGATATGTACTACTATGGAAACTTGATCAGGAGTCTTAAACTTGATCAGGGATCTTAAACTTGATCATTAGCTCGCACATGAGGAGCAGCAGCAGCAGCTGCTCCCGCAGCTTCAATGTACTGCAACAATATTGTTGTTGTCAGCTAGGTAGTTCTGATGGGAATTGAAGAATGTACTGCTGTTGGTGCTTTGGAACATGAGGGATCATAATACGTACCTGATGTCTCTTGTGTTACGTGAGCGCAAAAGGCCGCTACTTCTTGCAGTTGTTGATCCGAGCTTCCCGTGGTTCCGAAAGATGGGTATGCATTTGCTGCCTGGATGAAGGAATCGTAAGTGTAAAACGAATTCGCGTTGGGAAAGAAGGAAGTGAACAAGGAGCTGGTGAGTATGTTGCCCACTCCTTGAGCCTGCACCGAAGCTCCAGTTTGCAGTACTACAAAGGCCAATACTAGTATTAGAGATGCAAGATTACCCGAGGATGAGGAGGAGGAGGAGGAGGTCTTCATGACCGTGTGTGATCTCTCAACTCTAGTGGGCAAGCAAAACACTGTCAATCAAGCAACTTGGAATCTAAACACACAAGTACTACTACTGCAGCCCCAGTGTAGCAGAGACTAGAGACGTGGTGGTGAACCCAAGAGATTAGAACTCCTCAACAACTGTCAATCAGCTTGAACAACACACTACCATTGCAAAGATATAAATACGGATCAAGAACATGACTGAAGGTCGAGCAGGACTTTAATTCCGACCACAACCACCACCAGCAGGAGCGACGAGGAAACTTGTCTGTCTGTCTGTCGTGATCGTCTGTCTTTGTGACGCGTCCAGGAAGCAAAAAAAAGGTGTTGCAGTCTGTTTGGTCGGCGAGCTAGCAGCTAAGCTGCTGCTATGACGACGTTGGGCACTCGGCACCGATAAGAGTTCATTGCCGAGAAAGAATCCAAAACTAACCGCGTAATGCAGAGCTTCTTCTTCTTCTTCCTGCACATCATGACGTCCTTCAATGCTCATTGTCAGAACAAGTTGAGTGGACCCCCAAGTACTCTGGATCAAAACCATCCTCCTCAACGACTATTTTGGCATACCAGCTCTCTCTCTCTCTCTCTCTCTCTCTCTCTCTAATTGCAGCTGTTGACTCTTGCAAACACTAGCTAGCGTGTTGGCCTTGACCTTGGGGTGATCTTCTCAAGCCTTGTGTGCAACTTCTTCCTGCTTAGAGCTCTCCCAAAATCTTCTGTACTTCAGCTTCCTGGGATGTTTCCTTGCTCATTTTTTTCTTTGCACATGGTTCTTGTGTTGAGGGTTTTCATTTGTCGTCTGTCAAAGGAGAACCTTCTTAAGGAGAACTACTTTTTGGACTTTGGGTACTTCTCATCCTTTTTCAAGTAGAACCTTCTTCTGACTTTCTTTCTAGCATCTTCAATGGGACTAGCCTAGGATAGACCAGTCCGTGATCGAACATTTAAGTGCTCAAGGCAGGCCAGATCCAAGGGGAGGGCTCAGTTGTTTTTGGTGTCCAATCAAAACTTGAACCTCTCCTTCTGACACATCTGAGCTCTAACAATTGTCGAAAATGGATTAGAAATGAGAAAGTTATGGTCCTCAAAATAAAAGGGGATAAGAACCCTAAAAAAAAACAAACCACTGAACACTACAAAGGCTGGTTCCCGAACACTCAAAAAAAAAATCTTTGTATGTTGCTCTGTTGTTAATAGAGTTTGAAAGCTGATTTGTAGAACTTTAGGTGATGATGCTTTTATTAGCATTTTACATCATTTTACATCATTTAAAAGGAATAAAAAAATAAGAAAGTTATGAGATTTGAAAATAAGAGGGGGTTCAAAAAGAAGGAGGGAAAAAAAAAAAAAAAAAATCCGTTTTTTTTAAGTTGGAAAGCTTTTTTTTTTTTTTTTTTTTTTTTTTCTCATTACTTTTTTTT
>Ga0209611_10002176_pt1 | contig 34336 bp, 29 predicted proteins | sample S1TSphgellanicum_3_FD_187693 | JGI IMG/M metagenome (GOLD analysis project Ga0209611, IMG submission 187693) | Host-associated microbial communities from peat moss isolated from Minnesota, USA - S1T2_Fc - Sphagnum magellanicum MG (SPAdes) (version 2) | ecosystem: Host-associated > Plants > Peat...
TGAACAAATATGTGTTATTTATTCACATGATTGAAGATAAGATGATTTGTTCCACATTTGAGTGTTGAATTTTTTTTTCCATGCCAACATAACTTCACCTGAAATTTTTATTCTTTGAGTTAATTGATTTTAAATTTCACATGTTTGTTCAAGAATATGGTAGTGTAGAAACTTGGACAATTTCACCTTATGCGAGGCTGAATTTTTTGAACTTAGTTTGACATATTCATTAATAGTTTTAAAGAAAAAACCCATCAAATCTTAATGGCATGTGTTAACATAACACTATAAGATGATTCTTTAATTCTGAATTACAATTGAATTGAAAATAATATGAATCCAAGCACACAACAAAAAATGCAAAAAAAATCATGTTAGATGTTTGATTACCTTTCATACACATGAAAGCTCTTGGAGGTTTGAAATCTAAATAATGAAAGCTCAAGAATCAATTAATCCCCATATAATAAAATATATAAAACCTTGTTCACATCAAATTAGATTTAACAAAAACACTTTTGTAATAAATATAATTAAAAATTTACTTTGAATTCCAATAAGCTTAACCAATTGTTATAATTTCAAATCCAAAAAATTAAATCAACATGTATAACAATAATAATAATGGTCTTGGCATCCACATCCAACTAAACTTCTTGGGTTTAAAGGTTGATTTTTAAGGTGTGTGCTAAATTGTAAGAAGGCAACCCAAGAGTGTTGATCAAGTGGGATGCAAACTTCAACCTCAAGAAAGCTACTATTAGGGCAATTGGCGAGATTTTCTTGATGAAAGATGAACTTTATTTAGCATTGCACATGTTATGAGAATACATTGATGAAACATTATGAATGTTGTGAATCTACCCCACTTTAGGGTGCAAGGAAGAAGAGTAAATTAATAGTGTAACAAATGCAAGTCATATGATATTAGGAGATGGGAATTTTCCAAAGCTGTTCCTCATTTTTTGGAGGCCTTTGAAGCCCTTCAAAGGTCCTCCTTCAAGGGTGAAAAGGTCCATGCTGAATTCAAATACAATACCAAAGGACGTGACATGTAGCCAAGCGCTTGAGCTTGTACCTTCTAGTTCTGGTCGTAAAGTGCCTCTTTACTTCTTTCTTTACTTCTCTGGTTCTGCCTAAAGATGTATCAACAAATGCTAATAAGTGTTTGGTACATAGTTCAAACATGTGTTAAGTAATTTAAAAAATCAAAAAGCTCTACTCTCCAAGCAAAATAATAAATACAAAAAAAAGTTTATTCCAAAAATATGTGCGCATCATCACACATAAAACTAAAATTTCAAATTCAAATAAAATCTTAACTAGTAGAGTTACCCCTAAAGTCATCCTGTTTTCACCCTCTATTTGGGCCTTTTGGCCCATATCCCATCTTTCAGTGGTATCCACAAATTAAGGAAATTTTACTAAATCTCAAGCCCGCTTTACACTAGGAGTCAGGGGCGATGTTCAACGCAAATCAAGCATTCCTATTGGTGCAAAAGTTGAAATCAGCCCCAAGGGCTGTACACTAGGAGTCGAGGCTGGACTAAAAAAAAATCTTTCCAATCTGCCCAAAGTTACTAATAAATGCTGAACTTTATGGGCTGGTATTGGCCCCACGGCTGGAAAAAAAAATACCATCGAATTTGGGAGGCCAATTTACAACCGTTGGGGCCAATGTTTCAGCATTCATTAATATCCTGACGTCAATGTTCTAGCATTTATTAGTAACTTGGGCCAAACAATAAGCCAAAAATGCTCGAAGTTGGCCCCAAACTTTTTCGGCCCTGACTCCTACTGTAAAGCGGGCCTCAGTATGAAATGCTGAAACTGAGCATTTAATGCACAAGGTTTGAGCGTATTAATAGTAGTTGTACAGGTAGGACCCGTCAAAATATATGTACCAGCAGTGGAGGCGCCCAAGGAAAAGGAAAGACAGGATGAAACTAAGTTTACCACCAAAATTGGTGGAAAAACTAGTTGGGGTCCCAATTATTTTGAATTGTAAAATTTTAATTCCCAGTTATGCCTTTGATACCCTATTATGCCAAAACTGGCCGTTCTCGGCCCTTAGTCGAATAACTCTAGTGAAAAGGCAATATTAAACCAGTATATATGATAAGTACAACCCAAGTTCAACAATAATTAATTCTCAAGAGGGCTTGCCAGAAAATAAAATGAAATCCTAAAATAGACCAATGAAAATAGACAATGGGGAATGAACATGAAACCTTCTCCATATAGGGGATGACCCAAACCTTGGGGATATCCCCATAACATCAATAATATCTAGGGAAACTTAGTGTACATAATCCTTATTGTCAACATTTTGAAATATTCAAATTGGGGCTGCTGGATCCCTATTTTTCTGGGATTTTTATGGGCCGCTGCTCTCCAAACTGCCCAAAATGAACATCTTTACAGGTTGCCCAATGCCTAGGCTGGTTTTGCACCTTATCAGTTATTTTTGGCCATAATAATAATAATAATAATTTGCAATTCAGCATTATACCAAAAAAACGAAGCTATTGTGCTTCAGAGCTTCATTCATATTTTTGGCATGACAGGCATCATTTTTCCAAATTTGTGGCAAATTCGAAAAAGTAATTAGCTAGCGCCTAACCAGTCTTGGTACTACTGTAATATACAGAGGGTGTTGAATAGGCTTGTGTGTAGGTATGAAAAGCAAATTATGAAATGATTTTTTATGGAGAAAATATGAACCCAAGCAATCCATTTCCATGGCTGAAATTAATTTTGATCTATGAACCTATACCCACTCGTTCCATAAATTACACATGTGCATTTTCTCAAAAGGCAATGATGCGAATTTTTTATTGATATAAACTGATCCAACTAGATGAAATTAATTGGAGATGAATAAAACAGTTGGATAAAATTTCATGTTGTTTCAAGCTGAAATATGTTTCATCCATGAAAATGCATTCAAAGTTTATTTTGTCCAGGAAATTTTATATAAATTCCATCAACGAAAATGCACACAATCTCTTTCATGGATTCCAATTGATGAATGGACGAACCTTCATTGATTTCTCTTGTGATGGAATTTGATGATGTTCTAAGGTGAACTAAGTTCTTTGAAGAAATGTCATCTATGTATCGTTATATTTCATCCACACAATAGAATTTCATTAATAGTGTCATTTCCTCCATTAAATTTCAGCCATGTTCAATGGCTGAATATCCATGAAATATCATTTTTTTATGGACGAAATTGGATGAAAACTCAAGATGAAGTCAGGACCTTCCAAAACATTGTCCATAGTTTTTTCAATCAATAAGATTTCATGCATGATTATGATAAAGAAACATGCGTCTTAATTTGCACTATAATGTAATTGTGGAAAAATTTGTGGCCAACAAAAGCCATGCTACCGATGGATGTCCATTCATGGAATTCAGATCAATTCTAGTGGAAGAAATAAACTTTGAATAAATTATTTCATGTATGAAATATAACACTAGGTGTTATTCGATGGATGAAACTTATTTCATTTGAAACAACATGAAATTGCATCCAATTATTTCATTCATTAATTAGAATAAAAAAAATCTAGTTGAGTCATGTCATTGCAATTGGACATAATGCATACATGAAATTCATCTAATCAAAGGGGGTAGATTCATCATTCAAAAGCACTTTCATCCTGAGACATATATTCCTTGAGGCCATGTTTTCTCTATAAAAATCATCTCATTTGGTTAATCAATGTGAACTATCATCCATTTGAATGACTTATATTTGTGCTTACATCTTATTTAATGGCAATTAAATTCCACATTGTTTATGAAGATTGGGCCCAAAAAAATTTCAGGCTCAAAATCTTTCTAATTGTTCTCAAAATATAGTAAAAATAACTTTTCGAAGCTCTTGGAAGGGTTCTTCTAAAGCATAAGGAGGCATCAAAATTTACCCCAACCCCCAAAAAAACAGACAATTGAACCTTCTTCTGAATTAGTCAGCCTTTGAAAATTGGACACTCTTTTGTTTCGGGCGGAATTTTGGGCAGAAAGGGAAAAATATATATCAGGCCCTGGGCAACCTAGAAAAAACTTATTCCAAGCACTCTGGAGAGCATTTGGGCGATCCAAAAGATGAAGTGGACTTGACAATTTGGCAATGTGGAGTCGGCAATTTGGCAGTGTTACTTGAGATTGTGATGAACATGGATGTGGACAAGCTTTTTTTTAATAGCGGACTGGTGCAAAATTTCACTCTTTGCTGGGTAGTTGCAACCACCAAATAAGGGAAACTTTTACAACTTCATTGGACGTTTTTGCCAGATTTCCATTGTTTAGGGTAGGTTTTTTTTTGAAAGTTTTTGACTGTTTTGAACTTGTTGCCATGAATGCTTCCTACTACCATAGTGCCTTTTCAGCTTCAGCACTAATTATATTATTTTCAGTTTTGTCAAAAAATTGAAAAAAAAACAGATCTTTATGTCAAAAAAGTTCAATATTCAGTACAGGCAGCCGAATTCAAACCAACACACTCCTCCCTGAACCTGTACTATTTTTTATTAGTTTGGCCTAAAATACAACAAATACTTTGTGAGAGCACTTGTGATTTTATTATATTTATTCATTAAATGTCAAAATTTTCAAAATCAAAAATTGTGATGCAGAAACAAAAACTTCAAATTATATTAATTATTCAACACTACTGTGCCCAACCTGTAAAGGTACTATGGCATATAATATATCTTCACAAAAGTTCGTGGTACTTATGGAATTCGGTCCCAGCCCATGAAATTTTTGGAGAACTTCAAGTCAACAGACCTAGTCTACTATGACTACTCTACATCAAAGCAGGACCTAGAAAAACTTGGGATTCCTACTATAAATCTTTTGTGCGATGGTCATCACATATGTTAAATTATTTGCCCTCCCCCTTCTTTTTTTTACCCTAACCCAAGGGTATATGATAAGTTGTACTTGAACCCTACCCATCTATCCAAAATTATAAAATCTGTTTACCCAGACCCTACACTAATGGGGAAAAAAAATCATAATATGACCTTACCCATTGAGCAAACAACTTAAATATTGATATTCCATTACCCTTGGATATAAAACTATTAGTGTACTCCCTATACCTAGGCTGGTCCTGCACCTTATCAGTTATTTTCGGCCATAATAATAATAATAATAATTTACAATTCAGCATTATATTTCAAAATGAAGCTATTGGGCTTGAGAGCTTCGTTCATATTTTTCGTATGGCACGCATGCATTTTTCAGGATTTATGGCAATTCCAGAAAGTAATTAACTAGTGCCTAACCAGCCTAGGTACCACTGTAATAAACAGAGGGTGTTGAATAGGCTTGTGTTGAAGGTTGAAAAAAAAATGTTATGGCCAATGAAATTGCTGGATGTGGTGGTCAGATGTATTTTTCCTTAGTTATCTTCAGTGTACTAATAATCTATCCTCACTGATTCAATGAATTACATGTGTGCATCATGTCCAAAGGCAATGATGTTAATTTTTTTATCAATACAAACTTATCCAACTAGATGAAATTCATTGTGGATGAATGAAATAATTGGATAAAATTTTGTTTTGTTTGAAAATGAAACACTCATCCATGAAATATCACCTGGTAAATTATTTCATCCACAAAAATGCATTCAAAGTTTCATTTGTCCATGTAATTTTATGTAAATTCCATGAATGAACATGCATGCAATGTCATTCATGAATTCAGGTTGATGAATGGATGGACCTTCAGTCATAACTCTTCATACATTCAGTCATAATTCTTGTGATGAAATTTCATGAGATTCTAATGTGAAATAAGCTCATTGAAGAAATATCATTGATGTATATTCATATTCCATCCACAAAATATGATTCATTCATAGTTTCATTTCCTCCATTGAATTTCATCCATGTTCAATGATTGAATATCCATGAAATATCATTTGTTTTATGGATGAAATGGAATGAAAACTCAAGATCAAGTCAAGATCATTCCTTTTTTTTCCATTAATAAGATTTTATTTGTGAATATTGTAGGGAAACATGAGGCTGAAGTTGCACTATAAACACACCGCACATGGACTATCGCACATGTATTAGACAATTAAGTATTTTATTACAAATTAAATTTGTCCCCAAATATATTTCTAAATTTGAATGGGATTTCTACAAATAATATTATTTGTGTTGAAACTAGCAAGGTATTGTGCTATAACTTCCAACAATTTTAGGGTTTTTTTTTCAAAACTAATGTTTTCAACTTATTTTGAAGGCAGGCAACTTTTATGTAGGCCTAGATAAAAGTGATCCAGGTTCTTTTCTTGGAAGGATTTATTAGTATGCATTGATTGAGAGTCAAACATTTGATCTTTGGAATTGATTTTGTTTTTTCAATTTCAATGCATTGAGATTTCATGTGTTTAATTGCATCAACAACATTACACATATGACAATTCAAACAAATTCAAAAAACAACATGAAATTTTTTTTTGTACATGAGAAAACCTCCAAAAAATTAATTTTCTTAGGGTCACAACCATCTACCTCATATGAAGACCACAACTAGCTATAATGAAATTTCAGCAAGGTCAACCATTATGATTTTCCTTTTGATTTGTTCATGTTGTGTGGCTTTAACTTCAATTTTGTCTGCAATGTCAAGCTCTTATGACATTACCAAATTCAACATGTTTGCAATTTAACATTTTGAAATAACCCAAAGTTTTGTCAAAATTATATGCTAGAGAATTGATTCAAACTTTTGAATCCATGAGTTAGGATTGACATTTCATTATGTATGGCTCTTGTTAATGTAACATTTAAACAAAAATATAATAGTGTTGTTGTTTTAAGAATGTTTGTTTTGTGAAAGTTTTTAAATAATCTTCTTTTAAATCTTGTGCATTGATTTTAGGTGTATGCACAACCAAATATATTTGACATCCTTGTCAAAATTTTCATGGGATCAGGTAGCTACAAATCTTTTACCACACCCTTCCCCATTTATTTGTTAGTTGTTTATGTTTTAAAATATCTCAAGAAATTTAAATGCTAGTAATGTTTAATTGCAATTTGTTGCATCTTAACCATACACACAACATTTACTATTCCATGTTGCCCATCTAACTTATCCATCCCCATGCTTGAACAATATTCTAGAACCATCAAAGGTGAATTATATTGACCATCAAAATTGGTCCCCGTGAATAGGTCATTTATAATCAATTTCAATGGCACCACTTTTAAGTCCTTGCTTAAGCATTTTAAACTAATAATGCCATGTAGTTTGGATGGTACGATGGATGGATAAACAAAAATTAAATAATGTTTCAAAGGCAAGGAATTGTTTTCCATTACCATGAATTCCCTTCCCCACAAAGAACAATGCACTTGTGTGAGGTTTAAACATAAATCATAACTTTAGGTGAAGTTGTTTTGTCATGAATATAAAATGTGTTACAACCCCAACCTTGAGCTTACAACCAAGGCCAAAAACACTACATAAAATGTATTCAAGAGCCAACCAAGATAAGAAATGAGTTAGCTTGAGTGGAAAGGGACCAACCACCACCCCCAAGATGTGGGAAGTCTTTGGGAATAAAGGGAAAACATGCCTATCTAATTCCTATGGTGAACTCCCTAATTTGAGAGTTGGGATTTGTTAGTAATCCTAAATGTTTAAATGATGATTTCAAAGGTTAAATTGCCTAGAAATTCAAAAATATTTTTGTTGTTGGAAAAAAATTAATAAGAGAAATAAGAAAGTGAAGTTGCATGCTCAAAACATACTTGTTTTGAAGGACTAAAGTGACATTTAAAGATTTGGGATGATAAATGTGCAAGTTTTTAATTCCCATTTAGGAATCTCGAGCTCATTTTGGTTATTTCAACGTTGTCCTTGTAATCAACTCTAAAACATTTTATAAGGGGGACATCGGTGTTTCTTCTCAAGTTCAAACCAAGTGAGTCTAAATGGTCCAAAGCAAATTTATGACCCAATTTGGCTTTCTTTGCACCAACCACTTGCATCGCTTAGCTTGTGCATGTAAAATTATTATGAAATGTTCATGAACAAACAAATGTGTTACTTCATCAGAGTCTGATATTTGGATTTCCACACATCCTTCTTGTCCCAATGCATGGAACTAAGGAACATGCCCTAGGTTCTACCTTCTTTCCACTATTGTCATCTTTTAGAATTATCATGGATACCTTTGGACAGGGTTGGGTGCATGTCAAAAAGGAAACTTTGATAAGGTTAATGTTTTCATTATATTTCAATTGAATTGAATAAAATTGATTATAATTTAATTGAATCTGAAAACAAAGATTCTAAACAACCACCTAATCATTGTGGTAACAAAAATGATGAAGGTAGAATTTTTATTGAAAACAGTTTTATTAGTTTTTATTACCAAAACTAATTACTAAATTTTCATTGCTGAAAAATATTTTTATCAAAATGGGTTTTACTATCGAATTAAATTGAATAATTTTAGGACTAAGTTTTTTGGGATAAGGTTCATTGCCTATTCCACCATTTTCTTGTTTTCATTTTTGAAGGTACTTAAGGCTTTGTACCTTTGAGGATTATAAAAGAAGAATATTTGATGGAGTAATTTTTTTTTTTTCTATCCCATTTTTCTACATAGAAGTTCTATGATGTTCTTTCTTCGTATGTTGTGAATATTTTGTTTTTTGTATGTGAGGTTTTTTTCTTTGTATTTTCTTCAGGTTTCTTTTTGTAAAAAAATTATGAGACTATCCTACTAAGTTTTGATAGTCCTTTTTTTGCTTAAGCTTTTTGCTTATTTAAGGAGAATAAGAAGATTTTATCTTTTGTTCCATTATTTTATTCTTTTCAAAATCCAATAGTTCATCGGGTGGTTTTAACATTTGGTGATCGTACCATGGATATTGAATTCAAAATTTCTAATTCATTGTCATTCCTATTTGGACAAATATTGGTTATAGTTATTTGACTTTGCCAAAACAAATTGCAAATTGTTTATTGTTGTTTGAAAGATAAAAATAATAAAACCAAAATAACTAGTAGATTATAACTTTTTTTTAGTGATTTACAATATGCCAACAATGTTCTGAAGAAATATTATGAAGAAAAAAATGGAGGATGTTTTGCAAAAAAATGTTGAAATAGGGCATGTGTCGCAACCTTAGTTTGAGAGAGTGTGAGGATGAAATTCACACTCCCAAAATGGGGATTTGGGAGTCCTTCGGGACTCCTAAAATTTCAGAGTTCGACTGTAAGGATCAAAACACCTCGCATTGAGGTGTTATTTATATCATTGGAAAGTTATCGAAGTGTAGATGTCGAAAATGGGCTTGCATGGGCCATTTGGACATCCACAGCACAAGTTATGGCAAAAAGAAGGGTCGGAAATCAAACTAGCAGTTTGACTCCCAACCATTAAAAGTCGGGAATCAACCCGACCTCGGTGCGTGCAGGTGGAGTGCGATACACCGTTGGAAAGCTCTTGAAGAGAGCTACAAGTTTATTTTAGACCTCATCCCAATCAGAGGTCTGAACAAAGAGTTATGGCCTCATAAAGTCCCGGGAGTCCAAGCTGGGACAATTTCGGGACTCCTCCTTGGGAGTCCTAGGACAAAAAGCCATTTGGATGTAGGTGCTGCGGAGAGACGTAGAAAGTAATATATGGGGGAAGGTGGTCGCTTCCCCTGAGTCCAGGCCGTGGTGAGTCTTGTGAGTTCAGGGTTGCCTCTGGCTTGTCTTAACATTAAAGGTGATCAAGAAAATGATCTAACCAACTTGTTGGTTGGTTTGATGCAGGTTCGAGTAAGTAATTAAAGCTTGTCACTCTTCCTAGTCCCATTTCGGAGCTTCAGCATGCCCCTCTACCCCCTTTTAATGCTGAGAGCTGGGAGCATGCCTTGAGTTCCTCACAATTTCATTGTTTGAGTAACTTAAACCCATCTTGGGTCTAACCAGGAACTTGGGAGCGCGTCAACATGCAAGTAACCTAAAGTGATTGGAACAAGCCAAGATCAACATCGAGGAGGCTATGACTTTTCACAGTGGGGAGTAGAATGAATTGGAACATTGAAAGATAGTTTGACACATTCACAATATATATGTGTAAAACAATTTTGTAGAAAAGAAATCAATAAAAATTGAAAAAATGATAAAAAAATTGAGAATCTATCACCTTCAATTAATTAGATTACAATTCTTAGTTGGGAATTGTTAAACTTATTAATTGAATTTGAATACCATATTTAACATATATGGAAGATCCTTGTTTAATTATGAAGGTAATTAATCTTTTCCATTTCCATTTAAAAAGTCTTTTGCATCTGTAATATGATTGTTGACAAATACATTCCACCTCATTTCAAAAATTTCTTCACTAATGTTTTTTACCAAAATGGTTAAAATTTTGACAAATTAATTCCTTGTTTTTTATCATTTCATGTTGCACATAATTGAAACAAATAAATGACAAAGTATAAGATTATAGGTGGAGGAGAGATGGATTGTGTATCTTTCCCATGGAGTAGGGAAGGGTATCAAAAACCTTATTATTTGCATGACCATAACCTATTAGTTTTTCAACATTTGCCTCTAAGAGTCTTTCAACCACATGGCAATTTTATTTTTGTTGTTGGTTGTTTAAATATTTTCATGGATGAAATAGAAGCAGTTGAAGCACATCTAGTTTGTTTTCATGGCAAATCGTTAGTTCCAAGGTACAAAACACCTATCAATTTTTGGAAAGGATTATGAACAGCACGATTTGTGTGCATTGCCTCACAAAATAAGTAAAGACACAATATTGTTTCATCTTTACCTATCATCGACCCTATCATCTTGGGTAGTGAATATCATATGTTATTTTACATGTTATAAGTATCACTCTTCTCCTTCAAAGAATTAGAAATTGGATGTCATAAATGTGAAGAAAATAATTATTAGAAAATGGTGGATTGCCTTATATTGGAAGTCTTAGATTGTTTACACTAAATTGATAACACATTGTCCAATAGGGTTTAATAAATAAAAAGGTCCCAACCCTCAGTTTCGTAGCCTTAAATTCAAATGGAAAAGTTCATATGATGTGTGATTTTTCAAAACATTAGTAGCTGAAAACACATTGTGCAATATGACAAAAATTATGACAATGGATCTTGATGTGGACAATAAGCAAATAACAACAAAAACATGAAAGTGCATCGAGATCAGTTGCATAGACGAAACAGTTATTCTTATAGATTACAAGATGGCAATAATTGGCCAACGTGATGTTAATTTTTAAGCAAAATATAATCAAATCAACAAAGCTCTTATTAATCATGCTTTTCAATGAATCATGTCGGGGGAAACTATACTAAGTGGTTAACGCGTTCCCAAGCTCTTTGATAGATTCAAATGTGAGTCTGAAGTTAAAACAATAGAAGAATAAGGAGTTGAATGCACTTTGGGGGTAGAGGGGCGTGCTGGAGCTTCGGGATAAGACTAAGAAGAATGACAAGCACTCAATCATTCACACGGACTTGCACAAACCAAACAACAAGTCGATTAGTGCATAGTTGGAACTCTTTTGGTGCCATGGACAAACTCGAACTCACAAGACTCACCATGGCCCAGACTTGGGGGAAGCCACCACCTTCCCCTTTATAGTATATTCTATGGTTGGCCACGGGACCAGCATCTAAATGGCATTTTGTCTCGGGACTCCCAGTTAATTCCCAAAGTTGGGACTCTCGCGGGTTTGGGGCCCATAACTTTGTATGCAGACCTCCAATTGAGATGAGGTCTAAAGAAAAGTTGTATATTTGGTTAAGAGCTTTCCAACGGTATGTTGCACACCACATGCATGCAAGGAAATCGGGATGATTCTCGACTTTTAGTGGTCGGAAGTCAAATTTGACTCCTAGCTTTTCTTTTGGCCATAACTTGTGTTTTAGGTGTTCAAATGGGTCATGCGAACCCATTTCAGACATCTACGTTCCAAGAACTTTCTAATGATATAAGGAACATATCAATCCAATGCGTTTTGACCCGTAAAATTGTACTTTGAAAATTTAAGAGTCCATTGGGACTCCAACTCCCAAAATGGGAGTTCACTTGAGAGTGTGAGAGTTCATTCTCTCACACTTTTTTGCACTTTTGAGAGCATGAAATGTGACTCCCGGGCTTAGTCTTGGCCTCCACCTTTACAAACCCTTGCTTTGGTCGCGAACCCAAGGCTAGGGTTGCGACAGTGGTTCTTTTACATTCATTTGGGTTGTTGAAGAAAAAAGGAATAAACAATAAACCATTTAAGTTCAATTTGTGAACCTTACAATTGATGTAATTTTTGTTTTTTTGTCTTAATCTAATATTTGGATTTTCTATTAGAGGCTATTAATGTTAAGCAAATGATACATCTTCCAATGAAGGAAGAGGGCACTGGCAACAATATTTCTTGTGTTAATGTTGCTATTAATAACCAACAATTGTTGAAAAAGAATGACAAGCTCTAATTGCTTTTTGATTATGACTATTAAAATAGAAAGGCTAGTTATAAGGTTTTGAACAAAACGATGACAAAAAAAAAATGAAGGAATTAAGGATGGGTGTTTCATGTTTAAATGCTCCAACATCTCATGTTCAAAATCAATTACACAACTTGCAAAATTAGAATGTTAGCTTGACTATTATCATAGATGTTATGGTTGTTGTAAGTTTTGAAAAGGATATCAAGTTGCTTAGTCATGATGTTATAATCATATGTAGATGAAAGCACCGTTATTAATTGGATTTGTAACATTTTTTTACAACATTATTGATTGAATCGATTTGCAACATTCTTTGACAACTTATTGGTTGGATTTGCATTTCAAGTTAGTTAAAAGACAACCAAATATGTAGTTTAGACTTAACACAAAACATTGGCCATTAAGAAGTATTCAATGTTGATTTTAATGCTTGAATATCACTTCATTTGCATCAATATGCATTGCAATTATTTGATGAACCATATTGTAAATTTTTCTTTTAGTTGCATAGCATAAAGACACTTGATTTCTCTTGCCTACATAATTAATTGCTCTTGTTGGAGTGATATTATGTGTAATTTCACTGTGATGAGGCAAAATTACATGTAACATGTAATTTCCGTTTGGGTTTGAAAACCCTAAGGATAGAAGTATTGCGTTTGGAGAGGTTCAAGAACTTCAAAGTGCTTTCCGTAACACAAGCTCACATTGTGATTTTTCCATATTACAAAAGAGCAGAGGATCCTTTTATTTACTTGTTTGAAGTGAAGACTAATGAAAAACTATACTTGCCCTGGTTGCAAGATGTAGTTTTTAGATGTCCAGACTGAACCAACACCCACTGTGGCACTATGAAAGATGGATGGTAAGGGGTCAGGAAACAATTTTCAGTTGGGTTCCAGTTCCCTAACTAACCATGGTGGTTAGCTCTGTTGTTGTTTCTAATCTTGCAGGTTGTTAGTAGGTAGTAAAGATAAACCTACCTATCTATAAACCTTATACTTACCTAGTAGTTACCTAATTTTCTAGCTTTCTATCTATCTATAGGAATTGGTTTTCACACAATGGGTCAACAAAGTGAAACCAGATATCAGCTGAGTTGAGGTTCATCCACAACTGAGTCATAATGGGCATCTAGTGGATGGTGCAATTGTGGGTGCAGGTTCACTTTGGCCCTTTCGGACTAAGTAAAGGCCGATTGCATAAAGCACAAGGTAAATGGCTGCCTTCTGCCAGTCATTGCCATAGCACAAAGACATCTTAATCCAAATAGAGGTCCCATGAGCCTAATGGAACGGGCATTGGGAACACAGTGAACCAAAAAGGCTCTTGGGCGACTAGATCAAATATTACCTTCATCCACCAAGCATGGCCTGGATGCAATTTCCCAATGTTGTTGGCATTTTGCCTTGGGCTACATATCTAGACCATTCTTTTCTTGTTTCTTGTCAAAATTTTAGCGTTTTTGAATAAAGAAATTGGGAATTTTTGGGGGCTTTTAGTATAAATTTGACTATATTTATTTATTTATTATTTTTTTGGATGTTGAATTTCACAAAAATTTCGAAAATACCAAAAAAATGAAAAAATAAATATACTGATCTAGACAAGTGCTCAAATAGATAGATGTCCCATATCTAGATGACGGCCCAAATTGACAGAAGTTAACTCCCATTACCCAACTCCTACTCTATGGTTTGTAATGCGTTAATTCTTCAAATTTCTCCAACTTTCTCTTCAGATTTCAACACTTTTTTGGCCTATGAATTAAGCATCCAAACAATAAGAACATAACTGGTTCCTCAGCAGAAATGGGGGCTTCGCATCAGCCCATTGCAGGAGAGGTCACATGTTACAACCCATATCAGTTGCGTACTGGGTCAGCCAGACATGCGCAGGAGGGTTATGGTGACAGCCACAATGGCATTCATCCCAGATGTCGACATAGTCATCAGTTATAGGCAGGTGAAATCCTGTCCATTAGTCACCAATTATGTTCCGAACCACACTGCTCGAGCAGGCCGGTTAGGGGAAAAAGTCGAGCTCCCTTATGTAGTTGAGATTATTGGTGCTCCAGCTTTTTTTGGTATGGTGGTGGTGTTTTGGAGGGTGTTATGGCCACTTCAAGCGGACAGCTGAGGTTCAATCTGGAGTTGTCTGCCCAACTACTGCACAGGTGGCTATGGGAGAGAATTTGCATTTAAAACGACTTCAGACGCTTGAGAGGGAATTGCATTTGTGTTTTACTTGGGATGCTTTTGGATTTCGTGGAGCAAGAGTGATAGAGCAATTGTGAACGGTTTTACAAAGCAAAGACGTCTACTTCATCATCAATGCATTAATTTTCATGTGCAAGATCTAACTCTTTTCTAGACCACAAAAGCAACAGCTCCTGCACCACCACCACCATATGGAGAATAGGGAGGTCGACCAGGAAAAGCTTGCCGAAACGTGTCTGTGTGCATTCGCAATTGCTCTTTGGTTGTCAACAACTTTTGTAGTACACCACACTTCTTTCCAAAGCGCAACAAATAAAAATAGAGGTGGCACCCAGAGATCACGGCAATTGTAAGCTTCCCTATGCATATTGCCTTCTTGCCTTCTTCTCATAATACGTGTTTTTCGTTTCCCGAAAAATCTTGACCTGGTTCTGGTGATATCTTTCTAGCCACATTGAAAGATTGGACACATTCTATGCGAGATGCAATACCTGATCGTGGCTTCTATGTGATCAAAGTACATGACTTGAAATGGAAAACTGTAGGTAGTAGATATAAATCTGACAAGAAACCATAGGAAAAACCAATCTTGCCTCTAAATAATTAAAGGGAATTTGCAACAAAATGTTCCCTTTTTTACTTTTAGTGTAACCTTTTGACGATTATTATTCGCCAAAAAAACATTGGTACTGTGATCTCCATACGCCTTAAAAACGACTCATTTTTATCAGCCCTTAAACTGTTAACATTTAAATTGTCTCTCAGTGCACAGTTTGTGTTTAATATTGCACTTGTTTAAGGGTGGACTTGTGAAAATAATTAACAAGGTGTTGGATGTGATAAACACCAGCCGAAATAGGGTGTGGGTCAGTGAAAATTTTTTGTCAAAAAATTGTCACAGGAAGATGAGAAAATGAAGTAATTTTTGGTCACAAATTTTGTGAAAATTTAAATTTCTTGAATCACAAAATAAAAAATTCGCTAGAATTCACCCAATTTTTTTCAAGGAGGATGTTGTCACAATTCTGTCTATGGCTAATATTTTAATGATCCTCTAGTCATGAGTTGCCAAGTGAGAATGTGTTGTGGGATGTTTGTCACTGTCTCTGCATCACAAAATTGAATGAAAAAAAGACTGGTTTTGGGGTGAAAATTTTGCTCTTAGTGAAACAATAGTGCAAAATTGGACATCTAGGCCCATGTCTCAAACTATATGGAACATTGGTGGTGGGCCATTTTGCCAAGTTGAGTTTTGTGCTTTGCCAAGTTGCTAAGTCCACATAGACTTCACCAGTTTGCCAAATCCACATCACCAAATTGCCAACTCCATGTCACCAGGGTTACAGTGCCAACTCATCAACTCCACTTCAAATTGTGCACTACCTGAATGCTCTCCAAATTGCTGAGAGAAAAGGGTTACAATATTAGTGTACTACCCTAGTTACCTAGGCTGGTTCCGCACTTTATCAGTTGTTTTAGGCCATAATAATAATAATGTACAATTCAGCATTATACTAAAAACTGAAGCTATTGTGCTTGAGAGCTTCATTCAGATTTTTGGCATGGCAGGCATTCATTTTTCAGAATTCTTGGCAATTCCAAAAAGTAATTAGCTAGTGGCTAACCAGCCTAGGTACCACTGTAATAAATAGAGGGTGCTCTGAATCCGCTTGTGTGTAGGTATGAAAAAAATGTTATGGCCAATGAAATTGCTGGATTTGATGGTCTGAATTTTTTTTCCTTTAGTTATCCAGAGTGTACTAACAGTTTAATGCAGAATAGGCTTTGGTAGGTTTGTGAGAATTTTAGAGGACCAATGGAAATGGAAAAAAAGAATTTTCTTTTCAATGGGATTGTTGGATTTGGTCCAATTTTCATAAACAGTGTAGAATTTAATCCCAGTGAACCAGACGTAAGTGCAAGGATGAATCATCATTTGAATGGATGATGACTGAAATTGACGAACCAAATTATGAAATGATTTTTTTATGGAGAAAACATGAACCCAAACAATCCATCTCCATTAGTGAAATTAAGTTTGATGGATGAACCTATACCCACTGATTGGATGAATTACATGCATGCATTATGTCCAAAGGGAATGATGTGAATTCTTTTATTGATGCAAACTGATCCAACTAGATGAAATTCATTGTGGAAGAATGAAACAATCAGATGAAATTTCATGTTGTTTCAAAATGAAATAGGTTTCATCCATGATTAATGCCTAGTGTTTTATTTCATCCATGAAAATGCATTCAAAGTTTCTTTTGTCCATGAGATTTCATGTAAATTCCATGACTGAACATGCATGCAATCTCATTCATGAATTTAGATTGATGGATGGATGAACCTTCCTTCATAACTCTTGTGATAAAATTTCATGATATTTTAAGGTGAAATAAGTTCGTTGAGGAAATATCATTTATGCATAATTATATTCCATATACAAAATATAATTCATTCATAGTTTCATTTCTTCCATTAAATTTCATCCATGTTCAATGGCTGAATATCCATGAAGTATGATTTGTTTTATGGATAATTGGATGAAAAATCAATATGAAATAAAGAGCATCCATAAAACTATCCAAAATTTTTCATTCATAAGATTCATCCATGGTTGATGATAGGGGAACATGAGGCTTAGGTTGCACTATAATCTAATTGTGGCAAAATTTGTGGCCAACAAAAGCCATGGTATTGATGCATGTCCATACATGGAATTTGGATGAATTCTAGTGGAAGAAATCAACTTTGAATAAATTATTTTGTGGGATGAAATAGAAGTCTAGGTGATATTCCATAGTGATAACATATTTAATTCCAAACAACATGAACTTCCATCCAATTATTTCATTCATTCATTAAATTTTAAAAACATTAGTTGGGTCATTTCACATCTAGAAAGAGTTCATGTCATTGCATTTGGACATAATGCATACATGGAATTCATCCAATCTAGGGGGATAGATTCATCTTTCAAAAATAATTTCATCCTCAGACATATATTGCTTGGCATCATGTTTTTTCCATTAAAAATCATTTCATTTGGTTACTCAGTTTGAACCATCATCCATTCAAGTGATGACTTACAATGGACAAAAAAAACAATTTGAGCTCAAAACTTTCAAATTGTTCTGAAAATATAGTGAAAAGAACTCTAGAAGCGCTTGGAAGAAAAATAAAAGAACCATCAGAATTTACCCCCACGATTTAAAAAAGATAATCGAACCTTTTTTAAATTACTCAGCAAAAGAAAATTGAACAATCTGGGGCATAAATTTGAGCAGAAAAGGAATAAATCTCAGGCATAGGGCATCTAGTAAAAAAACTTGGGCAGTTTGGAAAGTTTTTGGCTATTCCAGAGGATGAAATTGAGTTGGCAATCTGGCAATGTGAAGTTGGCAATTTGGCAATGTGGAGTTGCCAATTTGGAGGTGTGACTTGGCAATGAGGTGACATGGATGTGGACAAGTTTTTTTTTTCTAGCAAACTAATGCAAAATTTCACCCTTCCTGGGTAGTTGCAACCACCACATCAATGGAACTTTCACCACAAGGTTGCTAGAAGTTTTGCCATATTTCTATGGTTTAGAGCAATTAATATGATAGTTTTCTACTGTTTTGATAGTTCAATTCAAATGAAAATTGGAATGACATTGCATGCAACTTTAAGTGAATTGAATTAAAATCCTTGAACTTAATTGAATTGATTTCAAAAAAATCAAATGAATTCAAATTCAATTGAACAAAAATGGGATGCAATTTGGTATAGAATATATTGAGAATTTTCTAGCAACTATGGTGTTGGAAAAAAAAAAAAAAAAAAACACTTAGAAGAGACACAGATCTGGAAAAACACCTTTCCATCTCTCTTTACTTGGGAATTGACTAAACAAATTCTTGTTTGGAACTATCCAAAGGAGGATTTATTCAACTGGATGCCTTACAAACTTTAAAGTTGTTTGACCGAAATTAGTTTCAATTAATCATTGTCATTGAATCTTTTAATAAATGGTAGACAACTTATGTATGTACATGCAACATTTGGTTAATATAAATTTCATATTCCATGTGCACTTTTAAGGACCTCAAAAAAACAATTGTGGAGGGTATGGAACCTTCAAACCTAAGCTATTAGGGTTATAGATGTATTAATCATGTGAAGCCATTGACATGGGCAAAAGTTTTGGAGCATCATCCTAACTTATCTAGGTTTACATTTCTATGGTTACTTAATTTTAACCTCCGAAAACTCGCATCTACATCACAAAACCACACCCACCTTTATGTTTTGGCTACATCATGGCTTAGGAAGTCAATATAGATTATATAAATGTATAGTTTATATTTGTATGTATGTGGTTGAAAATTTGGTGGCCAATACCAAAACATGGCCATTTTGTGAGAAAAAACCTAGGTGTGTGTAATTTGTCATTTTACACATACCCATAGTTTCAAAGCATCCATATGCTTGTTATTGTCATTCCATGATTTTGTAATCAATTATAGTAATTAGATTTTCAATACTAATCTAATATTGATAATGGCCCTTGGCATTGGTTTCTATAATGTTTGCGTTTCATAATAGCAAGATAGGAATATCCAAATATGGTATCCAAATATCCAAATTGACAATATACATGTATTTCCTTGGTCTTGTATGTAAAAGGTACCACATTAAAAAAGATGTCTTCCGAATATATTATGGCATTTTTTCAAGTACTTTACAAAATGTTTTTAGAGTGTTAGGGGTTGTCTTCTCTTAAACTCTATCCTATGATGTAGAGAATTGGGTGACACCTTTAAAATGGAAAGTCGTTGCGTCCTTGCTCAAGAGGCTTTCTTTGTGAAGTTCGATACTTTATCATTATGATCTAAATTGCCACATGGTTAAAACGAATCGTTATGATGGAAAGGGTTTACTATTAGGGTTGGCATTCACTTGAGTCTATAACACCTTAACTTTACAAAGTAGCTTCGACTTTATGGTACACAATAGTGGTTAAGCACCTGTACATAATATAACTACTAACTTAAAGCTAGTTTAAATGATTACGTGCTTTGCATTTAAGACTATAGAAATAGAACAACGAGAGGTGAAAGATTTGATATTGCATTTCCCTCAAATATAAAGGTCATTGTTGTGCATTTTTTATTATTTCATTCATGAGCAATTTGGGTTTGATTGCATTTTTACATTGTTAAGAAATATAAAATATTAGGTGAAAAGTAAATGAGGTTGTTTGAATTGAATTTATTTGCAAATCTCCGTAAGATTGATGTAAATATAATGGCATGTACCTTCTTTATTTAATGCCTTGATTCAATATGTGTTGAATGTTCATAATTTTACAATCATAAGGTGTACGTTATTTCCACTTGGGATGGTTGTACTTATAATGATGTATACTTGCATCGATAAAATTAGTATATGCTTAAATGGTAAATAGTCAAATTTGACTTAATACCATACATGTGCTTCTAAGCTTCGGTGATAAATAATTTTCAAAAAGGCAAGTTGGATATACTGAAAATTTGAACCAACCCAATTACAGTTTTCAAAAATTAAACTTTTGATTTGTTGCTATTCATGTATGAAATTTGAAGAGCATTTATATCAATGTATTACATTTTAAATGTTTTAAAAAGAAGTTGTGGATTACTTGTCTACCTAAACCATTAGGCCAACAAATGTATTAATCATGTGAAGCCATCTATTCTAATGGGGGTGAAAGTTTTGGAACATCATCTTGACTTATTTGACTTTACATTTGTATGGTTAATTAATCAAATTTAATAATTATTTCACATTCCAAAAACTCAACATCTAAACATTAAAATGATTGTAATCATTTTAAAGCTTTGAGTTCCGTAATACTTTAGGAAATCATTATACTTTATCTAAATATATAATTTATGTGTGTAAAAATATATTGGGCAATATCATACCAATCTAGTGGGTAGTTGAAATTTTGGCAATTGATAACAAAAACATGGCCATTCTTTGAGGAAACAATTATGGAGTTCTAAAATTGTGGGTACATGTAAAATGACCCATTGTTCATAAAGAATGGAAGGGTAAAGTGGAGGGGTTTGTGCCTTATTGGGCAATGGGCATGTGCAAAAACCTATTTTCTATTTTAAAAACCATCTTGCAAAATCCACCTGACCAATAGGCAAATTCATTTGAACATTATGAAAATCCACATGAATACCATCACGTAGTGTACTATGTCAAGTATAATTCATTTTGCTCACTTGCTCACCTAATTGTGAATTTGGAGAGCCAGTAGGGTGAGCCCCAATAGTTTGAAGGCACCTTACCAAGCACAATGGCATGTGGTTGGCTCACAACATAATACACAAGAAAACTAGGTTGTCAACAATGAACAAACGAGTAATTCATTGCCAAGTACCAATGGCCTTTAATAATACATGCAAACCAAGTCTTGAGAGATGATGAAAGTTGGAATGATGCAACAAAATTAGGAAAATTGAACTTGTGATTTGATTTTTAAAAATATTAAAAGTCTTCAAGTATAATTAAATCAATTTTCTACTCCTTGATTTAACAACCAAATTGAATCTATTGAATCTATTGTATCATTGAAAATAATCACACTTATTATAGTCACAAAAACCATTGTCCATCATTATTATTGTCTAAAAGTTTTTGTCCATCACAACTATAATGATAGAAAACACCAAAAGTATGTGTGAAATGACATTTATGACTAGGACCACAAATGTGACTTTGCGACCTTTATGATGAATACATTTCAACCAATGTTGTGCAATTTTTGTTTTTTCAGCAAACCTCCAATTTCAATTTTGACATTTTATTTTATTTGGAAGTTATTTGGATGTGGGTTGATCCTAGTTTTTTCTGATTTTTTCAAAGTAAAAAAGCTCTAGGCTTGATTAAAAAACCAAATTCAATTCCATGTACATGCTACACACTCCCTAATGCTAAAGCTTGTTTATATATACAAAATTTTACATTAAATTTACATAGGGTCTTTTGCATAAGTATGGAGTTCAAAAATTAATTAAAATCAATATTTAATTACAAACTTTAGCTTGCCCTAAACCCTAAATCCAACAATTTAGGTGTTAATTTTTAAAACATATTAAATTAGACTATTATATCTCAAATGTGCTTCTTCAAAGTAAATTGGATTTTATTAGTTTTGATATATTAAAAAATAATGTTTTTATCTATAAATTAAAACATTAAAAACTTTATAATGTAAGATGACAATAAATGTTACTCCATCAAATTATTAAGTGTAATGATGTTGTTTAATAATCTTTTTAATCTTCATAATATTTAAAATAGTAAGCATTCAACTTTTATGAGATGACCTTAAATTTAGAAAGTGATTTTGGTATGTGTTATATCATATTTACAACAAAATAGAGAATTTAAATGTCTCAAAAATTAGTTGAGAATGCTAATAGAAAAACATTATTACTCATACATGAAATCAATAAAATCACAATTTATTAAAACCAATAGTGTTCATGACAAAGGAATTTTTTTCTTAAACCATATAATGGGCAGCATCATAATTATTTTCATTGTCATTGCATTAAAAGTAGCTCAAACATTTGTGTTAATGCCCAAGTATAAATTAAACCTCCTATAAGGTCACCAAGCTTAATACTGTTTTGCTTGAAGTGGGTGTCATCTTTGGATTATTATAGCAAAATCGTTTTTCAAAATTTAACTAATTTTCATAGACAAATATTGCATAAACTCAATAAGTTTTGTTTTATTGGTATGACAATTGCTAAACAAGTACATTCCCTTACCGAAAAGCATAGCCTAAGGCCCATGAATTCCCAGGTTTAGTGTATGGTGTGATCACAAACAAATAAAAGCCTTTTGTGATATATAAATAGTCTCACAATTTCATGTAGTTACATTTACAAAACTTTGTAAGGGTAGAGGCATTGGGTAAATGTATGTTGCCAACTACTAAACATACAGTCTCATACAATCATTCAAATGAAGTTTTCAACAACATTCATAACTTTTATTGTCCAAACATATACCATGCTCCGATTGATTGAACACCATTAGGAATTATACATAAATGTCATATGGTTTGAAATTAATAAAGTTCGATTTTAAAAAAAATAAATCATATGCACGTTCAAATTCTTTTCAATGTCATAGAAAGGGTATTTGTGCCAACTTTCATTCATTGTGCTTATTTATTATTCCTTTCATTAAATTTTCAACATTTTTCTTTTGTTTTGAATCACATGTTAGTTAATTATTTGACCAAATTGAATGTAAACATAGAGACTTACATCTTTGACCAGATTCAGTAGAATGGTGGATATGTTTTCTACATTTCAAATTTTACTATTCAAGGACTTTAACTAAAATAAAAATTGAACCCAGATGAATATTGTTGTAAAATTTATCTTTTATGGTAGGTTCAAACTTGAAAGAAAAAATTCCCAGTATTGAAATAACTTTTCTGCTTTACACAAGTGTTCAAACATATTGCGGATTATGTCAGGATTTTTCTTTTTGTAATTTAGGGTTATATGCAATGTACAGCATGAACACAACTTATAAATTCATACGATACTATCATATAACTATGCAAAATGATTGAAATGATTTTAATTCACATCACAACAAACATGAACAAATTAAATGTGTACAAACATAGGTACTTGATATTATAATATATCACAAAAAATTTTAAACCTTGTTTATTTCGTCTCAAATTCAAAATAACGTTTGATGATATATCAATGCTGTGGGTAGCATGTAAAATTTATCACTAAACTGAGCAAAATTACTATTAACCTAGGAAAGGTAAGTTGTGTATCACAGAAGGGGTGCGACTATCAAATTTGTTGCTCTGCCAATTTAGTATGGTGGTCACAATGGATACAACTATCCCATCGAAAACTGATTATCACACACCCAGAACTAATAGCAAGAAAACGCCATTTTGAAACAACATATGTATATCTTATCATGCAAAGTGATTGGATGATAAGAGAAAGCAAAAAGAGAATGGGCCCGATTGCATCCAACCAACTTTTTCTGAACATATGCCATTCAACAAGTATTGTGAATGCCACCACCACGCTCCCCACCACCACCGTTCCCAGGGTCCCCGCCTTATAACATTTTACTGAATCCACATCTGACCATCGAATAGACTTACATTTATCGAACATTTCTTGTTCTTGTGAAGAATTCAAGTATATGACAAGCGGATTTTGACAAATCACTCCCACATTATGAACAAGAGAATGAACAACGACCAACATACTAAATGCAAACCCTATGGCTTCTATAGGACTCACTGGCAAATGATGAATTGCTCTATAAACAATAGATGCAACATATCCTATTGCTTGGACACCAATTATAAGTGTTGCTATACCACTCCTACCATCTAGAAACCGAAGTTGCTTATAATTAGGAAGGATAGTACTTTCCAATAGAGCCAATTTCCCTGCTTCATTTAATTCTATCAAACATGAATTTTCAGCCGCCTTATGCCCAAGCGTCAGAGCATATGCCATATTATCCTCCTTTACTTCGTCAGTATCGATATGTGTAGGTGGTAGCTTGGTTGAATCACTCATTCCTACAACAATGTACGTATTTGCCACTATGGCCGTACTCTTCAAGAAACCTCGTGGCTGGTTGATGCCAAAAAATGTAACAAAGACGTCGCCTATGATCCTTCTTAACTTATTAGACATAGACATGGTATCGGGTCCCAGTTCAGGATTGGTTGAAATACTAAGGATTTTGCGAATCCTCAAAGTGACGAACATGTTACAAAATACGAGATCAATTCCAAACAATGGTTGCAACGGTGTAACTATAAGAAGGCTCAACAGCCAATCGAACCAAGAACTGTCGCCCTTCACCAGGCAGAGTGCTTGAGAGGCAGGCCATGCATCGGCCATCAAACTGAAGAACGCGAAAGCGGCACCCCACAGCGTGGTCGCGAGGGCTCGTGAACACAAGGATGACGATAATGACGGGGACGACGCCAATGGCTCAGGTGCTAACTGACGAGCAGCCACAAAAGTGGACAAACAAGTAGCCACAATAACACCCTGGGTCAACGGCAGCGCTTTCAAATCCATATTAATAGAGCTAATCACCAGGGGATTGCACGAACGTGAAATTATTTTGAGAACCAACCCGATTTATGGCCACCCTCTAATCAGCCAGGAAATACAAACACTCAATAAATTAAAACTACTCTTCCTTCACTGAGAAGGACTACCAGTGGCGAAACGTTTTCTTCCTCGAGTCCGTCAAAGACACGCACTATGTCTTGAACCGACATTAAAAAAGGTACCTTTGGGTTGCGGTGTTGAAGAAGACTTTGCCGTGATTCAACTGTACTATGGGTGGTGCAAAACTGCGTCTTTGATCATCAATTCTCAGTCCAACCACACTGCCTCGCCATATGCGTATCAGGTGCTGCACGGGAAAAATAAATAAGACAACACCACCCAATGAAATTGCGCAGCTCACTGATCAGACATCTCAAGCACAAACAAAGTGCTCCGATTTTGGTTTGTAATAAATACAAAGTTCAAGCGAAGAAGTCTTCGCGGCAATGAGGAACGGGAAAAAAAGCTGATCACGTGCCAGATTTGAAGAACGTGAAGTCGTTCCAACAACGAACCCGATTTATAGTCACTGATCACTCTTCTCAGCTACAAACCGGCACTCCCTTGCAAGCCTTTCAACCAAGCGAGCGAAAACGTCCTCTCGACAGTGAGCTGCACGGGAAAAATAAAGAGACACCAACAAACAAACCTACGCAACTACTGATCACGCTTTCTAACACAAACGGCGTGCTCCGGTTTTTGACTTGAAACAAATACAAAGCTCGAAAAAAGGAATCCTCACGAGAGTGACTGAAGTGGGGAAAATAAACACACACACACACACCTAGCAATGAACAGATCCTTTCGTCCATCTAAAGAACGGGTTAACAGCAGAACACTTCTCAGTTTGTTGAATGCGCAGAGCAGAGTTGAGGTCGTAAAAGCAGACAGAACTTTGGAAATGCTCATGACTATCGTTCTCTCACTTAAAAACTTTACACTGATGCATGACTTATAGAAAATTCCGTCTTGTGCAAGTCTACCACTTCTCAGAAATACAACGGTAGAAATAATTTAGCAATAGCACCGTTGTTATTGGGCCTTTCATTTCCAACCACAAGGAACATATAGAAGTTACACTAGTGTTATGTGACGTCAGTGAGATTATCAAGTTCCACACATTTTCTTTTGGGCGAATTTTTTTATCAGAAAGTGAAAAATGGCATGAAAAGTTTCTGAATGTTCGAAATTTCATTCGCCATTTTTTGAAATAAAAATGATTAAACTCGTCTCATATTTTATCGAGGCACTTCTTATTTCGTCATGTGTAGCAAAACATTTGTAAACATGCTAAAGATCACCTAAAACAGTCGCCCTTTAAGACTGAAGATCCCTTGCTAGTGGACCCAATTGAATTTGAAGAAAAAAACCCACGTTCCAAACCACCATATTGTTAACTATGCGTTTACCGATAGCACCGTTATTGTTGTGCATTCATTTCTCTTAAAGTGCTTACAGGATCTAGCTGCCATGGGAACACTACACCAGTTTGGTGCTCTTGTAAGGACTTTTGTTTTCAAGCGACATTGGCCACCATCCAGGGATAGATTTTTTAAAAATGGCGATCATCATAAGGAAGATTTAGCCAAGTTAAGCTATAAACCAAACATGAATTATAAGTCCTTTGTCATCTTTCTATATATTTGGCTACACACTGACAACCAAATATAAGGATCTGGCGTTTAAACAATATATATCTTCCTCACTTCTGGTGATTGAAAACTGTTAAAAACATATCATATCGAAAAAAATTAATTTTTTACTTACTCTTTTTAGCGAAATTACGCCAGTAAAAAAATGCTTGGTACTACAACAACCTGTAGGATTATTACTGCGCTTTCATTACCCGTCACTATGAAACTGAACTGATCTTTAAGAAACACGCTGCACAAATCTATAGTGCATGATGGCAAAGATCTTGCTTTCATTGAGGGGCACTATGGAAAGTCGGGTCCTTTCTGCGGTTTTCTGAACTCTTACCGCCACTTCCTGCTGGAACGTCTGGCATCTTAAAACCTATATATATCATACCTACCACTCATGTTTCACATTAATTAATTCTTATGACAGCCAGTTGAAAAGAAGGGAAAAATTAAAAATAATTTGTCAAAATTTTAGAAAATTGAACCTAGATCCAAACACAAAATACCTTTGAAACCTCTTACTGCACTTAGTATACTTAAAGATTATTGTTCAAATTCTGAAAAATTTAGATTTAGCCTGCTGGACTCCTTTTCTTTTCAAAAAAACAATTATATTGATAACATGAGTTGTCCGTATTCTATTCAATCCTGCCTCCATGAATGTTCCAGAGAACTTCATGTCAAGATACCCACTCCCTCTAGTAGGACCCATGGAAACCAGCAGGCTCCAGACCAGTCTTGTGGGAAACTGAAAAAACAAAATTGGGTAGGCAAAACTTTAAGTTAGTTCTTGTTGACAGAGTCCAGAACATTGCAGTGATGCCCACTGCCACGTCTTAAACACTCTTTAAAATTGGTCCACCAATAGAAGTAAACTGACCTATAACTGTACTTTCGATGCAGTACAGACTTCTTTAAGTGTGAAAAGGTTTTCGGATTATTTAACATCAATATTAACACAAGACACATAGAAGTCTATTTCTTTTCCATTTTGTGACGCACCCAAAGTGGCAAGCATTGCAAAGCGAATTTGGCATTACCTCTGACGTGTCTATAGCGAACACTTTAAACTGCGAAGCTAGTAGGCATATATGTCACAGCACCGCAGAGGAAAATCCAATTTGGCCTCTAAATATGCTGGAGAGTTCTTTAAATAAAAGGAATTTTGCACCTAAATGCGCTCCTTTTTCATTCAGTGCGACCTTTTGACCATTTTTCAACCAAAACAAATCACTGGTACCCAGTCTCCATAGGACTTACTTAAAGAAAATGACTGCTTCTTATTGGCCCAACTGACCAGTAGTATTTAAATTGTGTCTCACTGTGCACAGTTTGTGATTAATTTCACATGCGTTTAGGGGTTGGGTTTGGGGAAATAGTATACACCATGTGTTGGATGTGACAAACACTGGGTGAAATAGGGTGTGGGTCAGTGCTATATTTTGTGTCAAATTAATTCCCAAAGGAAGACAAGAAAAAAAAAAGTAATATTTTGATCCCGAATTCCAAAAATTCCCTAAAATTCACCCCCCCTTTTTTTTTGAGGAGCATGTCATCACAGCTCTGTCTGTTGGCTAATGTTTTAATGATCCTCTAGGAATATGTCGCCAAATAAGGTGAAATATTTTCCAGGATGCTTGCAAGTGTGTCGGCATCACAAAATTGAATGAAAAGAAGACTGGTTTGAGTGCGAATATGCTCTTAATCACATAACACTGCAAAATTGAACATCTAGGCACATTGTGGTGCGACATTAGGTCCCCACAATAATATGGTGGCTTGAGATGTTGATGGTTTTTCCTTGTTGATTAATTAGCCGTAATCTGATGACGGCGCTCCTTTATTGCATGGGTTGCATGGGAGGTTGCTTTTTGGGTGATGAATGTGGTGAGGTACTTGGGGAATGGCGGCTGGCCATGATGAGGAAGGATGGAACCGACTAGGACGGGATGTGATGGCGGCGCCAGGATGGCGTAACGGGATGGCGAGGCTTCGAATGCAAGCTTGGAGTTGGAGGCGAATGGAGAAAAAGAGGGAAGTTTTTGGGGAGAATGCAGAGGAATGCGTAAGGGATAGCTAGTTGCTAATTTTTCTTCCGCTGCATTAGTGACTAGTAAGGCCAAGCTCATGAATCTGGGAAGTCAAGTGTAGATGGTGTATGAGTGAGTGTTGAAGGTCTAAGAGGAGATCTGTAGCATCGAGGGGAATCTGTGTGGTATGCGAACTCTGTGTTTTGGGTACTTGAGATTCTGTGCAGGAGCTGCGTCTGCAAGAGCTCTGAGGAAATTCTTTTCCTTTGCAATAAATCCATTGTGTGCATCCATCTGTCTGTATGTTGTTGTGACATTTCTCTGAGTTGTGTTCGTTTGATCCTCATTCTATCAGAGTGAGATCCCGAGAGGGTTCAGATTGGTGTTTTGGGTCCCTCTCCTTTTTGGTTACAACATGTCCCAAACTATGGAAAATTGGTGGGCTATTTTGCCGAGTTGAGTTGTGCTAAATCCATGTTTTGCCAAATTGCCAACTCCATGTCACCAGGGCTACAGTGCCAACTTTGTCAATTCCACTTCATATTGTGGACTGCCTGAGTGCTCTCCAAACTGCCCAAAATGAAGATCTTTACAGGTTGCCCACTGCCTAGGCTGGTTTTGCACCTTATTAGTTATTTTTGGCCATAATAATAATTTGCAATTCAGCATTATACAAAAAATAACAAAGTTGTTGTGCTCCGAAGCTTCATTCATATTTTTGGCATGACAGGCATCATTTATGAAAATTCATGGCAAATTCCAAAAAGTAATTAGCTAGGGCCTAACCAGTCTTGGTACTACTGTAATATACAGAGGGTGTTGAAAAGGCTTGTGTGTAGGTATGAAAGCAAATTATGAAATGATTTTTTATGGAGAAAATATGAACCCAAGCAATCCATTTCCATGGGTGAAATTAATTTGGATCAATGAACCTATACCCACTCATTCAATGAATTACACATGTGCATTATGTCTAAAGGCAATGGTGTGAATTTTTTATTGATGTAAACTGATCCAACTAGATCAAATTCATTGTAAACGAATAAAACAGTTGAATAAAATTTTATGTTGTTTCAAGATGAAATATGTTTCATCCATAAAAATGCATTCAAAGTTTATTTTCTCCAGGAAATTTTATATAAATTCCATCAACGAAAATGCACACAATCTCTTTCGTGGATTCCTATTGATGAATGGATGAACCTTCATTCATTTCTCTTGGGATGGAATTTGATGATATTCTAAGGTGAAATAAGTTCTTTGAAGAAATATCATCTATGTATAGTTATATTTCATCCACACCATATAATTTATTAATAGTTTCATTTCCTCCATTAAATTTCATCCATGTTCAATGATTGAATATAGATGAAATATCATTTTTTTATGGACGAAATGGGATGAAAACTCAAGTTGAAGTCAAGACCTTCCAAAACATTGTCCATAAATTTTTCAAGGTTAATGTTTTCATTACATTTCAGTTGAATTGAAATTACTTTAGTTGAATAAAATTGATTATAATTGAATTGAATTTGAAAACAAGGATTCCAAATAACCATTCAATCATTTTGGTAACAAAAATGATGAAGGTAGAATTTTATTCAAAAGGTCTTTATCAATTTTTATTATCGAAATTGGTTACCAAATTTTCCTTAATGAAAAATATTTTTATTGAAACCAGTTTTACTATCAAATTAGATTGAGGACATTTTAAGGATGATTTTTTTAGGATACAATTAACTACATGTTCCACTATTTTCTTGTAAAGGGAAATTATTTTATGGAGTAAATTAATTTTTTCTATCACACTTTTGTATGTAGAAGTTTTATGAGTTTTTATCTTCTATTCCATTATTTTATTCTTTTCAAAATCTAGTAGTTCACCGAGTGGCCTTAACATTTGGTGACCATACCATGGATATTGAATTCAAAATTTTTAATTCATTGATGTTCCTATTTAGACAAATATTGGTTAAAGCTATTCAACTATGCCAAAAGAAATTGCGAATTTCTTGTTGTTGTTTGACAAATAAAAATAATAAAACCAAAATAACTAGTAGATTACAACTTTTTTTTAGCTATTTACAATATGCCAATAGTGTTGACAAGAAATACTATGAAAAAAAGAATGGAGGAGGTTTCATAAAAAAGTGTTGAAGTAGGGCATGCATGTAACCCATAGTGATTCAAGTAGCCAAAGATCAACATTGAAGAGGCTACAACTTTTCACAATGGGGAGTAGAATGAATTGGAGCATTGAAGGATAATTTGACACCTTCACAATATATATATTTAAAACAATTTTGTAGAAAGGAAATCAATAACAATTAAAGAAATTGATAACAAATTTGAAAAAACTCCACCTTCAATTAATTAGATTACAATTCTTAGTTGGGAATTGTCAAACTTATTGATTAAATTTGAATAATATGTTATTGTTGACAAATAGATTCCAGCTCATTTCAAAAATTTCCTTAGTAATGTTTCTTACCAAAATGGTTAAAATTTTGACAAACTAATTCCTTGTTTTTTATCATTTCATGTTGCACATAATTGAAATGAATAAATTACGAGGTACAAGATTATAGGTGGAGGAGAAATGGAGTGTGTATCTTTCCCATGGAGTAGGGAAGGGGTATCAAAAACCTTATTATTTGCATGAACATAAACTATTAATTTCTCAACATTTGCTTTTAGAAGTCTTTCAACCACATGGCAATTTTACTTTTGTGTTTGGTTGTTTAAGTATTTTCATGGATGAAATTGAAGTGCTTGAAGCACATCTAGCTTGCTTTCATGGTAAATTGTTAGTTCCAAGGTACAGAACACCTATCAATTTTTTAAAACAATTATGAATGACAAGGTTTTTTTGCATTGCCTCACAAAATAAGTAAAGACACAACATTGTTTCATCTTTATCTATCATCGACCCTATCATCTTGGGTAGTGAATCTCACGTACATATGTTATTTTACCTGTTATAAGTATCACTCTCCTTCCTCAAAGAATTAGAAATTGGATGTTCATAGATGTGGAAAAAATAACTATTAGAAAATGGTGGATTACCCTATATTGGAAGTCTTAGATTGTTTACATTAGATTGATAACACATTGTCCAATACGGTTTAATAAAGAAAAACATCCCCACCCTTTGTTTCTTAGCCTTAAATTCAAATGGAAAAGTCCATATGATGTGTGATTTCTTAAAACATTGGTAGGTGAAAATGCATTGTGTAATATGACAAAAATTATGATAATGGATCTTGGTATGGACAATAAGCAAATAACAACAAAAACATGAAAGGGCATTGGGATAAGCCGCATAGAGGAAGCACTTGTTCTTGTAGATTATAATATGGTAGTAATTCACCAACGTGATGTTAATTTTCAAGCAAAATATAATCAAATCAACAAGGTTCTTATTAATCGTGCTTTCCAATGAATCATGTTGGGGAAACTACACATGGTGTTCCTTTTACATTCAATTGGGTTGTTGAAGAAAAAAGGAATAAACAATAAACCACTTAGGTTGAATTTGTGAACCTTACAATTGATGAAATTTTTAAGTGTAATTTTTGTTTTTTTGTCTTAATCTAATATTTGGATTTTGTATTAGAGGCTATTAATGTTGAGGAAATGATACATCTTGCAATGAAGGAAGAGGGCATTAGCAACAATAATTTTTTTGTTAATGTTGCTATTAATTATAAACAATTACTAAAAAAAAATGACAAGCTCTAGTTGCTTTTTGATTATGATTATTAAAATACAAAAGCTAGTTCTAAGCTTTTGAACAAAAGGATGACCAAAAAAAACATGAAGGAAGTAAGGATGGGTGTTTTAGGTTTACATGCTCCAACATCTCATGTTCAAAACCAATTTCACAACTTGCAAAATTAACTTAATTATTATCATAGATGTTATGGTTGTTGTAAGTTTTGAAAAGGATATAAAGTTGCTTAGTCATAATGTTGTAATCATATATGGATGAAGGGGTAGGAACAACATCATTCATAGTTGATCTTAGATGAAAGCACTGTTATTAATTGGATTTGCAACATTTTTTTACAACATTATTGGTTGGATCAATTTGCAACATTATTTGACAACTTATTGGTTGGATTTGCATTTCAAATTAGTTAAAAGCCATAACAAATATGTAGCTTAGACTTAGCACAAAATATTGACCATTTTTATATAAATGTTCAATGTTGATTTTAATGTTCAAATATCACTTCATTTGCATCAATATGCATTACAATTATTTGATGAACCATAATGTAAAGCTTTTAATTGCATAACATAAAAACACTTGATTTCTCTTGCCTACACAATCAATTGCTCTTGCCTACACAATCAATCGCTCTTGTTGGAGTGATATTATGTGTAATTTTGCTCTCATAAGGCAAAATTACATGTAACATGTAATTTCCCTTTAGGTCTGGGAACCCTAGGGATAAAGTTATTGTGTTTAGAGAGGTTCCCCACATAACAAAGGGAACAAACTTCAAAGTGTTTTCTAGAACACAACTCACATTGTTAGTTTTCCATATTACTTAAAAGCAAAGGGTCCTTTTATTCAGAAAAGATTGATGCAAAACTATATTTGCCCACGGTTGCAGGTTTAGGATGGCTAGAGTGAACCAACACCCATTATTGCACAATGAAGGATGGTTGGTAAGTGGTTAGGAAACAATTTTTTGTTGGGTTCCAATTCCATATCTAACCATGGTGGTTAGCTCTATTGTTGTTTTTAATCTTTCAGGTTGTTGGTGGGTAATGAAGATGAACCTACCTATCTATAAACCTTATACTTACCTAGTAGTTACCTATTTTTCTAGCTTTCTACCTATCTATAAGAATTGTTTTGTACACAATGGGTTACTAAGGTGAAACCAAATATTAACTAAGTTAAGGTTCATCCACAACTGAGTCATAATGGACATCCTGTGGATGGTGCAATGGTGGGTGTGAATTCACTTTGGCCATTTTGTACTAAATCAAGCCCTGTTGGTTTAAATGCAAGCTAAATGGTTATCTTCTGTCATGCATTTCGTGCCATAGGACATAATTCATGCACAAAGACATGTTTTTAATCTTTCAGGGTGTTAGTAGGTAACAAAGATAAACCTTACCTTTCTATAAATCTTATACTTCCTTAGTAGTCACCTAATTTTCTACCTATTGACCTATATTTAGGAAAATTTTCTTACATAATGGGTTACCTAGATGAATCCAAATATTAACTGAGTTGAGGTTCATCCACAATGGAGTAATAATAGGCATCTAGTGGATGGTGCAATGGTAGGTGAGGTACACTTTGGCCTTTTTGGACTAAATAAAAGCATGTTGCATAAAGCATAAGGTAAATGGTTGCCCTTTCTTAACCATTGCCATAACACATAATTCATGCACAAAAACATCCTAATCCAAATAGAAGTCCCATGAGCCTAATGGAATAGCCATTGGGAACACAATGAACCAAAAAGGTTCATTCGGGATTAGATCAGAGGATGACCTTCATCCACCAAGGATGGCTTGGATGTAACTTCCCAATGAAGTTGTCATTTTGCCCTGGGTTACATATCTAGATCATTCTTTTCTTCTTTCATGGTGAAATTTTAGCATTTTTTAATTTAAAAAATTGGAAATTTTGGGGGTTTCCTAATGTTAATTCGACTAATGTTGATCATTCTTTTGTTAAAATTTTCCAAAATTTCAAAAATACCAAAAAAAAAAAAAAAAAAA
>Ga0209611_10002177_pt1 | contig 34328 bp, 24 predicted proteins | sample S1TSphgellanicum_3_FD_187693 | JGI IMG/M metagenome (GOLD analysis project Ga0209611, IMG submission 187693) | Host-associated microbial communities from peat moss isolated from Minnesota, USA - S1T2_Fc - Sphagnum magellanicum MG (SPAdes) (version 2) | ecosystem: Host-associated > Plants > Peat...
AAAAAAAAAAAAAAAAAAAAAAAAAAAAACCTGCTTTTTACTATTGTGATCAGAACAAAGATCAAATTGGACAAGCTCATAAGTGAAAATGAGAAAAGTAAATAAATAAAAGAAAAATAAAATTCTTCCATATCAAATGTGCACTATTCTTTTCCAAAATTAGAGAGAATTTTTAATATTGATGATTAAAACCCTAAAACCCTGAACCCTAAGACCAACATGAGTTGAAATGAAAGGAGGAGAAATTTGATTACATTTGGAGACCAAGAAAGGAGACAAGAAGGAAGAATTTCCACAACCCAACAACACTTTGGGGAGCCAAAGAAAATAGAGAAAATTTTAGGTCTTGAAGAATCTGGAATAGAGGGGAGAAGGAGGAGAAGGAGGAGGAGGAGGAGGAGAAGAAGGAGGGAATTCAGGAACCCAACAACAAACAAACACTTTGGGTACCTTGTAGCAAAGAAAGGAAATGGCAGGAGAGAGAATGGAATGTGCAGGAGCACATCTACTAAGAGGAGCTTGTGTAGGACCTGCAGTTATTCGGTGTGGATCATGTGGAGCTCTCTACTATTGTTCTCAAAAACATCAGGTACAAAAAAACCCCACAGTTTCTGAGAAAACCAGATTTTCTCTTTATGAGTAAAGGATTTTGGAAAACAAAGCAAGCTAAGCTAAGCTAAGCTAAGCTAAGCAAGCAAGCAATTTTGATTTAAAGTCTTCTGATCTGTCTTTTGTAGAGTGCATTCGTTCAAATCTTTGGTTTTTCAGTCAAGATTACACCGAAGCTTTCACTTCATTGCGATTGAGCTTACTTTGATTGGGAAAGAAAAGCTAAAAAAGAAAAAGAACAAGAAAAACCCCTTTTCTTCATGCTCAATTTCTGGTTAGCAAATTTCTCTTTTGAACTTCCCAATAATCTGGAATTTTCTTGTTGTGGGTGGGTATGAAAGAAAGCTCATTGGGTGGAGGAGCATGCAGAAGCTTGTGCAAGAATGGCAGAGCAGATGCAACGTGCCCCGATTCTCAATGACTTTCCTTTCTCATTTACAAGGCAAACCACTTACATGGTGTGTATGCATGCATGTGTGTGTCCCTGAATTTCTTAAGCTTGCTATGGATGCAATTTGCATTTCTTTTTCTAACTGTTTTTGCAGTCCCTGGTTTAGGGTTTAAGGTTCACAAGAGCTTTTATATGTTAATCCTGGTTAAAGAAGTGTGTTCTATGGTGGGCACTATGATCTGCCCCAACTAAAATAACTCAAACCTACTTTGATTGACAGGTGGATATGGGATTGGTAACTGCATGCTCGTTTCTAGAGAGCTGTGGTGTTCATGGTCAAGGCTTGTGGAAATCAGTGTGTGACTGCAGATTTGCCAAGAGCTTTGGTAAAAACTGCAAATCATCTGGCCTTGATCTCCTTCCCCAAACGCATAGCATGAGAGGAAAAAAATCAATTGTGTGTGTGTGTGTGTTTGCAGGTGGTATCTGTATGTGGATGTTGCAAAATCTGTGTCTGTTAGGTCACAGGAGAAAGGGACATAGTGCAATGAGCACTGAGATGATTTTTTCCGTGTTGTCAAATTGCAAGGAAGTACTGATGGGCTACTATTGGTATGAAGGATGGCAGGGATTGGTGTAGAGATGGAAGGATGGCATTTACCATCAAGCTTGTGCCCTTGTAGAGGTATTACATCTGATGAACTGTAGTACAACAACAACAACAACAACACATTAAGTGTTACACTCTGAAATTGCCTCATCATCAATTATACAATCTTTGAACTCAAAGCGATTTTGCTGATTTGATGCATCAGAACCAGAAACACCATTGGAGTATTTCCTGACAGACTGGGCTTCATATTATGAATGGCGACATCTGCCTCTTGAGTCACCAGTGGCATTACTCCTACAATGGGTATTCAATCTCCTCATTTTGACTGGTATTCTGCTTTATCACAGAGAGAGAAAAAATGTTCCCTGCCGTAGGCTTTTTTGGGTTTTCTTTCTGACTTATGTTTGTGGTCTTTTATCTCTGCAGCCCCTTTCACTGTTTTATGCACTGTGTCTTCTTCAATCTCAAAATGGTGTGGCTTTTCCTTTTGGGGATAACCAAATCCTGCGCATTCACTACCTAGGTACACTCTTGTCATGCAATGTCACAGAGTTTCTGAAGTCATTGAGTTTGTCCTTGTTATGGTATCCAGATTTAGCCAGCAGCTCTAGTTCTATGAGTGTATTTCATCCTTGCATCAAGCAGCCACATGATCAGTACATGGATGTGAAGTAGCAAATTGAAGAGTGTAAAGTGCTTGGAATAGTGTGTGAACCTCCACACAAAGTCTCTGTTCTGAAGGACTGTTTGTTTGATGTCTTTTCAGTCAAGTCTCAGTGTTGAAATGCATACAAGAAGCATATCTTTACTTGTGCATGTGTGTCAAATGGGTTGCAGGTCCAGAGAGGGAGTTATCTCAGCTACCTGTATTTGGAGAACTGTTGGCGCTCCTGCCTGGCCTTCAAATTTATATTGATTTTATTGGGCCTTCAGTGCCCATTGCAAGGTAATAATCTATTCAAATTCCCTTTTCTCATGCATTTCAGAAAGAGTTGTATCTCAGGAATTGTGTTCATGTACATGCATATTTTTGGTCCATTTTCTGCATTAAAAGTTGCCAGAATGAGTGTGCATTAGCTAGCTCATGGGTGGTGGTGGTTTCTGGATTTTCACAAACACAAGTCTGCCAAAAAACCTGTTCTGAGACTCTCCTTGAAAGCTATCAAATATGTCAGTGGGTGTGTAAAAGGTTGTGGAGCTGTATGTTAAGATTTTGGAATTGGTTTTAGTTGCAGAAGTCAACATTGAAAACATATGTTTATTTTTTGTAAATTTTGCATTTTTCCTATGTCATAGAGCCACCATTATGGCAATGTTATGTGGTTGGTGTTCTGGTGGGCAATCACAAATGCTGCCTCCTATCTGCTTCTGTCTAATTAGAAATTCATTGATGGTTTTAATTGCAAAATGTGTAGAGAAGGCGAATCATTGAAACTTGATGGGTATGCAAAATGCTTGGACAATGATTGTCCATGTAAGAAGAAGGCATCATCATTAGGCGATCCCAGATTGGAGCTTCAAGGAGATAAGATGGCTGTTTCCGCCTCACAAGGGCAAATTTATTTGAGGTTCTGGACAGGTCTATATCATGATCGGCACTCTGAGCTGGTAACTCAATACTGCCAAAACCATTGCAAAATTAGAGGTGTGCCTTACTGAACATAACAGTGTCACCCAAAACTGTGAAGCCTAAACTGAAACGAGATTTATTGTCAAAGAAATGTCCAGGCATTTCCCTTATGGGTGGATGTGAATCTTCTTGCCTACTTTTGTTCGTGCATCAAGATGTCAAAGCATTGGTTTCATCGTTGAACTACAACAAATTTGGGTCAAAAATGTTCTAAACTCACACCTACTCTTAGTTTGATGACTTTTTTTTTTGCTGATGAACTGAAAAGACAGGTGATTGACTGACATGTTTGTGCATGGTTTGGAATTAGGGTGCTTTGCCACACTTGATTTTTGCTGCAAATGCAGGCATTGCAGCTTTTCCAAGTTGGCAACCTACGATTGTGAGTACACCACACTCGACCTGTTAGTTTAAAACATTTCAATGTGATGCTTATGAAGATATTGCAAGCAAAGTGTTAATTATCCTTCCATTTGATGAGACCCATTGAAGATTCTAGTACCTATGTGACATCTCTTTTGTGGTTGATTTTTGTGTCACCTTCCAGGAGCTCATAGAAACATTACAGGTGCCAGCATTCTTTACAGACTATTGTGAAGAGGCAGCATTTTTAGCATCGCAATCTGTCACTGCCCTTACGCACACATCCCCACTTACATTTGATGTATGTTTCATTGAATTGTTCATTATCTTTCCTGTTGAAAGTTCATCTCACATGTCCTCCTTCCTTCTCTCTGCTTCTTTCTCATTTTTGTCGTTCAGGGGTGTTTTTTTCCCTGGCCTTTTCCCCTTCCTAGTGTCGAGAAATTCTCAGTACTTACGAAGTAGATACATAGTTCTTCTCCCACGACTGAGATGCTTGGACATGTGTTGCTTCATGAAAAATAAATTCTCTATAGCCCCATTCATTCTATGCTGAGTATGTCCTTGGCATTTGATCAGTGTTGTTGGGGTTGTCTTGTTAGGTGCAAGTGAACCCCTTCAGGCAGCCTCTGGCACCTAGCAACAAGGAGCTAGATCTTCCAACATTTTCAAATGGGTTCATTTTCGGCTTCAGTTGATCATGTTGTATTCGGGAGCTGCGCATCATTCTCCAGATCCTGAAGGTACTCAAGGGAGCTTTGTGTTTTTCCATGAGCAAAAAAAACAAGGGAATTTGCAGGATACCCAGTTGCAAGATCTGATGAACTTATTTGATGACCACATTGGTAGGCAGCTGCTACAGGACACAAAACAGACTGAGCACACATTGTGGGAAGTATATTTGCAACCAACAGATTAAGGGGCTTTGACAACCTGGTTGTGAGCTATATTAGGCAAAAGGCCACAAGAATTGCATATACATCCATGTCTTGCAAGGTAAGGTATAAGCAACAATTTTACATGGTATTGAACTCTCTGTAGCTTACAACTGAAGCCTTCTTGGAAGTAGTAGTAGTAGCTTTGATACCTAATTTAAAGAGAGGAATCTGGTGAGTGTCATACTGTGTCCTATGCACATTGTTCTTAAAGAATTGTGAAACAGATCACCAAGGTGCACATCTGTGAACCTCCTGAGAGTGGCCCATGAAGCTTTGGAGACTTGTGAAGAATCATCACGGAACCTGGAAGTTTGAAACCAATTGATTACAAGGTGCAAACCTGTAAGGTGGCAATGGCACTATCACTTTTGGTCTGCCTTTGTTTGCTGCTCCTTCAGAAGTGCATTCCCTCACACTCTTAAGGAGTAGGTGCAAGAACCTGCCCCTCTCCTACACCTCGTCAGAATGTTCAACTCAGTGCTTTACAATAGGTAAAGCCCTAGGTTGGTAGACATTCTGAAAATGTGGGGCTGGACTCGGCTACTGTCTTGTCCTAGACCCCTTGTTTTGGGGGAATGTCCTCACCCTATTGCTTTACCTTACACAAAAAACTTGAGTATCACATCATTCATATACCACAACATGAACAATCACAGTTTCGAAAAATTAGGGTTCTGTTTAAAATCTAACAAATGAACTCAGGTTACAAGTGATCTAGCTGAATGATTCTGCATGATTGAATCCTCAATACAATCATGTAAGCCTTCTGGACTCCCAATGTGTGTATGCTTTTTGATCATGTCCTAAACTATCTCTAAATGTACAAGTTTAAGTGTGAGGCTGTAATGAAAATTCCTTTTGAAGACAATGTTAACTTTGATGGCTGTATTCCAGTTTTGTGAATGTATACGGTTCAGGATGTATACACTACACACACCCTGTAAGCGCAACTGGAGAACTTACTTGTGGCTTCTTTTTTTACTTCAATCATGTTTTTGAAAGAATGGGTCATAAAAATCCAATGGATAGCTAAGCATGGGTTACAAGAATCCAATATGTATGTAGGTGGGTAGGTTGGTTGGTAGGTTTCATGTTAGTCCCCGGAACTTTTGAGTGAAAAAGGGCCTGCCAAAACAAGGGAACTATGCAATTGATTATGCAACTAGATAATGTTATGTTGGGGATTGGTAGAAAAGATTTGTTGTTTGCCAAATCTTTGTACTCTTACTGAGATTATGCAACAACTGATGATGTTATTGCTGGGAGTTACACAATTTGGAACTGATCAAAATGCCTGCTGATGCACAAACTCCTCCGATGAACTCAATCAACCCTAAACCCTGAACCTCTTTTCAACTTCACATTTCTACTTGAAGCAAAAAAATCATTCGTTCTTGCAGATACACCATTGTTGTTGTTGTTGTTGCAGTTGTTATTGTTGATACTTTCATGTTGAATTCAACATGTTTTTAAGTCTTCTTCTTGTTGTTGAATTCAACATGTTTTAAGTCTTCTTGTCATTGGCACTTACATCTTTGAATTCAACATGTCTTGAGTCACACAGAAAATTCCTGTTGGCAATTATAATGTCAAAATGTCTATTGTTGATGAAGAGAAAAAAGTGTGATTTTTCTTATGATGTAACTAGCAAGCATGTGATGGGGATGACTTGATGAAGAGCAGCAGCCAAGACAAAGTACTGATCTTAGATCTATTGATGTGGTGTGTGGAAAATCCAGAAATCCAGAAAATTTGCAAAATCCAGATGGTGTCAATGTGCTTGCTGTGTGAGAAATCCAGAAAATCCAGAAAATCAGATGATATGGTGTACGAGAAATGAAGAAATCTACATGTTGGTTGTGGTTGGTGGTGTGAGAAGATGTTCCACTGGTTGCAAGAAACTAATAAGAAATGAAGAAAAGGGAGTTTGAAGTTTCATGATTCAAGATCAATTCTGATGATCACCCTTTTGCAGTAGTTTTGATTGCCAACCTCATCTGTCAGATTATTGTCTACAAGGAAAATGTAACAAAACACAAATGAAGCTCAGACACAGGCACAGACAGAAGAGAGACACATGGACAGATAGATAGAGAGAGAAAGAGAGAGAGGTGTGTCTACTAGTTCCATTTTGTTTTCTTGCATGGGAAATATTTCTTGCTTTCTCTGTGATTTTTCTCGTGAGATTTGCAGAGTTTTTGAGCTCTTGGAGCTTTGCATCTCACTGTTTCTGGAGCTGAACTTTGTAGGATATACCTATTTTTGTCCTTTTTCCACTTTTTTTGTGTATGAAAAAAGTGCATGATGATGACCTCACACTTTTCTCCTGCTCTTCTTCCTCATCTTTTTGTTTTTTCTTATCTCTAGTATGTGGAAGTTTTGTTGGTTGTGATCTTTTTGTATTTTGGCCAAATGGGTGTGAGTCTAAAGGACCCACCCACACTTCCCATTGGCTCTCTTCTCTCTCTCTCAAACTGGGCTTTGAACCAATCCTCTCCTTTTCTTCTCTCTCCACATACTGACAATTTGTGGCTGAAGCTCTTTGGGTACCAAAGACTCGTTCAGCCTCTCCTACAAAGTTCTATCTGCAAAGTTTCTTGCCTAAAAGTGATGCACGGGTTCATCAGAGTCCTTCATTTTCCCCTCTTCTCCATCTGAATTGTTCTGTTCACCGTTGCACCACATTGGAATCTCCCATTGCTGCTCTCTACTGGTGATTTGCTACATTTTGCTCTCATTTAGGGTTGTCAAAGCTCTTGGTACAGCTCTCGTTCTCCTCAACTGGGTGCTTTCTTTCTTGCTCCCTGAAAGCTTTCTTGGAGAGTTTTTGGGTTTTTCCCCCACTTGGGTTCTTCTTCTTCCTGTGGAATTTTGAACAGTTTTTTCTTCAGCAATTTTTTTTGGGTGGGTTTGTAGAGATTGTCTTTTCTGGCTTGCGTGTGTGTTCTTCTTGTACGTACGCAAATTTGCTGAAACCCTTGCCCTCTTCCTCCTTGGAAAATGAAAGAAGAAGGGAGAAGGAATTCTAGTTGTAGAATACTAGAATTGGTCATGGGGAACAACAGTGTATGATGAGTCAGACACAGAACACACACCCAAGTAGAGACTGATTGGTGGCTTGAACTTGACCAATGTTCTTACAACTTCAACTTGGCAGCAGAACACAGTACATGAGAATCCGGCAGGAGTCAAAGAGGGTGACAGGATGCGGGAACACAACAGGAACTGACTGAATAATCTGCAAGATCAGCAAAGCAAGAAGAAACCATGTGCAGGGTGCGAGCATCATGTTTTTCAACAGAGACCCATTTTGGTGGCTCTCCTCAAAATCTGCATCCCCAGAGATTTGTTGCACTCAATTCCAAGTTCAACAGGTGAAAGGAGTAGTAGAAAACAAATCAGACCCACTTTCCCATTTGATTCTCATGGTTTTCTTTCCTCTGTGTGACCCTTCGTCAATCTGTGTCTTTTTTTCTATTCATCAAGTCTAGATTTTGTTGCTTCATGGGTGTAGACTGCATCTTGTCCAGATGATCCAGGTGATCTTCTCAGATCTCTATTTGCTGAGAATGGACCTGCTTTTTATTGCTTGTTTGCAGGAGTGCACAATGGCGGTACACTTCATCCTTTTTGAAAGGGACAGGGTTATGCATCTTTGGTATCAATGTGTCAAAGCACCCCAAGGCTTCGTCATCCACCCAATATCTTGTGAAAAATTTCATCACTGTGGTGCATACAGGGCAAGAGCACTTGGAGATAGCTTCAACCCATCTTGTTGAGAAGGGAATCGTTGAGAGGAAGCCTCAGTTGGTTTTACGCAGACCGGGGCTTTTTGTCAAAGAGGTGCAAGTACTGGAGTTGAAAGTTGGGCATCACTCTGAGTTACCTTTGGCAGGTTTGCACGTCAAGCCTAAATTACAGGTGAACATCCAACTTTATGTTTTGTGTGTTCTAGAAGATGTCATAGTTTCACATTCAAATTCAGACAATTCAAATTTTTGTCAAGCAGATGTGACATTTGTGTGTTACCAGACCATATGAATCCAGGTATCTAAACCCTAAACTCTAAGCCCTAAATCCTAGGCATATTGGAATTGTATCCTAACTTGGAGGGAAAGGATGTATCCAGAGGAACTTGAAGAAGAATGGTGGTGGTCACAATCACCTGCAAATCAAGCTTCCAAAGACAATTCTGCTGCCACGCATCCATGTTGATGTGCAACCTATGGCAGCAAACACGATGTGTAGTGACCAGCTGCAGAAAGTGATTGGCTTTATACAGAAAGCATGGGCCGGCAATGGATCCATTGATGAAGTGATGGAAAAACACAATGCTCAGCTGTCAAGTCGTGATATTTCGTCCATGCTTCTTGAGCTCCAACGATGCCATGATTGGCAATGTACTTTAGTGGTATTGTTCTGTTCCCCCCCCACCTGTCTCCCTCTCTTCATTTTTCTCATCTCAGTCTTTTGGTATTTTCCTGCTGTCTTGGCACTGAACTGCTTGTCCTTTTGTATGGGGGTTCAAACACAGCTTTTCCATTGGATGAAGAAGCAGCCATGGCACCGTCCCAATTCCCGACTCTACACCCGCCTTATTGGATTCCTTGGAAGAGAGGGTCAGGTTCGTGCATATATATCTTATGCTCTGCTCTACTTAGTGGACATTGTGTTTCTCCCCATAGTATTGCCTGTTCTGTGGCCAGTTAGAAACCAAATACAAAAGCATTGAGGAACCCTCAAAAGTGCCACTTTGTTCATAACAGCTCATTTGGACTAAATATTAAATCTTTCATATCAAAAACTAGTGTTGAAAGCTTGGAGGTTTATTGCTGTGGTGTTTTGTTGGCTTTTGGTGTGGCAGGTTGATCAGGCAAGTCTTTTGTTCCAAGAAATGCTTTTAGAAAAATGCAATGTTGACCAATACACATTCACTGCCATGCTGAATGCATATGGCAAGGCACATATGTTCAAGGAAGCCATCTCTGTCTTCAATTACATGAAAGAATCCCATGAGCCAGAGAAGAAACCCAATACCGTAACTTGCAATGCACTCATCAACTCACTTGTGAAAGGCGGGTTGTATGATCTGGCACTCAAGACCTTCCTTGACATGCAAAATGCTACAAATGGCCTGAATCAGGCCTGTAAACCCAATGTCATTACATATAACATGCTAATCAATGCTTTGTGCAAAGAAGGTTTAGTGGAAGTAGGTGTGCGTGTGCTTCATACAATGCAAAGTGGTGGTGACAATCAAGTCTTGCCAAATGTTGCAACATATAACACAGTAATCAATGCATGTGCAAAGTTAGGATTCTATGAAAAAGTGGAGGAGCTAATGGAAGAGATGGTAGAGCATGGAATAGAACCTGACCGAATCACATACACTGCACTCATTGATGCTTATGGCAAATCAGGCCAATGGGAGTATGCTGAAAATACCTTCAAAGGAATGAAAGGTGCCCATATTGAACCAGACGTCATGGCTTATACAGCTATGATTGGTGCATATGCAAAAGAAGGCTTGTACGAAAAAGCTGAATCACTGTTCAAAACTATGGATCAATGTGGTCTGAGAGCCAATGAGATCACTTATTTATCACTGATTGATGCTTATGGAAAAGGAGGTTTGCCAGAAGCAGCGTGGAGTGTGTTTTTGGCCATGGAGGCAGCTGGGTACAAAGGGAATGTCCTGATTCACAGTGCTTTGATTGATGCCTATGGAAGAGCAGGGTGCTATAAACAAGCGGTGGAAATTTTCAATAATATGCGGATTTACGGATGTCAGCCTAATCTCATAACATACAATGCCATCTTATCATCTTGTAGTAAGTGTGATTCTTGGGCGGATGCTGTTGTCCTTCTCCAGTGCTTACAGGTACAATGAACCTCTATATGCCATAGATGAGCATTTAGAAAGGCCCGGCTTCCTTTGTTTCATGATGAGATAATTCATGGAGATTTTTGATTTCAGATTGATAAAATTGGGACAATCTAAGGGAGCTTTGGTTTTCTGTGAAATTGTGTTTTTTGCTGTTGTAAGAGCTACAGTACCTGGGTGGTCACAGTTAGATCATACACTTGCCAAAATTTTCCAGTTCATGAGGGGGGGAAGATATTGTGTCACAGGGGTCTGAAAATGGAATAGAGTGGACGCTGCGCAGGCTAGTATCCGACAATTTGCCCGATGAGAAGCTCTGGGAAAGTGTATCACAGATGTTGGAGGAATTGAAGGCACAACCCAAGGTCATGCAGTACTCATTCTGCAATACTGTGATCGACGTCCTGTGGAGTTTGGGGTTACGTGGTCGGGCTGCACAGGTGCTGTCTCTTGCAAGAGAGAATCAAGTATACAACCACGAGTTTTGCATCTATTCAACAACTGAGTGGTGCCTCGACCTGCACAGGTGGGCTTTGAAGAACTCATTTTGTAGGCATGCTGATCGTCATCTCATAGAGTTTCTGAAATCCTTCCACTTTCATAAAAGCCTACTGTGTAGCAAATTCTACCACTTCATATACTCACTATTGGGTTGTGGGGTGCCTGCCACAATCGATGGGGGCAGGCTGTCAGTTGGGGCAGCTTGTACAATGCTGCTCATGTGGCTGGAGGAGCTTCATCTTGCCTTGTTATGGGGAGAAGATTCACCAGAGTTTGTTGTAATAGTTACAGGAAAGGGCAAACATTCCAAGTCAAAGAGCTCTATGCTCAAAGCACCCATTGATGCACAATTAGTGCACCTCAATTTCCCATTTCTGGAACAAGGTAGAAATTCAGGTCGTGTGGTGGCTTCAGGAAGCTCAGTACGCGACTGGCTTTTCTCTTCAGGGATCAAGCAGCAGTTGAGCCTTGTCGATGCAACAAACCCACAGCCTTTTTATGAAACTTTGTCCAAATAATCTGTTCTGGAGCTAAATTAGTTATTGTCCGCAACAGATGACTCCAGGCTCCTAAGGTACTTTACTTTTCTTCTTGATGTTCTACAGCCTGTTTGCCTGCTCACTCGATGTTCTCATGTCTTCTGACTGCTTGTACAAGACCTTAAGAGTTACATTTGTCTCTGAAAATCATGAAATCATTTGGTTTGTTTTTTGGAAGATGTGCAGTTTGTATTGCTATTTCTCCCATTTTGTGGAATTGGGATACCACATTTGTTAACCTTCCTTGTGCAACATGCGTTTTTTGGCAGGGATTGTCCAAGGGCAATCGACTCAAAAAGTATGACAACCGAAGATGCTGCTGCTCTGTAACAGCACATCAAAGCACAGTCAAGTTTGTAACAATACTTTGTTCACCATGTAGAAGAAAATTCTCTTACAACATTCGAATTGAAGGTTTGCTGCATGTGAGCAGCAGATCACACAAGTGAGTCTAAGTATATGAAACTCTCGTGAGAATCGAGAAAATCTCCATACTCACAATTAAAGAAAAAGCCAGAACAAACAAAGTAGTTAGTACAGAGGTGAATTTTTATATCCACAAAAACCTTTTTCCCTGGAGTGCATTTGAAAATCATTGTGTTATGAGAGAATTGCCAGCAGGAGAAGAAGAAGAGTGCGGCAAGATCCTCTCTATCTATCCTTTGACGCAATCTTCTTGACTTCAAACAAACACTCGAAACTCTCAAGACTTTGAAGGTCCTCCTCCTCCCTTCTCAACAGGTTGCTTTGCTGCTGCAAGTACACCAGTCCAGTTCCTGAGATGTAGAGAGGAGTAAAGATGTGAAGAAGAATAGCAAATCATTTTCCCCTATAAAGAAGAAGTGCAAAACATTTGCTGATTTTAAGTTTGCTAAGTAACGCGATTAGCATTTGAAGCACCTTGATTAGCAACTTTTGGTATGTAAAGTAGCTTGATTGATTGGATTGCTTTCTAGACCTGTCCTGGAATTTGAGGTCACCAGCACCGTTGCCATATCCAGGTGTTGTTGACAAGTATTGTACCAAAATTGGAGGAAAGAAAATTTACTTTTCTGTCCTCTCATCAATTATTGCTGAGCTCTGTTATATAACAGTTCTCAAAGACTCAATTTGTTATGAGAGAATGTGTCATATATTTTGTAAAGCTCATTGTGGCATTTTAATCACTGCTGTCATCTTGCTTGATCTAGAGATGTCGGGTGCAGCAATCCTTAAGCTAGAATTGTTAGTTTCTTTTGTTTTGGGCAAGACTTTGTTCCGTTTCTGGAAGAGCAGATTAATGAACAACAAGAGACTTAAGAGAGACTAGTTATATATGTGCTCACCACCCAACCTTAGAAGTCACTTGCATCAAGAAAGTTAATAGATGCTTAAAGTGTACTTCTCCCCCGAGCTTTATGAACTAAGTAACACAGGGCTTCTAGGAAATAATGTGTCTATCTATGGGTCACAAACTCTTAATAGACTATACATTGTGCTCACCTCCCAACCTTAGAAGTCACTTGCATCAAAAATGTAGATGCTTGAAAGTGTACTTCTCCCCCGAGCTTATGTCCCAATAATGTCCTGAGCAGCTGCAATAGGCCCTCAGCAAAGTATATGTCTATGAACAAACTATGCATTGTAGCTAACTTGCGCAATCCAGACTTCTGAGGATTGCGAGAAATTCCTGCAAGACAAATGTGGTGGTTACTGAGATGTCCACTTGCAGTTGCTTGAGCAGACTCTTCTTCTTCTTCTATGCAAGTTTCTTCCTATGTGAAGTGTTTGTGTTCTATTGACAACAACAACAATACAAGAATCCTCGATATGGTTTCTTCCTATGTGAAGTGTTTGTGTTCTAGAACACAAACATTTCACATAGGAAGAAACCATATCGAGGATTCTTGTTTGTTGTTGTTGTCAGTAGCATACCTCATCACCCTCCACCATTTCAAAGGGTGGAAAGGGATTATTCTGGTCGAAAGGTGCCACAGTATCTTGCTCCATGCTTGGCAAAGGATCTTGGTCACCGTCTGTGAGCCATTGTTCCATTCCGTTGTTGCTTGGAGAGCTCAATGCCTTGCTCTCAGATCTGTACAATGAATTTTTGAACAATCTATCAGGCCTCAGAATAATTCTGTAAATTTGTTCTCATTGATGGTTGGGCTATGAATCATAATCCAAGTTCAAACACTGCTGTACTTGAATAAAAACCTTGGACGGAGTGTGAGCCTTGAATGATTGTGAATATTACCTCCAATTTGCATCAGGTGTAGAATGGGTTGAAGCCGAGGCTCCCAAATCTTCCAGGACTGTAACTATTGGAGCTTCAACTTGGAGGCTGAACAACTGCCATGGATGATCCCAAATTCCCAATCAAGTGACCATGACATTTGTTGATGTGAAACTGCAACATCATGGATCTTCATTGATCTGTACACTTGATCAAGTACTTGCAAGACCTTTAGCAATGGCATGACCACCTTCTACCAAAGTGACTATGTTTTATTATTGAGCTTTTGTCCTATTGATCACAATCACAAGCAGTTCGAATGTGGATAGTACACTCCGGGACGTACCTGGTGAACAGCTTGGCAATGACTTGCAAAATTGTTGCTCTCAAGTCTCATCTTCAGTACCTGATTGTACTGCTTGCAAACAAGTTTGAGCAAAAATTTTGAGGATTGCTTCACCTTTTGTATGCAAAGATCATTTTCTACACCTGAGTGTTAGTATTTTGCTACACCGATTCCAGACCGATGAAGGGTATCCTTCGTGAAGGCAACAACGATGCAGCAGTGCAATTCTTTGTGAAACTTGACTGTTTTCAACATGCAATCTTTGGAAACCAGGATTTCATGTAACAAAAATTTAACTGTCATATAAAAAGGTTTGAGGGAGAGGCTGTTGCATGATGCAACACGGTAAATGAGAAAGCAAAGAAATGAAACTCTTTAGCAACTCATAATTAACTGTGATGTACCTCGCGTTGGATGGCAGCCTCTGCTCGGATCCAGATTTCGGGATCCTAATCAACATACCACAGTTCCTAAGTACATAATTTTTGACATTGTGTCAGCATGGATCTGCCAGACATTAGATCTGTGGTTTCAACTGTATTGCATGGATGTGAGCACAAAATCACAATGGACGAGATACTGTGATGTAAAAAATAAGAACTGAAAATTCCATCTGATCAAAACTGCGTTTTCTGCAATCATCTAATTGCACAAACCTGTAGTTCATCTTCCTTCTCAAGAATTCTCAGCATGTTTTCCATCATCCGTTGTGGATTCAAGAATTTAGCCATCTGCTGCATGCACCGATCATGAAACAAAGAATGAGACTGAAAAGGAGTTACAAATTATAATTGAAATCTCACGATCCCGCCTAGAGATCTGATCAATTTTTCTATTCGAAGCCATGAAGTTATAATACATTTCGTACACACCAACTGTGATCTAGCTGCAGCCTCAGGAATTTTCATAACGCTTTTGAGCCACAACAGATGGCTCAAAAACGTTATGAAAATTCTTGAGGCTGCAGCAAGATCACAAAACTTTCTTGGAAACAGGCGGCAGAAGAACTTTAGATCTGTGGCTTGCGACATGCAGGAAAACGGAGAAGACACGCTGATCATCTAGTCCCTAAGATTCAAAACGCGAGACTGATAATATACACAAAGAACCCATGCAAAACAAAAAAAAAATCATCATCACCGCAATGATCCGAATTTATACAAAAAAAATAGAAACATGATCATGATCGCTTAGTTGATCAGAAAGTTCAAGTAAATTTTCGAAGACACGCAAGAGACCTGGAAGCTACAGAAAGACAAAAAAAGACGAGGTGCAATTTCAAAACACGAGACAAATGTATATATGTATGTATGTATGTCCGACACCTGATTTGGCTGATTTGGCTGATCTTTTTTGCGTAGAGGGAGCAAAGGAATGAGGAGAGAGATAGAGAAGAGGAGAATGCAAAGGAGAATGAAAGGAAAGGATGAGAGCCGGCGAGAATGCAAGGAGAGCGGAGAGACAGAGACGAGAGACAAGACGAGAGAAAGGAGACGAGAGCAATGCGCGATGATGGCTCTATTTATACGTTGCGTGCATGCCCAGCTTCTCGTGCACATCCACAAGAATGATTATGTTTAGCCTTTTTTACTCCATTTCAATTTTAAAAGATTGCCTTAATTAGTTTGCATGCCTGTGAACAATATCGGAAGCTTACAAGTTATAAGTTATAACCAGTGATTTTATTTTATTTTATTTTATTATTTTGTGTGGCGAATCTTCGTCATGTTGGAAAAACTATTTTGGGGGAAAAAATAAATACTATCATAAATACTCTTTTTAAAAATTAAATAAAAATTTAGTCAGAAAAAATAATTTATAATTAAAAATTCGCCAAATATTGTCACAATTTTCCTACAATTTGAAAGGGTGCTTAAGATTTTCTACTTTCATATTTTAAATATCGCCAGATTGGGCTAAACGTACTTATGGATGAAAGTCACTTGAGCAACATCACAAAATTGAAAATAAAAATTAAAAAAATCACTGGTTATAACTCAAAATCAGTGTTTTTTCTTATTAACCCCTGACTTTTTATATTGAAAATTTTGGAAAATTTTCAAAAAGAAAAAAAAACAGAAAAATTAGTCAAGCTTACCCTACAAAACCAAAAATATCCAGTTTTTTTTTTCTTTTTTTGGGTTGAAAAAAGAAATTTTTTGTCACAACAAATTGCTGGTCACAAATTTACAATCAGCTTCTCTCTCTCTCTCTCTCTCTCTTCTTTGGGTTGTGAAATTTTCACAATTTGGTGACCATTTCCACAAATCTAGCACATGGGGTACAAGCTGTTGTGCATGCTTCTCAAGTGATCGAGCTCATAGAGACACCCACAACAGGTTTTTCATTTGGCACAGGTACATTCAACCTCACAAATGGAAGTCTTCTTTGCAAGGTTAAGAATTTCATTCAGACAAGTGCAAGTGTCCAACAACTGTAAGTGTCCAACATACTTTCTAAGAGCTGGAACAATGTACTGAAGGCTCTACCAGTGGTAAAGGATTTTAATGCTGTGGGAGCCACAATCCTATCCTGGAAATGACACAGCAATAGTGATGCAAGCTCTCTGAACTAAGAAATTATCGTTGACTTGAACAACCCAAATTGTCAGAATCTTCAGAATAATGCAGTGATGATCCTTGCTCAATTCTTGTTTTGCTGTGAGAGATCAAGATGAAAAAGACAGTGAGAAGCATTTTTCACTAACTTGAGAAGCTGGTGCTACTTGAGAGTATCAACATCCAAAAGCCATAAAAGATTATGTAATTGCTGAGCCACAGTAGCCAAAGCCACGATGATGGAGTCATGATCCTTCTTTGTCATCACCTCCCCTTCTTCTCCTCTCTCTTCTCTCTCTCCGTTTTCCCCTCCCTGACCTCCCTACCACCACCACCACCACCACCATTCTCTACTCAGCAGAGCTGAACTAGTAATCACCCATCATCATGCATCATCTCTATGAGTTGTCAAAAAGATCTGCAATCGATCCAGCGCTCATGCTTCTTGTGATTCTTTACAATGCTGTCCACTCCTGCAAAAAGAAAGACCTAATTTGCATTACCACCACAGAGTTGAGCTGAGAATCTTGCAAGAGGATTTTGCACTCCATTGAGGATTCCACAGTCCATTTTGAACATGCAGATTGCTTCCCTGACAATTTCCATATCTTTCAATAAACAGAAACCATATCTGTTTTGACAGAAACAACTCCTTACTGTGCTAATCGATTCCACAGGAGAAGAGATTGGCAGTGCAATGTTTGAATCACATAATCCACAGTGCACACAAACATACAATGATCAGAAAAAGGTTTGTGGATATTTACGCAGCATTTGGAGAGAGATCATCATTGAAATGTCTTGCAGGTAAAACATTCCAGTCTGTTCACTGATATGCTTGCATAGTGAAGAACAGTGACCAAAATTGGAAAATCTGTCAGTAATAGTCATGCTGTTGGACAATGGTACTTCATCGAATTGATGCTCTGGCGATTTCTTCAAACTATACTGTCTTGTCTACAAAGAAGAAGAGAAATGTTTATGTTCCAGAAAAGAAAGAGATGGAGGACACGCTCAGGACTATATGATAGAGGAGCATTTAGGTGTTGTTGCCCCAGGCCCTTATCAATCCACTGAGGATCTCAACATTGTTGCTCATATCTTCAATTGTGTTGCTTGGCAAGGCTCGCACTATGTCAACATTATAAAACTCATGTGCATCCTCCAGAAGCACTTGGAAGATTTCACATTCCATGTTGTTCTGTAGTTTACGACCCATGTACCCTCTGCATTACAATCCCCAGTCCCACCGCCCCAGAAAACATCAGCTCTCACTCCAAGCCTTTCTGTTCTACATGCACAAATCTCTACGTATCAGATAGCTAGCATTGCAAGGTGGATGTTCAATCCGCCAGAGGGACAATGCAAAACTAAACTTCATTCACATAGATATCAGAATCACAGAAAAAATGGAAAGAAGCTGATACATCAGATCCATGCTTGCTGCAGGGCCTTTGATGATTGAAGGAGATGATGATGAACCCATTAGAGTTACAAGAGTTGGGGGCTACAGATTGCACATTTGTTTCCCCCACAGAGAATACAGAAGGGAAAATGTTTTTGTCCAAAGGATAACATCACAGAGGGGAAAGAAAAATTAGTTCACCGATTTGTGAGGCGATCATAGAGCACTGAATTATCAGTCTGCAACACGACAACATAATCGAACCAACGCTCAGGGAAGAAATCACAGTTGTGGTAGTCCACTAAGTTGCCTCCATCCCTCATCATGTCCTCCATCTCATCACAAAGCTGGCAAAATCATCCCTCAATTGCGTCAACCATAATCATCATCAACCTCATGAGCACCATCCCATGCATGCAGGGGGGCACTGGTATTCTCACAACCTCAGAAACATCAAACAGAAGACATGCGCTTCTTTGTTACAATATCTACAAAATCACTAGTTGTGCATGCTGATTATGCACACAGTAAAGAGCACAAATGATTGTGCAAACATACCAGATCATCATTTACGACATAACAATCGAGCTCCGCATCCCAACCATCATGGAGCGACTTCTCCTTCACAAGTTCTCCCACATTGATGTGACGCAGTCCTGTGGCACTGGCCAACAACGAGCATGTCGAGGTCTTCCCGGTACCTGGTGTCCCCGTGACCAGAATGTTGGGCGTCGCCCTCTTCCTGCCTTCATCTGTCATCTCTGTCTCTCTCTGTCTCTCTCTGTCTCTCTGCAATAAACTAAAATAAACCCCTCTTCTCCACGATTGCTCAAAGAAAACACTCTGCGCAGAAGCACCAAATCATAATTCCCAACTACAGAAAGCAATTGCAACCACGACAATCTATCGACAATTCAGGGTTTCCAATTTCCGCACAAGAGACGTTCTCGGCCCGTTGCTTGCAAACGATGATGAGAGTCCATAGTCCGAAGAAAATTAGGGTTAGGGTTAGGGTTTGGAGTACATGGACACAAAAAGGCATTGTTATCTAGTAATTAATGATCAACTATTGGGAACGGTAGGGAACCATAGGGAACATACAAAGGAAATAAACAGGGAGGGAGGGAGGGGTGAGGATTTTGCTTAATTAAAAAATTAATTTAACTATTAGAGTACATTCCATTATAAATATTTTATTATATTTGTAATAATCATTACAATTTAATTTCTCATGTATAATAATGATTTTAAATATTAAAATACATTCAAGTTTGCCATTGTAGATGTTTATTAATTATAACAATTTATCTATTTTATTCTCTTTTTTTAATGTTTTTACAATGTATAAATCATAGCTATAAATGATGAAAGTAGGAGCTACTAATGTAAATGGCATTATAATATTATTTGATTTTTTTTATACTTAGAATTATACTTAGTTATATAATTTTTTGAAATGGCATTATATAAAGTGATTAATGTATGCTAAATGTTTGTAATTATTTTCTTTTTTTCAATTTTGGTAAGTAGCTAAAATGGCTATAATCCATAAGACCATAAAAGTAAATATGGCTACATATAAGGAAAAAGAATCAATATAATTAAGCAACCTTCCATATTTGTTTGCTACCAGGCTAATGGAACATAATTTTTGGGGGACTTTTTTTTTTTTTTTAAATTTAAAATTTAAGAAATGTGTAAGTAAAAATATAAGGTGCCATATATGGTTGTTGGGTAGATTTTATAATTTAATTAATTATATAAGATGTTTATTTTTATTTTGAAAATGAATTTATAATTAATACAAGGTATGCATTAATCCCCAGGGAAATCATTTTTCCATCATTTTTTTTTCTTTGTTTATATTGAATGAAGTGAAATGGTTAAGGGCCCATAAAATTATATATGTATGTTATTTGTTTAGCATGAATTATAATTTTATTCATCCAAGAGAGCAAATGGATGTATTCCTTTCATTACATCTTTCAAACCTTTCAAAAATGGGAGCCATCATGTGTTCCTTTTTCTTGATCAAGTATTAAAACTAAAAATAAAACAAATATAGGGTATCAAAATTTCATGCAAAAAATTTAATTAATTAAATTATATATATATATATATATATATATAGGCTAAATTTTGCCTTAAAAATAATACTATTACTATGATATGTGAATTCATTTTTTAACAGCTTCATGAAACATTCCCTATTTCAACTTGTGTTACTCATTTCCTTTGTTGCAAGGGGTAGAGCCATTTCCTATTTCAATTGTTATTGGTTTGTTTTGACATAAAAAATTGGCCAATTTTTCCTAGTGTACTTTTAGAACGTTCACTCACCCACATTTTTCAAAAGAACTTTTGAAATTTGGAAGGTCCCTACCATGTTGTCATTTTTTTTCTAATTATAATTTAATTCATTTACTTTCATTACATACTTGAAAATATGATTATATACCAATCCTATATATATATATCATAATTTTACATGATAAAACATTGCAAATCCAAAATTTCACAAAATTATTATTATTTTATTCCCAACAACATTAATAAAATCATAACAAAGTTTTGAAATCCCCCAATGGCATGGTAGAAATTCAATTCAACATGAGAAGCACCAAAAGCATTAGTAATTCAAATTCAATGTCATGGTGCAATAATTGGGTTTAGTTTCAATTCAACTATAAGGTATGTATCTTTCAACTAATGGACAACTACCAAAATTCAAATCAAGTTAGTATATGTCACTTGAACACAACTTGAAAAAATTATGAACATCATCACCAAAACTTACAATGCCTATCTCAACATTGATCAACATCGAAACACCTTGAAAAGCACAACTACCTTACTTGGCATTACTAGCACAAAAAACCTTATTACTACTACTAGAGCACCCACCCACATAAAACACACAAACCTTTCTTGCTAAACTACTTTAACATCACACCTTATAATGACATGCAATACTTTTTGTTACTACATGTTGGGCAAGGTTATCTAGCGAATATCTTGGAATATTTAAGGACCCAAATAGAACAAGTTAGTTAGTGTAGTTCTCGGCTAACTAAACATTCTAGGTAGGATAACTTAGTTTTTGGATAGATTCTAAGCAAAATGAACAATTAGTAAGACTTTAGCCCAATTGGACATTCTAAACAAGAAATGTAAACAACAAAATTTTGGATAGTTAAGGGATTTGAACCCTGACATTTTGACATTTGCAAAGTTAGGAGAAGTATATAGTGGATAGTTTTGGGGTATAGGTTGGATGTACAGAAGTAGGTAATCATTAGTAATTAGGGTTGGAAGGGGGGACTTCACCATTTTTTGGGTTAATTCAACCTTAAATCCTTTTCAACTTTAAATGGGTTAGTATGTAGAAGGTATGATGTTTCTAGGTGTCTCCTTGTTGAATGGAAAATGACAAAAAGAGAGAAAGGTGAAGATCATGAGAGAGTGAAGAAAAAAACCTTGGGACAACTTCTTGTTGTCAAGGAGAGGAGAGGAGGTAGGATGGCGGTGGGCAAGAGGGGACCAAAAAAAAAAATACAAGGAAGAGGGTGAAGGAAGAGAGGAAAAAAGGGGGAGGTAAAAAAAAACCCCTAGAGAAGAAAGGGGCATCATATGTTTTTACGAAAGTGATTTGTAAATAAAGCATTGGGGAAGGAGGTTATGGGAATGTTGTGCATAGTAGGAAGGAGACAATGCATGTTTGTCAAAGCTTAATCATGATGTAACTTAGTTTTAGTTAATTTTGATGGGAGCCAGAAAATGAGAAAAAAAACAAGGCAAATAGGGTGTGCAAATAGTAGTGAGAGATAATGGTTCTAGAATCTGAACTCACAAGCGTCGCTGAAGAATCCATATAATAAACCTTTGGTAGAATTGTTAAAGGAAGAAAAAATGAACCCATTGAAAGTTTAAATAGATAAATATACCTCAAAATTCGAGGTGTAATATTATGCTTAATATTACATTGTATACCAACATTTTTAAATATGTGCAAATACCTTTTGAAATATGAACATTGTTTTGTGTCTTTTTGGTCCAAATAATGTAAGCGCAAAAGAAATACATAAAAAATGTGAAAAGTGCGAAGGACCTTGACAAACAATACCCAAATGTGCCTCCTCCTTCCTCCACACATTCCAAAAAAAAAATTCAAAATAGAATGATATGGAATTTTTTCTTGTTAACCTCCCTAGCTATCTCCAAAGATTAATTGACTTCACTTCCCTTATTGTAGTAAGCAAAAATGCACATAGTTTTCCAAATGTAACATGAAAGTTGACCAATTTGAAAATGCAAGAAGAACAAGAAAAAAAACACAACAAATATTTTTCTCTTCTACAAACAAAATTGGTGATGACAATTATAGAGAGAAATGAAAAGGAAAACAAAAAGGAAAAAAGAAGTGGAAAAAACAATGTGAGAAGCTTTCCAAAACCACGAATGCCTCATAGAATTCAATTTAGGTCAAAATTTCAAACGAAAGATGTTGGAATGAAAAACCAAATTGAGCCATTTCTTTGCACAAATGAAGGGTTTAAGTATAGGATTTATAGTTTAGGATTTGATTTAAGTTTGATTTGAGTTGTACTGGACTTACAGTGTAACTTATGCCTAAGAAAGAATTTTTTTTGATATAACTAAATGCTTGCCCAAGGTGGAGTCTAGGGGCATTTATTTTAAAAATGCCTTGCTCCTAGGGTGTTTACTTGCATAAAGCACTAACACTATTCTTCATAAAAAGATTTTCATGATACCTGACATGTATGGGGAAAAAAAAACAAGTTGGGGGATTTGAAAAGCTCCATGTCCTCCAAATACAATGAAAAGAAATCTACTAGTGATTTATGAACTAATGAATTATCTATTTGCTAATCAACTTGGATTGATGATCAACAAACATATTTTGTTCACCATTGTTTCACATTTTGACAAATGCTCACCAAATGTTATTATTGTGACCTCTATTTTTTTTTAAAAACTCCATGGAACATTTCCTATTTTAACTATTGTGAATTTGAATTTGCCATAGAAGGCAAAGATGAATTTGTTATAGAAGGCAAAGATGAATTTGCTTGTTTAGAAAAATACTCAAAGATGGGATTAGTGCTACTTCTAACGATTCAATTTTTCTTTTTTGTCCCCACAAGGATAACTACATTTTGGAAGTCAACATAAATTAATGTCTGCCACTCTACATTTTAGAATGTATATCATAGTAGCTTAACAAGTTTGGTGATTTATTGTTGAACATTAATAAAATTTATTGTAAGATTCTAGGATCATCATTAAGAAACTAATAAAATAATCAATAATTTTTCTTGAAAACATTGAATAAGGTGTCTTTGAAAATAGGTAGTCCATTTTATTTTGGTTGTTGTGGAGGAGCAATGCACTAGCACATGATCAAAAGTACAAAAACTCTTATGGGTTGTATACATTTATGAATAATTAGTTCAGTAAACTTCACTTTTGCCCCTATACATTTTGGACAATTAGGTCACTAGATTTTCCTTTGCTTTCATATTCCCATTATTGCAATAAAAAACATAAAAATCTCCTTGATTTTGTAAGTCAAACTTTAAGAGGGTTTACCAATTATTTATTCTAATTTCAAATGTATTTGGCAATACACCTTAATAATTTCTCAAGTTTTTTGAATTTCTTTTCATAATTGTCTAGTACCAAAGTTGCAAGGGTACTATAATATTTGAAAACATTTGGGGGGCAAGGGTATAGGACTTTAAATAATATGTATTTAAAGATCCATATATAACACATATAATATGAAAATTATTCATTTACCATGTTGTTCATGTTTAATTTATATGAATGGTAACATGTATTCACTTGCAATTCCTGGAAGCAAGTTTTTTTCAATTTTTTGTTGTCAAAAAATTGAGAAAAATAAATCTCAATATATTAACAAAATTAATAAAATTTACACTAGGAAAAAAAAATCTCAATTGTTTTGACAAAAAACCAACAAAATTTGTTGGGAAAAAAAACATTGCAAGTTGGAAGTGGTTATTAATCTTATTATGTATTAAGAAATAGATGTGAAACACTTTCAATCTCAAAAAACTTCATGTGATGAATAAATGTGAAATCCTTAGCAATTTCACATATATTCTTAGACTAATGTTTCCCCCTTTCCTAAGGGCCATCTTGAAAAAATGAGCCAACATTAAACATGATCAACAAATTAAATGATGCATTGGGCTCAACACAATTCGACTATCCTTACCCAAATTACAATTAACAATTATTTTTTTCGCACCACCATTTTAAGAAACAAAAATTATGATGCATTAATTAAAATTACCCCCTATAACCTTAAACCTCCTATGCCCATTTGCCTCAAAGAACTTGGCATGATTCCTTTGAGGAACTTGGCATGTTTCCCTTGGGAACTTGGGCCCATTTGCCTTAAGTAACTATGTTACCTTAGTGAACTTGGGCCCACTTGCTTCATGCAACCACATATTCCCAAGGAACTTGACCCATTTGCCTTAAGCAACCACATATTCATGAGGAACTTGGTCCATTTGCCTTAGGGAAGTCACAAGTCTTTTTCTCCTCAAGAAAGTTGAAGAAACTTGGTTAGGTCCCCTTTTCAAGGAGGTTGAAAGTGTATGTCTTCAAGGGGAAACTTGATTGAGGAAGTGTGCAAGGACTACATCTAATTTTTGATCCATTTGTGAAAGAAAATGAAAAGTTGAAAAATAAAAATTGAACTTTGAAGCTTTGAACCACATGGGGCAATTAACCACTTCACCACAAATGTTTTTTCTTAAATGGTGGGGGCAAGAAAGATATTTAAAACATTCATCACAATTAAGGTGCAATTTTTTAAAAGTTCAAAAATAATTTCCTTGTTGGGCATTAAATTTATCTGTAAAGTTGAGCAAACATGATACCGAAAGCCTGTGTTTGGCTTATTTACGGGACATAACTTCAAATATGGTACCAAAAAATTACACATGAGCCCAACGAGGCATGAATTTCAAATTTCGAACAAGATTCAGCATGAACTTAGTTTCATGTTGAATTTCCTTCCTATGCATTGCCAGAAAAGCCTACGTCTTGGCCCCTTACTTCTATGCCCACACCCTCATTGTCTTTCCTTACTTACCTCACGTGTTTACCTTAATGCTCACACCTTGATCGTTGGGGCTTGCATCAGCTCTAAGGTTTCTTAAAGTAGTTTATTTTTCTTCTCCCCCTTTTTCTTTCTTTGATTCTTTCATAAATGCAGCTACTACTCTTTTTGCCTTGCCAACTACTAGCTCATGGGTTTGGAACTCATAGTCGTTTGCTAGGGATTGTTGTCTTTGGTGTACAAGAGGAGGAACTTTGTACCTTAGGTGGCATTACCATCTTTTGTATAGGGAAGTAGAACCATAGCTGCTAGTAATCCATTGGAGAGCTTTGGTGGAGGAAAAAACCGATCATTACAAACAAAAAGCAAACAAGTAGAGTCCATGTCCTAGGTATTTTAGCCGGGTTTTTTCCACACATGGGTTTCATGTCCCTATGAATGGATTTTCAACTTTTCATGATTTGGTGTGTTTTTTGTCCTTATTGTGGATTTTAGCTTTTGGTCTTACATGCATTCATGTTCCATACATTAGGGTTTTGTGTCCTTGGGATTGGATTTCTACTTTTTGTAGTTTGGTGATTTTTTTGTCCTTGTGGATTTGAGCTTCTAGTCCTACATGCATTCTAGTTCCACACATTAAGGTTTTGTGTCCTTGGGAATGGATTTTAACTTCTTGAGGTTTAATGTTTGAATTTCTAGTCCTTCATGCACTCTTTAGTGTGTTTTTGATGATGTAAATGCATGAGGCCATAAAATGGCAAATAAATTCAATAAACCCTTTTGTGTTACATGCATTTTATTTATGGGGAGGTCTTGCAGATTATGTGTACTCCTTGTATGGTATACCAGAAGGTGCTAAACAAAATGTGGCAAGGCATGAGGTGCACCTGCATTCTACTAATAAATTGCAAGATCTTTGTTTCAAGAATGGTGGGATTTACATCAAGCTTGGTCAGCATATAGGTCAATTGGTATTCCTTTTTAAGGTTGCAAAATTGTGGCAAATTTTCAATGCCTTGTTGGTTCATGGTGTGATAAAAAGGTCTTGTTGCCCATTGTGGGGAGCTAATGAAAAAGTTAGCGAGGATGTTATGGTAGAGATGGTCACTATGTTATTGTTATTGAAGATCTCTCAACATGTGTGTCACTATTGTCACCATCTGCTGGAAGTACATCCTTTTGTGAACAACTTGTTTATTTTTTTGGTGAAAGGATTTAAGGCAAAAATATATATATATTTGGATGACTAAAGTGGGGAGATGGAAGCTTGGATATGAAATTGAGCTTGATTGATTGAAATAAGCAACATGGGTAGAGATAGAACTCACTAAGAAGTTGGTGACCAACACACACCACACATACCATGGAAGACCTTTGGAAATAAAACACAGTGGAAGAGTTAAATTAAGGTCATTTTCTAACCATGCTAATGAAAGCAACATAGTCATCATACTTGTGTTGTGGATGAAGGTATTAGGAATAATAGAAGGGAGTGTGCCTACAAAGGTAGATAACTATACATGGTTGTTATAAATGAAAGTAAGAAAAGTAGGAGATTATCTATGTCCTTGCCATAGAAGTTTTGTTAATTTCTTGTCATGAATCACTTTGTAACCTCATGTGTCTCATCACCTTATGTCTACATTTGCAGGAGCTTCATCATCACTTAAGCTTATGAAATTCATCAAAATGGTTTATAACAATCTAGAGGGAGCTAGTTTTGTAAGCTTTGAAATTTGCAAACCCTAATGCATTTTTGAGGAGGGAGTTTTGAAAAGTACCATCTTATTTTAAATTTTGTAGCAACAAGAACTTGCAACATCTTCTAAGGTCAAGTTTAGTCCAACAAGATGGTTTTGGTAGTTCAAGGTATAAAAGAAGAAGGAAAAGATTTTTTTTATTGTTTCGCTCATAATATTTCTTTTTGGCAATCATTTATCCTACTATTGTGGTCATTCTTCACATGTTGTTGCAAGGGTTGCGATTTTCTCCAAACTTCAATTGGTGGTTGGTTGGAAAATTCCTCGAAGCAAACCAATTTTGAGCCTCCAACATTAGAAACAAAACATCTTGTTTTTTCTCCAAAAATTGAAGACCTATTTTCACTTCCACAAATTCTAGAAGTTGTGCCTTATACCCCAAAGTCTAAACCTTCAAAATGTCCCCATAACCATGAAAACCCTAAGTGAAAGTATCTTTGGGTGGTACCACTAAGAACCACTTCAAGGAATGAAACAAGAACCAAAAATAGCCAAATCATTTTCTTGGGCCCTTTATGTTAAATGTTTTCACAATTATAATTTTTTTTCTCATGTTTATCAATTGTATGCACTAATATGTGGCTTGAAGTTTATTTTGGAATTAATTTTTTTGAAATTGTTAAAAATTTATATTCTTAATTAAAATGGCCGCTTTATAAATTGATAGCCTTAACCAAACTAATTATTCAATTAATTTTCTAATAATAACATAAAAATAGAATGACTTCCAAAGTACCTTAGGAAAAAAATTCCCAAGAAAATTGGCAAATTATGTTTCAAATTTTTGTTCTTAACCTAAAAGTTTAAGGAAAGGAACCAACGTTACAATCCTGAAACTTTTTCTAAATGCAATGATTAGAAACATCAAAATACAAAATATTTTAAATATTATTGAAATTAAAAAATCTATGGAACCTTATAAATGTATTCATTAAAAAAATGAAAATATTTATTTAAATGTTTCCTATGATTTTTCAAAGTTTGATGGGTCCAAGAAAATCAAAGAGTGACAATTCTAAATGGTACCACCCAAGGAAAATCTTAACCCCCTAGAAAATACCCAAAACATCTATTGCCTCCTTTAACGGATGCATTTATAATTGAACATATCCTCCCAAAATTGTCTTTAGTGTATGATGTGGCACCTTCATTAAGTAAACCGTGTGTGGCATAAAGTTGTGGGTCAGCCCCTTGAATGGCATGCCTTAAACATTGCATGACATATCACAATGTGTTCTACCACCACACTACTGTTACCCAAAAACTTCCAAGGTGTGTTTTGAAATAATGTTTGCAATTTGAAATGCATTGTTTAAAGCTTTGCTTCTTAAACGATGCAAACATTTGAAACTTTAATTTGAAGGTTGGGTTTGAAACTTCATGTGTTTTTCTGGTTCTGCAACTCAATAAAGTTTGACATTTTGAAAGACTTGTTGTGCATTAAAGTATTTACATATTCTTGAAACTTTAACTTTTGGTCTATAGTGAGAATGACTTCAAGTTTTTGATGAATTTGATGCATGTGAATTTCAGTAGTGCCCTAAAACCCTACCCTAAAACTTGCAACTCTACAAAAATCTAATAATTGAAATTCTATTTGGAAGTTAAGGGTTTATATTTAAAGTGGCAACTTGTGTTTATGGTCTATAAGTCAAGCATCAACCTTCATATGTTGCCTTTAATGAATATGGTACTCTTGACCACACCAAAAACTTGTTTTCTTAGACTTGATGGCTTTCAAGTTTATAAAGTTTAAGGAAAGTTTATTGGATTGAATCTACCAAGGTACTTATGTACCCTTTAAACCTTACATGTCCATGTTTAGCCATAATGATTTCAAGTTTTTTTATAGACTACATGTGAGTGATTCTAAGTAGGCCATGAGGCATGGTAATTGAAGTTCAATTTACGTGCTAAGGTTTCCACTTGAAGTAACAACTTGTGTTTATGGTATGTGGTTTAGGCACAACTTGTATATGTTGCCCTTGATGAATATGGTGTTTAAACATACTTGAAACCTATCTTCTTGGATCTCATTGCTTTCAAGCATATAAACTTCATTAGATTGCATGTGCCCAAGTATTTATGTACCCATGAAACTTACATTGTCCATGTCCAGCCATAATGACTCAATTTTTTAATAGATTACATGTGCGTGATTATGAATAGGCCTTGAAACATGACCTAATTGAAATTCAATTTGGAGGCTAGGGGTTTTTGCTTGAAATAGTAACATGTGTTTATGGTCTAACATGCATAGACCTTAATAATATGTTGCTTGTGATGAATATGATATTCAAACACGCCTAAAACTTGTCTTTTTGGATCTGAAACTTTCAATCTTATAATGTCTGTTTGGATTGCATGTGTATGGGTATTTACATATCCTTGAAACCTTAGTTACCCATTTTCAACTAGAATGATTTCAAGTTTTGACCTGAAATCCATTGGATTGAAATTTGGTCATTGAATTCCAGTGACTTTTTTGGTGGCAGGGTTGATTAGTTAAGGTTATGTCCAATGATTGTTATGTATGTAGATTTGAATGTGAGTGGTCCATTCTTTGTTTGTGCATGTTTCCAAAGATGGTTGAATTATGGGCAAGTATAACCTTGGAACCGAATGTACCAAAAACACAAGTATTTAAATCTATGGCATTGCATAGATGTAAAGCTTCTCGTTTGAACGATAATATACCAAAGTAACTTGTTGATTTTGTCCAGCACCATGGAAACTTCTTACAACTTACATTTTGCAAACTATAGTTTAAGTAAACAGGTTACTCAACTTATTCCTACTACTATGTGGAAGCAAGTTTACATTAATTATCAAACCACTTATTTTGATTCATACCTTGTGGAAGAAACCTTCAAGGATCAATTGTAGGACATTTTGAAAGAATTAAAAACATGAACTTTTAATCAAGAAGGTTTGAAGAAAGCAACACTGCAATGTGATCAAATGTTAGAGCGCTTAAAGGCCACAAATGGGCATGCAACAAGGAATGTCTTAAAGGGATGTCAAAGTTTAATTGATGGGGCATTTATACCTATACCTGAAACCTTAGGTTCTAATTGGACTGAACCTATAACCCCTACTTCATATATCAGCCCATCTTTGGACTCTACACCATCTGGAAGTGATGGAGAAAAGTCAATGGCAAAATCAGAGATGTTGCAAAACCGGTCTAGGAACATGGCAACAATGGCGTCCCACTTCTCAATAATTTCCTAAATTTGAGATGCCTTCTTAGTTGGCAAAGTGGAAATCAACAAGGGGAAGTTGAATAAGGTGAAAATTAGTAATCTGAAAGTAGTTTAAAAATTAAGTGTTATCATGGAAGAAGAATTCAGATCAGGGGTAAAAACTATTGTGCACCTATAGTTAGAAGTCCCTAGCCCAACCACGTTTGACTAAGTTAGTAATTATCATTAACAACCTCATATGTGAAGTCCATGCGTATTTTGTGTAGGAAATTAGTTAGGAAAATTGTAGCTCAAAACAAATGTGCATATTTTGGTTTGGTTGAATCAAACCTCTTCATGAAACACCTCCATTTTCTTTTCAACCCACCTATGCCCCACTCCATTTGCACCTTCAAACCTGCATGTATTTTGTTGTAGGTTTGCATTGTAGCATGGTCAGCATCTGGCGCTAGTTCCCATTGCCCTATTTTTTACATAATAAACATTTCTTCACCCGTATAACCTAGATTTCCCAATAGGTATTCAAAATAATCATTAACATGGGTGAAGTATTGACACCAATTCTTGTAAACATTAGAATGCCACAAGATGGCCACATCTTGATAAGAGCTAGAATAACCAATATTCATATAGATGAACAACTCATGACGGTCTAAAATGAAAATGTTGTTCATTGCATATATCTTTTTCTGCCCATCAAACCATGTGCCATGTGCTTCATTCTACCAAGGCTTGCAAATTTCAACCAAAATGCCATCAATAAACCCAATACACCTTGATATTTCTTATAAATTCGCACCCAAACTAAGTCTCTCCTCAGGTGCAGGCCACTAGATTTCATCCTCAAGTGCATGGTTGATTCATGATGCAATGAATATTGCATCATCACATGCAAATTTTGACCAATTCCACATTGTCATGCTTCATGTAGAGAGTTAAATTCAAGAGGCGTTGTTCAAGTGTTAACTTTGACAACCTGCCTAATACAATTCACCTATTATGATGCAAAACAAAACATCAAACTTGAAAACCCTAACCCTAACGCCAAAAACTTACACCCTAATCATAATCCACAAAAATCAAACCTAAACCTTAAATTTCAAACTTAAAGATCCAAACATCAACCCTTTAAAGCTAAACCCTGAAATTCGGACCTGAAAGTGCTAGCCCTAATTCCAAAATCAGACCCAAAACCCTAAAATTTAGACCTGAAAACTTGAACCCAAAGTCCAAAAACCTACATCTTGATCATAACTTGCAAAAATCAACCCTAAACCCTAAATTTCAGACCTCAAAACCCTAACATCAACCCCTTAAACCTGAACCCTAAAATTCATATAAAGTGCTAACCTTAACTCAAATTAGACCCAAAACCCTAAAATTCAGATTTGAAAACCCTAACCCTAACCCCAAAAACCTACACCCTAAATTTCAGATCTAAAAACCCTAACATCAACCCCTTAAACTTAAACCCTAAAATTCAAACCTGAAAACCTTAACCCTAAACTTCAACCCAAAAATTCAGACTTAAAACCCTAACCCTTAGCCCCGAAAATCAAAAGTGAAAAAACATGAGATATGAAAGATGAAACTCACCGATGGATCTAGCATGGGCTCTAATGGTAGGAACCACTCAAGAACCCAACTCATCAAATTCCTTCAATGTAAAGTTTGTCAAAGTCTTGAATAACGTTGGTGTGGCTTGTACCCAAAATATCATGGACACTAATTGTCGGGTCCACAAATTGACCCCTCCCCTTCTTTGATCTCACGTGAATTGAACAAATCATTGGTGTTGGAAGCCATTGTTGTCATCACTTGAAACAAAACAAGGTCATCTTGGTCCATGTCTTCCAAAATATCCTCATCACTATTTGAAGAGCTTGAGGAAGAGATTTCTCAAGGTTTGAAATGAAAAAAAAAGGGAAAAAAAGAAGGAAGACCTTTTCTTTATATAGTCCACATGAGAGTCTTAATCTACATTTTAAGTACTAGCCTAGTTTAAATCTAAACCATTTTCTACAAAAGTACAAACCATCATTTAAACCTTAATGTTTTATTTTCTAACCTTAAAATTTGAAAACCATATTTTGAAAACCCTAACCCTAGAACTAAACCCTAAAATTTCAATTCCTACATTATAAAACCAAACCTTAAAAACTTCAAACCTAAACCTTAAAATTCAGACCTTTAAAATCCCAACCTTAAACCCTAAAACCAAACCTTACCATGTCAACCCACAAAACTTTAAACCTTAAACCAAACCCTAAAGTTCAACCTTAAAATGCTCAACCCTAAACCCCTAAAACAAACCTTAACATGTGTACTAGCAAAAGACCAATCTTAAACCCTAAAAAGCCTAACCTTGAACCGAACCCTGCAATTCAACTTTAAAAAGCCCAACCTTGAACCCTAAAACCAAACCTTACCATATGGACCCACACAAGACCAAACTTAGACCCTAAATTCAACCCCTAACAAGCCCAAATTTAAACCTTACAACCAAACCCTAAAATTCAAACCCTAAAAGAAATTAAACTAAACCCTAAAAGAGAACCCTAAAAAACCTAAACCTATACTTTAAAAATTAAATCTTAAAACCTCAACATTTAAACCTTAATATTTAACCTTTGAAAATCCTAATTCTAAAAATCACACGTCAAAATAACCAATAGCCAAAAATTCAATAGCCATTAACAATAATCAATAACCATAATAATAATCTATAACCATCAACAATAGCCAATAGCCAAAACCAATCGCCATAACAATAGTTAATAGCAAAATCAAATAGTGGATAACCATAGCCAATAGCCAAAACCAATAGCCATAACAATAGTCAATATCAAAATCAAATAATGAATGGCCATAGCCAATAGCCAACATCACCCTAGCCCCCCCTAGCCCCCCTAGCCCTCTAGCCAATATACCTAGCCCCCATAATATAGGCTAGAGGTGGGCAGCCCGCGAGTGAAAAAAAAAAAAAAAAAAGTTGATGTGCTGAATTTGGGGATCCCATCTTGGGTTTTGGACCTTTTCTTGGTCCCCTATCTTGAAGACTTTATGGATAACTCAAAACCAAGGGATGGGGGGAGCAAAGAGGGGTGGAAGTGGGCACCAACAAAGTACCACTTTACAAATAATTTTATTGTCTTCCAATTTTGTCGAGCCTAGTAGTGTTATAGATAATTCCTCATTTTTGTTTAGTGTTTGCCCCAAAAAAAAATGGGATTTACAAAATGAAATGGGCACCCCATTAAAATAAAATAAAAACACAAAAAAAATTGAAGAAGAGACATATGAAAAGAGTTTAAAGCTCAAACAAATGCCCAATTATAAACATGCAATAAATAGGTTATTATTTTATGAAAATCACCAAGTGGGTTGTTAAAATCCTTTATCATAATATTCCCACACTTGTAAACCAAGGTTTATATATATATATATATATATATTAGTGTTGAGCATGTGCCCTTAGTTAGCTCTCAAGTGTGAATTAGTTTCTCAACTAATTGTTGTTTCAAAATTAGCTTTTGTGTTTAATTGATTTTTCAATAACAAAAAATTATTCAAAATTCAATATCTTGCACACCTTAAGTTTAAAAATTACAAATTTAGCTCCAAATAAAGTCCTACTCACTTTCCCCAATATTCTTCAAAATATTAATTTTAATTTTATTGAATTTTTAAATGACAAAATATTCCTTCCATATAATACATAGATTATATTTGGTTAGTTAAAAAAATGTTGCGATTTTTGCAAGGTAAAAATTGAAGGTTCACAAGTTTAGGTTCTTATGATCTAGACTTAAAAGTGACACCATTTTGTTTGTTGGAATTAGCACAAGAACTAGATTATGGAACTAGCATTTTGTTAGATCTTGAATTGAATTTGGAATGGTGGTGAAAATATATTTTCATGAAAACAAGGTTAAAATCTTCAAGTAAGAAAGCTTGATTTCTTCTTTTTTTTTTAAATTTAAAAAAGAAAAAACTTTATAAGTAGACTAAATTTTATAGTTAAATTTTTAATTAGTTGTTGAACTCCATAATTTACATAGACCCATCCATGTCCAACATATTTTTAGGGGCATAAATATTGGTCCCATAATCGGACACTTTAAAAGGATAATACCCTACCAATAAATGTCTAAACTTCTCCACTCAAAGGGAGAGACCACCACATCAACTCAGCCTCCATCCATCCATCCATCCATCCATCCATCCATCTTCTCGTTTGATCTTTACCACAA
>Ga0209611_10002178_pt1 | contig 34321 bp, 26 predicted proteins | sample S1TSphgellanicum_3_FD_187693 | JGI IMG/M metagenome (GOLD analysis project Ga0209611, IMG submission 187693) | Host-associated microbial communities from peat moss isolated from Minnesota, USA - S1T2_Fc - Sphagnum magellanicum MG (SPAdes) (version 2) | ecosystem: Host-associated > Plants > Peat...
TCAAAATGACCCCCCCCCCCCCACCTCCAAAATGTTTGTTCCTAAATGCTCCTAGAATTATGAATTTCATCTGTAAAATATGTAAATATGAATTTTTTTTATCAACATTTAAGGTTTAAAAATATTAATTTAGCACTTGTAACCACTCTTGAGGCCTTGAATAAGTCAAATATAAGAAAATTCAAATTTTATCCAAAAGCTATTGAGAAATTTCATATTAAGCAAAATTGAATAATTATTACACTTTACATTATGATTCATGTAAAAATAAATTGTCAAATTCATAATCTTCATGTTTCTTTCCCATAACCCTTTAGATAAATTTAAACATAACTTTTTAAATAAAAATAAATTTAAAAACTCAAAATTGTAATCCAACATTTTTTTTGCAATGGTTGCATGTCATGTCACCTTCCAATGTCAATTCCTTATTCTTATAATTTTGGAAATGGAGTTGGGTGTGATTCATTTTATCATGGACTTACCCTATTATATTTTTTTTAGTATAAAATATTAATACACAACATATATATGTATGTATATTCCTAACATTCACACAAGTGTATCAATAATCTATTTGTATCAATCGTTTACATTGATTTTCATCCTCGTCTATCTTATGAAAGAACTTATGATCATTCATCATTCAAAGTTTATTTTCCCTCTTATTAGAATAGGTCATATTATCAAACATTGTACACTTTTGATGCAACCACCACTTCTTTGTTAATGTGTTCAAGTTGTGAACTTGTTCACACAAAGCCACATTTGCACATTTTTATGTTATGCCAATGTTAAGGTTGAATGTTGTTAATAATATTCATATTTGAGTGAATGGGTGAAAGCACTATGGGTGAACCACTTTTCACTCAAAAAAATGATGTATAACAAGTATAATAGGTGTGCAGTAAATTGAAATCTTGATGACATTTTTTAGAAACCCTAAACATAAGAAAAAAAACTTTAAAATGTGAAATACAACATTTTGGAACTCAAAGCCCATTTTGAATCGAAGTTAAACTTGATCCAATGGTTGTATGAAAAAAAATGGATAAAATCAATGTGCATAAAATATATAACGTACATATTTTCAATAGCCATAAGGCTTCGTGTTTGTGGTTCATAACACATTACCAAACCAAAGGAAAATGAAAAAATAATATTATGCCCACCTATAAAGTCTTCTCCTTTTTTTATGGTAATGGTCTTTTCCTGAAACTAAGAGTTTATTATGCATTTACTATTCACAAAGTGCAAAAAAACACATTTTTTGAATGGATTTTCAACCAAAACTTCTAAACTTTTAAATTGTTTTAAATTTAGTTGATGTACATCAATCTCACTCACCACCAAAAAATTCATTACAAAACTCCACCCATAACCTTAGTTTTGAAATATATTTGCAATTTTTCATACTTTGTGATGTGTATGTTTTGAACACAAATATACTTCATATGCTCAAGTTTGTGAATGTTTGTTGGAATTTCTTTTAAAATAAACTAGTTTAAGTCTAAAGTTAATGTAATATACTTAAAATGAACAAAAATAATCCAATATGTGATGTCCACATGTACCCAAAAAAACCAAATGTAGAATTTCTATTTTTGCGATTATAATTTTTGGGGGGCATAATGTGCTTTCACCTGAATCTTGGCTACAACTTTCAAGGTTTAAAGTTTGATAACTACTTTGATTAATAAGGGATGAAATTAAGGTTATGTAATTTCTTGATAGTTCTTCCCTTCAAAACTTAATCAGAAAGAGATGATAGGAACTAAACTTGGATCCAAGTTTGTGACCACATGACTATGAAGAGGATGCATTGCATAGGACATAAGAGATGATAATCATATATGTCCTATGTGACTACAAATTTAGTCATGGATGTAATCATAAAAAACACATTTTGATGTTGTGGTCACCACATGTGTCTGATTTGTGCATTATCACATGGTTCCATTAGACCCCATTACTTTACATAAGTCTAAGAATTCACATTATAATGTTTTCCGTTTGGAACACAAATTCCCTCTTCTTGTTGCTACACAATGTTTTGTTGTTGTTGCTATCATGAAACTATCAATCTATATAAAAGTTTGAAACTTATTAAAACCAAAAAATTGTGAACATTTTTTTCACAAAAAATGAAATTAATATAATACATCCTTTGTGCCAAATAATTTTTTTTAAATGAAAATTTTTAAATCCATTAAAATATTACACCAATTTGTTGGCAATAAAGTGACACCCACATAGACAAATGTAATAAGAATTACAGAAAAGTTGATGTTTTGACATCAATTTTGGCTCATTTGAACTCATATGCACCCAAATGTCATCACTTGACATTGTTGTTTAACACCAATTTTAGCTATTATTCTTATTCAATAATCTTATATCAAATGACTTTTTCCAATAAACATTTTTTTAAAAAATTGATAGTATTATAATCCTTCCATCAAATGGAAATGGAGATGGTTTCCCCTTTTTTTAAGATAATTTTTTTTATTTGTTACATATAATGATGATAGGGAAAATGATGCAAATTTAAACCTTGCATGAATATATCTTCGTGTAATAAGTCAATTATTAGTGTTTGTAAGATCAAGTTTTGTTACTTTCTCAAACAATTAATAATAAAAAAAATTTAAATTCATAGGCATGTTTCTCACTATTGAAAATACAACCTCATCACAAGAGTTCCAACTAATGATAATTATTCAAGGAGTGATCTAGACTTGTGTATATGTATTCTCATATTATCCCCTTCTTTCATTTTTAAGGTCAGGAATTTATTTTTCAAATACATTTTTGTAATAACATCTTTAAATTCAATATTTATTAATTATTCCCATGCCTCTCTTGATGTCCCCTTTTATTGTATATAAAAAATGACATTGCTATCCAAACAATTGTTTATAATTGTAAGAGCTAGGTTGTTTCATTCTTCCCAATTACTTACACTACCTACCCTTATAATAGGTATAAATTGCATTGCAACATCAATTTGTGTTGCAATTCAAATCACAAGCATTACTTTTGATCTATTCACTATGATGAAATTTTTTTCTTATATCAAAATGAAAGTCATTCTATATTTCCACACATGGATATAGGATCCATCAAATTTTGTGACACAATTTACATCCACCTTAAGTTGAACAATTATATGATAATTCAAAATGAAATAAAAATTTTGGTTAATGTTCATTCAATAATGACATTATTTCAATCTCTTGATTTGATCTTCCAAGGAATTTTCTTGTATTAGTAATTGATTTAAATGATATTGTGCACTCCTTTAATTGTAAATACAAACCAATTTATCTAGATTTGATATATATGACAAAGGTACATCTTACTTAATTATTACCAAATTGACCAAGTGTATGATCACCTATTATTAATTATTATAAAAGTTATACCAAATTTACTTTCAATTATGATGTCACTTATTTGATTCATTCTTTCAATGTTAAAAATGCATTGTTAAGATTTCAATTAAAAGACAAATCAAATTTATTTGTGAAAGTGTCTTGTGTAGAACTTCAATAACATTATCATTAATTTCAATATTTTCATTGTTTCTTGAATTTAAAATTTTTAAATTCTTTATTTCAAGAGAATTATATATCAATTCAAACCAATTTCTTCATTTTTTCATCCTTACATTGACACATTTCATCTATTATAATTGGTCGCCAAATGATTCATAATATAGCCTAGATCATTTATTCCAAATTCAACCAACATTTAATTCAAAGAACTTTTTTTTTAAGAGAACACCCATATGAAATTCATGACTATATCTTAATTAGTGTTTTGATGCCATCCAATATACAAACTCATAGCTTGTAATATAATCAATTACATTTAAACAAAAAATCCTTATATATTATCAATGTAGTTACAAAGTGTAAATGACACGAAATGTCACATAAATTAGTTATTATATTTTTCTATGTGTAGAATATTGGTATTTTAAACATACGTATGTATTTTCCTAATACAATACCTTGGCAACTTTGACATTGATTATTATTTTTTTTTTTTAAATGAACTTTTGAAAAAACAAAATATTGTATATATGATTGAAACTCTGAAACCTACAATCTACAAGGTGTACAAGAAATCACACATAAAAAATTTGGGGGTGCAACCAATTTTGTGACTTTATTCCACATTGTAGAAAGAATTTATGATGGCATCAACCAAGTAAGCACACTTAACCAAATCGAGGCTAGCCAAAGATATATGCCCATCCTTCATCATGTACATGTGCCATTTGTCAGTCATGTAATCATTCTACTCCAATCCATCCAAAAACACAACCACATCATGTGTTGTGAGCATTGGTGAATTGTGAATTCCTTCTACTTAATCCAACCTTTTCATTCCATCCTAGATCAAAGTGATGCATGCAAGGAAACTCAGTTGTAGAAATTAGAAGTTAGAGTTTCAAGAAATTCAAAAAGAAACCTAAAGATAATAGAACTACCTTCTAGTATTTGTTGTCCATTCAATAATCTATTAGGCAATTGCAATTCCTTTCAAAAAGCACATACAACAAAATAGACCACCCCTTTCAACCACATGCACATTGAAAAGTTACTATCTGTGTAGAACAAAATTGTGCTTCCACATTGCATTTTCATACAATTTAGTAATACTCTTACCTTTTTTCATTATGCTTGGGACTATCAGGTTGGTGAGAGAGTAAAGATTACTCTAAATCAACTAGGGCACATGTGACTCCAATGTGAAAAGAAAAACAAAAGTTGGAGATCCAAAACAAGTATTTGAAAAGTGTGGTGATAGGGGTATATAGTTGTTGTTCCAACAACTTGTTTGTGTTGAACAATGATTCCAAGTCTTCAAAAGCTGAACCAAGAAGTGCCTAAATGGTGTTTCAACCTAAAGTATCATGAGACCTTCTACAAAGTATGTCCCACTAGACCAACATTCCTCAAAACTTCCATACAAACTAAAAACCCTTAATTCTAGCATAACTTTCTCGACTCTTGACCAACATTTGCCACAATTTGCAAGTGGCTTTCCCTTTTTTATAAATAGTATGTTAAAGGGGGAAGGAAAAATGTAGCAAGAGGAATAATCCAAAGCAAAAAAATGATTTTTTACAAAAGTAATTATAAATGTTTAAAACACATATTTATATGCATATATGAATATGTAATTAAATTACATATGCTTGCTCCAATATTGGTTCAATCTCTAAATCTAAATTTTTTTTCTACAAAATAAATGAAGCAAATATAGAGCTCTGATACAAGATTTGATACTCCAACAATGTAACTTAATGAAAAATCTTGCAACCAATCATTTTTTCTTGCCAATTTTAAATACATATATTTTCCAATTTTCATCACAAGAAAGCAAAATAATTGAATGAAATAGTTCACTTACTTCAAAATACACCATGTTGTGAGATATCTTCCTCTTGCATGTTCATTTCTCGCATCAATAGCTTTACACCAAATAATTGTAAGGAAATTTCATGACTCATCTTTTTGTCAATAAAAGTCCTATAGTATCTAGCAACATTTTTTATAGTCACTAAATCTTCTAATTTTTGATCCATCCATGTTTTCTCCATTATTATCAACTAACTTTATTTTATTATAATTATAATTTTTTTTCCTTTTCAAAGATTATCCACTTGCATTCTTTTCATCATAAATTGATGGCCTTAATAATTTCTTTGAAAAAAGAAGGCCACTACCTAGCTCATGTCCACTAGTCCATGTAGATTCTCCTCCCACATAGCACCTAGAGGAAATTTGATTGAGTAATTGATGATAATTTTTTAAGTAAAAACTCTTTTGCAAAGTGATAGAATACTTTGCTTTGCTTTCATCACTATTGAATTTTCATAAATTCCCCTTCTCTCCCAAGTTAACATAATTTGCAATTCCAATAAAATTGACAAAAAGTTCTTTCTTTGTTGCCTTGTTTCCTAATTACACCTTTTTGAATCTTAACTTTATGAATTCATAATTTTCTATATTAAAAAATGTAGTTCATTATTCCTAAATTTCTCATATTGCTCTTAGGAAATCCCGATTGTTATGAAATTGTATAATGACAAAACTATCTTATGGCATAGTGCTTTCTTTGTATAATATTTTTCAAACTCGGACCAAAACGAGATTAAAGGAGCCACAAGTGTTACTTTGCATGTCCCTTTTCCCCAAAATAACTTTTTCATACAAATGATTTTTTGAATGATTTTTTTTGTAACTTGTTTTGAAAAATGATTAGAATTTCCCCAATAAATTAATAAAAATTCTTAATAAAATTTGAATAAATATGAATTTGTAAAAATGTACAAATTCCTTGCAGATTCCATGTTTCATCTTTAAAAATGATGATAATTTGAAATCATACCAAAAAAACCTTAATTTTTTTAAGTTGAATTTAATGTAATGTAATTTTTTTTTTTTAATACATCATGTACATTATACCCCATTTATATGTGGCAAATCACTCTTGAAGTTTTGAAATTCTGAATTTTCAAATGTACATACTTTGAATTTTCAAAGTTTTGGAATTCCACATTTTTGAAATTATGAATGCTTTTCTAGTGTGTCTAATAGGTTATTATCATTTCATATTTTTTAACATTGACTTATTTCTATTATATGAGTCCTTTGAAAGTCCTTTGTAAAAATGTCCTTTTTTAATGACAATTTTTTTTCACTTTCAAAAGTCCTTAACTAAACCAAAACTTTGAATTGGATCAAATGGATTTTTAATTTAAGTTTCTTGACATTCATGTGTGTTAAAAGAGAATAATGTGTCATGATTACCATGGTTTCAAATAGCAAAATAAATAAATTTCTAGTTTTTTATGACAAAATTTGATATCTGACGCCCTTGTGGTTCCTTTGACTATGTTTTGACCCACCTACCTTTTCAAAACCTAACTGTCCCAATCTTCCACTCATTCCACTTACTACTTTTGATATCTTATGAGAAGCACATCAAAATCTCCTTATGAATTTTATCATTGAAAGGTTTACAAAAGTGAAAAAAAACCCCAAAATTTGCATTCTAAAAAAAGGACAAAGCATAAATACCCACTAGCAAGCTTTGAATCAAGTTGGAATGGGACAAAGTGAACAAGGATTAAGAATTGACAAGCTTGAAGTTGGGGTCCTACTTTAGAATCTGCTTCCAATCTAACCACTTTTAGCATTAAACGTGGAAGTTTTTTACAAGTCTTTGTAATTTTGCTCAACATGATTGATCTCAAACACTAAACACCTAATCCACCATATCCAAAACTACAAAACTTAGTTTAATCTCCCTTCTTACAACGACTAAGCTACACAACTAGAAGTAGTCCAAGTCTATGAAAATTCATCATGCTAAAAAACAATGATAAAAACCACCATATAACCATATGAACAAATAACTTTAGATCAAAGATATGCGATTAAAATAAAGAAATCTCCACAACAACACTTCAATTTAATACAACAAAATTGCAATCATAACATTATGAAAATTGTTCATGAAATGTTAGACCATCACCTCCATCATAAACAACATTAATGATCTGTCATGACTACCCACTAAAAACTAATGTTGATAGCAAGTTAATGTTTAAATTGCATAAAATCATCAAAATTCATGATTTGAAACAAATCCATGGTGAAATAGCAAGGATTTTTCTAAATAAAAAAATATCAAAATATGTAATGGAGGAGAATAATGAGAAGATCTCCTTGCAGTGTTCCACATCAAAAGTGCAATTGTAACCTAGCTCATCTAAAACATCAACCATAGATGTGGCACTTGACAACATGTTTGCCAATGTCAATATTCCAATATGCTTGAAGTTCCTAGCACCACCAATAACCATTTCAAGTTCATGAAAGAAAATTTCCCGCAATTAAAGACCCTTAACACTAGCATCCTCTATGGCCAACTATGTTAACCTTCATTATTGTTATGGGGGAAAATGATGCCTTTGTTGAGTTCATTCCAAGCTTAACAATGAAGGAGCCAAAATTTTGCTTGCTAAATAACATTTTACATTGTAGTACAATCAAACAAAAAGGCTTTGAACAAAGTACCTCAAGTAGTTAAATTCACACGCATGCTCATAGAAAAGGGGTCCTAGTAATAAAAAGGTAAGTGCACTTGGTTCTAGTGATGGCAAAGCCTTTAAAAAGGTCTGCAAATGTTTGAAATACCTTCACTATGGTGAAAAGTTCACAATATATATGTTTAATCAAACACTCTAAAAAACTAAGGGCTAACTTTTGATATATCTCCAAGATCTTGGCTTTGCAAAATGAATGATTTGTAATGATTTGTCATGGTAACTATTTCTTGTCAATGCACTATACAAGAACAAAAAAAAAACTACATATAAAAAGAAGGTTGCAACAATCCAAATGGTTCATCCATATACTAAACTAAAATCTTGACCACTTAAAGATAACCAAAATAAGAATAAACACTCACATGATTAACGAATTTAGGAATTTGGAAAATGATGTTCTTACCTGTTTAATGACAACTAAATTCTTTGGCATGTGTCAACAAAAGGCCCAATCAAATTTGCTCGAATAAGGATAACTTGAACATCTTATAGAAGCATCTTAAACACCTCTTTCAATTTGCGCATCATCAAAAGCAAAAAATTTGATAAGGTCTTCAAATTTTTTTGACACATTCTTCAAAGGTTTTTTTTAAAAAATTATTGACCATCTTCCAATGCCCTTACTACAATAGAGGGATGTGTTTTTGGAAAAGAAAGAATCCACCTCCCAACTTTTCTAAATATTCTTGTGAAAACACATAAAGATGTCTTTTCCAACGTCAATTCCATGCTTTTACAACTACAACATGTTTTGCATTTGTTAAATGGTGGATCACATTTCAACTACAAAATGTAAAATTTCAATTAAAGTTTACTATGATGATTTGAGAACTTCAAAAGTTTTTATCACTTGATAATTGCTTCGATGTGAAATTGTAGACCTAAGATACAAAGGAATGAGCAACCAAAATCTAACAATATTTATAAATAAACATTAACAAGAAAAAACTTTAAAGGTGACATCATAATTATTGTCACTACATTGTTGTTGATCTTCATGGGGTGAGCTACAAGCATGAGGAAGAGACCTATGCCGAAGTTGCAACTAGGTTGATGTATCATTCGAACACTTTCACTGGCACCAAATTATGCACCTTGGTCAAAATATTACACTAGTTAAATTTTCAACCAATTAAATGACCATTCACCATCAATCTTAAAATGATTAATAATAAGATTATACAATCTTATTATTTTTATGTGTTGAACATTCATGAGGATTTTAGGTGGTAAGTGGCATATGCCTTGTACACTAAATTGGGAGGTTATTTACTATTGATGGGGTGTTTCGATTGTGCCATGAGATTTAACATGCGTTGTTCACTAGATACGTATGCATCATGGCTTTGTTACTGTTTATTCTTTATGAGCCAAATAAAAAAAGAAAAGAAGACATTGCTAAGGATCATGACTGCCAGACCAAAAAAACAAGAAAAGAAACTTGAAGAAGAAAAGCTAGAAAAAGAATTGGTCAAATGGATCTAAAGATGAATAAGCAACTTTTGCAATGGAATACGAAACAATGGGAGAAGCTAGAGGAGAAAAAAAATTATTCAGTATCCATTCAAATTGATCATGGATAATGTCAAATCCTTGAAAGTTTAAGTCCTTTTCTCCTCCTCCTCCTTTTCGCCAATGTAGGGAAGATGAATGTGCAACAACCAAAGACATTTTGGAGAAAAAAAATCAAACAATGTGTCTTTTCATGTACATAATTTAGTAAAAAATGTGTCTTTTCATATCTAAAAGAATTAGGGCACACAAATATACATGGCTTGAAGCCATAGACCTTAGATAAATCTAAAAAATTACTAAAAAATACACTAGACCTTGAAATATTTTCCATTTGAACTTCCCATGCTTTGGGATGGAAGTTAATCAAACATGCAAAATGAGAGCTACAGAAATGCTTAAAAGGCTAAAATGAATATTATAACATTTAAGGTTTTTCTAAAATTTAAATACAAAAAAAAAAAAATATTTTAATTGTCCCTTTCTTTCCCCCTTCTTCCCCCTTTCTCCAATCCTATTATCAATAATAGGTGACGACTCTCATGTCATGTATTTGGATGCCCTTTAGCATTTTAATGGTCATAGTTTCCCATGCATTTTAATTAAAGCTTTCACCTTCAATTCATACAAGCCATCCAACAAATATAAAACAATCAATAATGAACATTGAAGGTAGTCTCCCACATCCTTGCATCAACTAGTGTTCAATTAATATTATACCTTGAACTTTCATACCTAGCTACTCGAAGTTTTGACCTTAATATTGTTGAACATGCTTTCAAAAAATTCCATTTTTTTTAAGGAAAACAATAATTATTATGAAAGGCGACTCCACAATGTGTGGCCCAAAGTCATTTGTAGGTGATGGAAGATAGCTTAGTTGTTCCAATGATGATTGTGTGGAAGTTCCTTTTAAAGATGGTGATGGGAAGTTAAAGGAGATTGAATTCAAATATGAACAAATAATTTATAAGTTTTCTTGATCTTCCCTTGTGATTTGTAATATGTGTAAATCATTTTTATGTATATATATTTTTTCTTATAGCAAAAATTTAAATGATTACTCATAATTAGAACAATGATGGTTGATTGAACCACCTCTAAAGCCACATTGGGGCCATAATTTCAGCCCCCATGGTCAATTATGCTTCTTCTTTAATTGGTTCACCCTACTTACCATCACCTCTTATAATTCAATTTGGTGGACCTACTTGTTTTTAACATTAAGAAAGGGCTACATGGTGCTGATTCTACCAAGTGTACTTACACAAATCTCACCTTAATTAGCATGCCCACCATTGTTGAATAGAAAAACCAACTACACATGGCCATATAAAAGTTTAATCAAACCTTCCATGGGTAAAATCACAATCAAAGGAGCCACCCAAATAAGTGGACATTCCTTAAAACTACATTTTTGTATGTTTGAACGATCACAAGGGAAACGTAATAGTTTGGATTGTCATATAGTTTTTGGAATATTTTCCATTAATTGCAAAGTTTACATGTTCAAAGTTTGACACAAATCAAAAACGTATTTACATGTCCAAAGCATTCAAACCCCGAGAATGGACAATCCTTGTTTCTTTCAAACATCTTTTTTTTCTACCAAATGTGCACCATTCCTTTTGAAAATTAGAGAGGATTTTAACATTGATGATTAGAAGGTCAAAAGGACTTGAACTGATGAAAATTGTTTTTATAACCCATTTGAGCACAAATTTGGTTCAAAAGTGTTTTTGACCCTAAACATTATGGATTTTGAAAATGTGGCTTTAACAAAAATTGTTCATATAAATGTGATAGAAGGCATGAATGCATAACATACATGATATAAAATCAATTTTTAGTCAAAATGTATTTATATTTAAAATGTAGTGTTAAATGGGGTATCCAAAATACAAAATTTTAAATTAGAAAATAATGCAAAAATGACACGTGTCATGTGCAATTCTTGGAAAAGGATTTTTACCTTGGCACTAGTCTAGCCTTAAGGCTGCAGAGCAGCCATGCTAAAAAAAAGAAACATTGTAGTGTTGAGCCAACTCTTGACTTGAATTACGGTGTTTTTTCTTAGTAACAAAAACAATAGTTATATATTGGCCCGCGTAGCTCAGATGGTAGAGCATTCCCATGGTAAGGGCAAGGTCTCCGGTTCAAGTCCGGTCGTAGGCTCTATGGAAAAAAAAAATGATTAGATATGGCTAGAACCAAACAAATCAAGAATTTTACTTTAAATTTTGGACCTCAACATCCTGCTGCTCATGGTGTTTTACGATTAGTATCAGAAATGAATGGGGAAGTTGTAGAACGTGTGATTCTTTGGCTCCTTTGGCCACGATTTCACCGCATATAATATGTTGAGTGTTTTAATTCCAATGATTCTTATGAAATAAATTGAATATATATGATGTTAAATCTATGACATTGGCCTCCACCCACCAATAGGAGTTGATGAAGTTAAAGTATTTAATTAGTAACCTATATGTTGTTGTTCAAAGTCATCTAACATGTGTACACCTTACTCATGTTATTCAAACATTTGTAGTCTTTTAATCACCATAATATATGTTGTTTAAGGTCATTAAACATGTGTGTACCTTGTTCTTATTGTTCAAACAATTGTAGTATTTTGTTGTTGCCTAACATGTCTTTGTTATACAATCATTGTTTTTGGGGGTTCTATCTTCAATCTTAATTTTTTTCCATCCATAATATTCACATGGATGGATTTGAAATCACTAAAGCTTGTTATAAAGTTTAACTTTCAATTCAAGTTTAGTTATATCATGGGTATCAAATAAAAATGTTTTTTATTCAATTGTTTGTAGAGAATGAAAGGAAGGGGGATAAATTTATATTTTTAAAAGATAGGGATTTATTTTAAGGCACTTTCAATATGATTATGAGGTGCACCATAATCTATTTTTAAATTGCAATTGTACATGTATTGAGTCAAAAGCAATAAACATTCTTGATTATCTAATAAAGAAATGATACATAGTTGAATTAACATGGAACAAAAGTTAACCTAAGACTCCTAATGTTAGTTTAATTGATGACCAAGACACATTCTTCTATGCCACAATATTATGTGTCAAAAGAATAACCTGATGTTTTTTTACATTTATTTTTGCAAACATTTTGTTGTAGTTATTTGAGCACTTTTAGTAAGAAATGGTTCATGTTTTTCCTTTGGTTTATAAGCTAATTCATGAATCTCACCCAAAAATTCTACCCATTAACTATCATTGGTTATTAAATTGTTTGGTTAAAACATTATGCAATATTTTGTTTTGTTGGAATACATTTGATCACATGCTAACCAAACCAACTACAAATGAGAATAAACACATGAAGCATTATCAATATTGAATATAAAAGTGTTCAAATTTGGAGCTAAAAATATAGAATTACAAAATGGGATATTTGTACCCAACTAGGCCATGAAGGTGATGAACATCGTTGATACTTTTGTCAAGCAAACATCAATTCCAAAAAAGATACTAATCACCTTAAAGATTCATTGAAACCAAGAGTTAAAATCCAAGCTAGTGAAAGCCAAGATGATTGATGTTAGGCCATTGATCATCATTATTGGCCATATGGTTAGTTATTGGAATTCACATGTCATAAACAACTTAAAATTCCCTACCTTTCACAAACATGCTAGCATTTCAATGTAGTGAGATAGAAAGAATTCTTAAAGTCTAAAAAATGCAATGATAATGCACCAACAATTTGCCTCTAACATTTTTCAAGTGACAATATAATTGACCTCTTAGTACCTAGCAAATTAGGTACATGCCATGCTTGAACTCATACAAAAAGGAAAACATTCACATGAGCAAGGAACCACATCACAACAAGAAAGATAAGCATGGTTGGATTTGGAATAGGTTGTAGCAACAACCATAGCTTAACACCAAAATGCAAGGCTTTGAATGAGAGAAAGGAAGTTGCTTTAGGAACTCCACATATTAGCAAAAAGTTCATTAGAGTGATGGCCCCCTCCAACACTAGCAACCATGCAAAAGAATTGGTTGAGAAAAACTCCAAAGCACATGGCACCAATATAGCCACCACACCCACAAGAACAATCAAAATTCCATATATCAAATAGTAAAGAAACACCACCCTCTCTAGGTGTCATTAGATACCTAAATGTGCACTATTCATTTTGTAGACAACATGAATGACTATTGCCAAGGTCATCATGACATACAATATCAAAACTTGTTTCCCATAAAGTGTATGCATTAGTGAATGGCTCACTTTTGTGACATTTTTTGGGTTTACATGCAATACTCATCAAGTTTCAATGTCTTTTAACAAAACATATAGTTTTATAATTGCCATTAGGACTTGGTTTTTTAGATTAACAACTTGATTATGAAAACATATGTGTATGTAATTAGGTTTTGAAAAAAATGCACCCACTTTTAATAGTGAACTTTTGAAGTTAAAATTTATGGATAATTGGTTGACCAATTGAAATGATAGAAAATGAAGAAGTTCATATTGATTTTCCTTCAAAATTCCATATAATGACATAATATGTGGTGTTGTATGAAATGATAAATGTTTATGTGAAATTCTTCCTTAAAAAGTCATAGCCAAATTCTAATTATGGACTTTTGAATAGCCAAAATTGAACCATATTTTCATAAGTCCCTATAGTTGTTTTTCTTCAAATTTTTTTTCACAAAGTGCATATATATTCTTGCAATCTCTACTTGGGCTCCTATTAATTTTATTCCTTTTGAGACATGGACTTCATTACCATTTAATTAAAGATAGAAAATTAAATATTGTATTTATGTGTGATGGCATAAATACTTGTAAATGCCAATTTAACATTCTAGAATGAGCTTTCCATGGATTTATTTTTTTTCAAAAAATGAGCTAGGAAACCATGCATTCACCCCACACATGCCATTTCTTTCATTTTAATGGGTTACACACAAATCCATATTTTTGTTATGAAATGTTCAAGAAGAGATTGAACTAATGATATATCCAAATCAATGCATAGATGTTAAGGGGAGTGAAATGCTTAAAAGTTTTCATTTCAACTATTGTTCATTTATGAGGTGTTAAACAAAATTTATAATGATGCAACATAGATTCCAAAAGAATGTGAAAGTTATTACTATGTAAATTAGTAGTTACGTTACAAATTTGCATTTCTAAAACGTTAACAAAATAATGTTTTAGATCAAACAAAAAACTTGCATGATCCAACATCTCCACTAACAAAAAATGTTGGAACCTAATGAATGCATGAAAGCATGAGGATAATGAAATCTAGGTTAAAACCTAGCCAAACAAAAGGTGAATTGAAATGTTGATGTAGTATGTGTGAAGATCTATCCTTTTGTGTATTGGCAAGTATCATATTGAGTTTATGTTCATTGGGATTAAATTGCACATGATGATTATTTTGGTTTCCACCCTACAAAGCCTCTTGCTCCTTTGCCATTGTTCAAAATAGTGCAAAACACCATTGTTCCCAATTGTTCAAAGACACCTTGAGAATTTACTACCCAAAACTCATGCAATTCACCACAACTACCTATTTAAATATTATTACACACCCCTTTGCCCCCTCTATCCCCACTTTCTACCACCCCTCCCCTTCCCCCACAAAAACCTTTTCTACAAAATGAAGTTTGAAAGTTTCTCCTTGCAAAGTTTTGGGAGAGGGAAATAAGCTAGGTGAAAATCCTTTAAGGTATACCACCAAGGACAAAAAGGGCCTAGTCCTTAGTAATGTAGGCCTTCCCCCCCCCATATTTTGATCCTCGTCAAAATTAATATAATGAATAAAAAAGTGTCAAATATTTCATTACCATGTTTTAGACTATTACAATTTTAAATTCCATCATAATCATCCATAAATGTGTCTTTACATGGTAAAAAAAACTAGATAAAAATATAGAAAAGGCTGATGTTATGTCACAATTTTAGTATATCTTAAAACATTTGGACCCAACTAGCCCAATAGAAAAACAACTTGACTTTCTCCTTCACAAAAAACTCAAATGAAATGTGAAATGGACATAAATTCTTATGTTACCCCATGTAACATGCCATGTACTTGGAGGCTAATTACTAATCTAGGTGTACTTGGCAGCGAGCGAACTCTATTACATAGTTAGGACATCTTTTCTTGGATACTTTATAATGTTTGAAGTGCAGTCTATGAACTTTCTTACAAAACCATTCGGGAAAAAACCCAATTGGATAGACCATGTGAAATTGCAAACATTTGTCATCATAAGTTCATTAGTTATGGCGTTCTTAAATTGGCTTCTACTTTGGAAGGGTTTCCCTTTTGTTGTACGTTCCTTTACTTACCTTACCATATCCATTAATGTTTGGCAGTTTTTTATTCTTATGATGAACCTTTGGTTTTAGTTTTGAAAATCAATCCTAATTTGGATTTCATTTTTATTAACTAAGATTAGAATTGATGGTTAACTACCAACTAACCCTTGATTGTAATCCATATATTTTTTCAAAAAATGTATGTTAGTTTTGGTTTCAGGTCTAATTAAAAAAATCAGCCCAATTCAAATCTAGTTTTTACTAATTGGAACCAAAAATGATTGTTCTTAGCTTTTAGTTCTTACCCACCAAAGAAGTTACCTACCCAACACTAATATTCACCATTGAAAATAAAGTCACCAAGTTTGAGAAAACATTAAATGACATGTGAAGGCCTTTCAAAACCAAACATTGATTTCACAAAAGGAAATAACTACAAGTAAAATTATAACTACAAGATGTTCGAAACCATTTTACAAACTTTGTGAATGTCAAGAACTGCGACTTTAGTGACATTCAAAGGGTTTGATTGATGTTGGTGGAAAACGTATGTAAAAGAAATTTAGACATATTTGTTTGTAAGCAAATGAAACCATGCTAGTTGTTATAATTGGCCTTTTTCATTAAAATTTGCACTTTCAACGCTAGCAAGGAGTGGCAACATATACAAGAGAATTTTTTTATCTTGCTCTTGGCAAGACAAGTGTTGACCATGGTGTCCATGAACTTAGTGGTGCACATAACCATCCACAATGGTGGTTGATGTCCTTCACTCCAACCAAAAGGACCCAAAAGACAAAATTGGACATTCCTTTGGAATTTTCTCATTTTTGAAAGTGCAATTATAATTGGATTTTTTATATTTTCAAATGGATAAAGCACTAATATGTATCAATGTGTTTTTAAAATTTTCATATTATAATAGTAATCTATCAAAAAAATTATATAAAAGCATGTTGGAAAATTTGAAAACTTGACTAGTTTAAAAGATACTTTTCATCCTTTTTCTTATATTAAAATTCCTCACGTCATGTGTAGTTTACCATGAATTCAATGGAGTGCACCATTATTTTCTACTGAAAATTAAAGAAGTTTTGAATAAGTTTTTTCATGTTTATGCCATAAATTTAATTGTGGCTACATGTGGGACTACTTTTTTGGCATAATTTACAGTGCTTTCACCCAAATATGTTGTCCATACATGTGTAAATATTTGTATTTATTTTATCTTTACCCACTTGGTATGTATAGGGTGAGTGTTGAAATATTTACCCATAGACGTACCTTGTGAATAGGGTGAAATATTTGTCATTTACCTAAGTTGCCTTTAACAAGATTGATAATTTGCAAAACTTCATATGCTTTTACCCTTACTTAATTTGAAAATTATTTGAAGCCTATTAAAATCAATATACCTACCTAAATGTTTTTAATAATTAATAACTTGCCAAGCATTTTAAAACCCAATTTCCTTCATCTGCTTAAGCTTGTAAATTTCATTTTTCTTAACCTTTTCAATAACCAAGTACCATAGTTTTCATCTTAATTTGGAGTTCTAAAACCCTATAACTACAATATTAATGAATGTTACTTTGTATAATAATCCATGTTTGCAAGTTGTTTCTTTGCAAATTAAGTCACTATCAACAAAAGTTTGAATGTTTTTTTCAATTGCAAGATGGGACAAGTAGTGGAGATTAACATCTTAATTAACAAACTTGCTAACAACTAATTTGGTGGGTAATTTTTTTGTTGTGAACTCCTATGTTGGTGCCTCCAACAAACATTGTCAACAAACATACAACACAATACAAAAATACTTTGAATGGTACAATACATTTAAATGTTATCATGCATTCTTGTGTCATTGCCTACAACATCATTATAAACATACATACAACACATAGATACTTTAAATGATACAACACATTCAAACCACCCCCTATCTAGGTTTAAAGTCCCCCCCTTAAGCCAAATAGCAATGTAAGAAATGATTTATGGAAATCCACCATGAATGAACACTTTGGTTTAAAGATGAAAGAACCAATAGGTTAAGTGCAAATGAGAACCCCATCATTAGTCACCTAATTACAATCCATCAATTCTTTTGCCAAATGTGAATCATCTTGGAAAACAATTTATGTTGCTTCCTATTATTTAACAACAAGAATAAACACCTAGGTTTATTTTGTGCATTGGTGGCAAAACTATTTTTCAACTAGCATTTCCTCCAATGGTGGCATGAGTCATTCAATATGCCAACCTTTAGAACATTGATCACAAATTAACACATTAACAACTCCCATAAACTACCCACACAACATACATGGACAACCATTAAAGATGGGTCAACCTTACCATCAATATGTGGAAAATGACACAATGCAAAGTACACACATGTGGTCTTTCTAAATTTGACCATTTTGTTTTTCCAACAACAACATTCTAGAAGGTAAAACTTTTCACGTATGCAAAACAACATGCCTTATAGTAACATCTAGTGTCTGGTTGATGTTGTTCTATTACAAGTACACAAAATCTCCCAATTCAAATGTATGAATTCAAGGCCAACAACCATCTCCCCAAATTGTGGCATATTGCAACATATTTTGATGCTAAACAATTGCCAAATTTTCAAAAGCCATTAGCATTGCATGTTGGAACAAGGTTGCTCATTATTCACATGCCTGAAGCCACACATTTGGATCATCCAAATTAATGATTGCCATCACATTGCATTAGATTAAAATTGGTAGCTTGGACTTTGGTTAAACAACATAAAATATGGTGGAATAGATGCAAGAAAGGCTTGTTGACTAAACTTGTTATATCCCATAGTTGACCATGGTAATTGTATGTTTTAATTTCTAATATGCCCTTCTTGGAGCTCGTATTTCCACAAACCTCACTTCATTGTTTACACCATTTGCTTAATTAACATGTTTACTTCAAGATGCTCTTGTGAAGTTGTGTGATGATGAATATGAGTTTTCTCACATAAATATTGGAATTCCATACCTTGGACAATGATATTTTGGTTGTAACCCCAAACCTACCAAGTACCTTTTCCAAAAATGCATATGTGGCACCCTCATTATTACGATCAGGCAATGGCACCAACTTTAGCCACTTCAATAAGTGTTCAATCATAACCAAAACATATTGGTTATGCCACACTATCAAACTTAATGGATTGACAAAATCCAAACTCCAGTAATACTCAAGCCCCATGATGAACAATGGTTGCAAATGAAGTGTAAATGCATTGAATGGCATTTGCATTTGGTCACACACCACATATCAAGAAACAAACCAAACTGAACTTATAGTTGCATCTCTCACCACCAATATTGTGCCTAAAGACAATTATAGGTTTGTTGGACCCCAAAATGGCCCAACTTTTCATGAGCATGCCTCACAAGGCCTTCATGTGTTGTTTTAGGCAAAACACAACCCACATTCGTCCATCGTTGACACACTTGTAGAAGAGAATTGCCTTCACATTTGAATCACTTGGCCTTATGCATAGCCTAGTTATGTTCCTTGGGTGTTAACCCAACTGGGATTTCATATGGTTGCAAATATGTAATGATTGGTGCATTTTCATGTATATCCAAGGCATCATCACCTTTCAATTCACTATCTACATCACAAGAATCCTTGTTTTTCATGTTGGTCTAATATACATCCGCATAACACCTTAACAAGGTACATAAGTAAGTAGAGGCATGCCACTTATGTACCACCTCCAAATCCACATCACCATGCCATCGAACTCTTATGTATTTGCCTCATGGGAACTTGAGTTCCAACACAATCCATCTGCATTTCAATTAACCTTACTAACCCTATGGACTATGTCAAAATCATTCTCCTACAAAATAAATGCCCATTTTGCCAACTTTCTTATGAATTGATCTAATTCCATCATGAATTTCAAAGGTTAGAAATCCATGACCAATGTAAATGGGCTACCATAAAGATAACACTAGAAAGATGAAATTGATTGCACAATTTAATGATGCATTCCGTTTTTTATGACCTATATTTGCCCTTTGTCTTATTGTTGAACCAACTAACATATGCCATCATGAACTTTCAACCATCATCATCAAGTTGGGTGAATATGATTCCCAACCCAAAATGTTCCAATCAGTATGCAATTGAAAAGGTGGTATTTGTACATCATGTTTCAAAATTAGAAATGATGTGAATTTAACTTTCAACTCCTAAAAGGTTTATTCTTATGCCTCACCTTAGATATACTCCTAGTCAATCCTTGTCAATTGGGTCAAAGGTTTGGCAACATTATTAAATGATTCAACAAACCTTTGATAATAATTACACAAGCCAAGGAAGGCTAGTAATTAATTAACATTCGTTAGATGGGGAACCTATGAGATAGCCTCCACCTTGGCCTTTTGCACTTTCAATCCACCATGATAACATGAGTGTTTAAGAACCAACACTTGTTAAGACGTAACTTAAAGTTATGTTCCTTAAGTTAATCAAACACATTTTACAAATGTTGCATGTGATTTTGTGGAATCAAACTAAAAGCAATGATGTCATCAATGTAGCATTTGACAAAACCAAGGCTTGCCAACATTTGGTCCATGATTATTTGGAATTCCATAAAGGTGTTTTCCAAACCAAATGGTTAGAACCACCAAAGTCCTTCCCACAAGGACCTATCCCCCAAAATGCCATCTTGACCTTGTCGCCCTCCCTCAATGGTAGTTGATAGTTGTAGCCATCTTGTAAGTTTAAAGTACTAAAAACCTTGGTTTGTCCAAGGACATCAAAGATTTCTTCTAGTAAGGCATGACATACTTATTTAAATGGGTATGCTTGTTCATTGGACGGTAATCCCCACATGTGACATTTGGTTCAATTGCAAAAAATGTCTTTGATTGACATCATTGTTGTCGAAACATTCACCCTTGGACAATTCCACCAAACTAACATCCAACAACTCTATCATCCAAGCTTGAACTAAGGTTTTTTCTACTTCATTATACCTATAAGGTTGTTTGAAAATAAGATTATCATCCTTTAATACGATTTGGACTTCTTATCCTTTCAATTAATTTAATTCCTTCAAGTTGAAGGCAAAACATATAATATAATTCTATAGTAGCCATTGTGCTATTTGCACCTTAAATCTTGCAACTATTGGACCAATTTATGGTTCCCATGTTTTCATAGTCACTTGCATTTTGGGTTAGGATGATGAAACATCCCAAATACTCAAAGGTTGAAGACATAGGTTGTGATTGCTATGTAAAATTTGGGGAGGTGCCATGATGTTTTGGCCCCCCACATCATTAACATCCTTCACAACACACACGAATCCCCTTGGCATCCTTGATCCCACGATTGCCATAATCCCCTGCCCTACACCAACATGGTGATCTTAGCCATAGGAACAACATATGAAGAATGGGATGGGTGGGTGGGTGTGATTTGGTAAAACATTTTTATTTTGCCCTAGCCAAACAAAAACCCCATGTGAGGTAATTAAAATCCATAACTTGCCCCAAAATCCGCCTATAATCAACTCTTTTTGAAATGCCTAGCATGACAATGATGCTAGTTCAAAACCCCATGACCTATTCCTTCTCATTGACATTGGACTCCTCCATATTTGATGAATTGGAAATCATCCTTGGGCTTCCATATCAAAATGTATGAAAACATGGAAAATTAAAAAATGTAAGTAATGTTATTTGTGAAGGCCAACCTTATTGACCATAATCAAAGGTGGTTAGTCATCATGATGAACAATTGTGCATGAATGTTGTTTTGGATCCAATATGTCATCCACTAGTCAAACATGTGGGTGATTTAAGGATGAGATTGATATGCTCATCGGATCACCTTCAATGTTGTTAAGTTAGTCCACAACCACTTAAACCAATGAGTTTGTGAATCGACTATTGTGACATCCATTTGCAAATTAGTTCATTAATCCAAGCTTTGATATGCTGCTTGCATCTCGCCAAAACAATTAGTTGATGATCTCTCAAGCGTGGGACATTCTCCAATAAGTACGCACATGAGTGCATTTACATTTTTTGCAAATATTACAAAACATGAATGAATTCTCAAAAAAATAGTAATATAAGGTTTGAAAGTCCTTAGTTAGTGTTAGCCTATGAAAGTCTTTGATTCAACCAATTCAAAATGATCAATTCAATTAATCATGGCCAAATTTGATGCCCCCAACAAGGTGACATGTTTTTTGGTAATGAATGTTGGTAGCAAGTTCTAATAATGTTGTTGTAACATCATAATATGTTGCATGGAAGCTTGTTTGGCTTGTGAATCCCTTTCCAGATAGTGGTATCTTCAAATTGGGACACCAAATTGTAAGATTGCAATTAAACCAAAATTAAGGCCCTTGAACAATTCTAGTAGGCATATCCCATCCTTGGGGATATCCATAGTGGACCTAATGGGTTCAATCTTGATGGTTTGGAATTAACATTTAAAGTTGTTTATGGGTTCAGTGATGACATAATGTGCCAAGTTTAATGTACAAAATGATTGGTTGATGCTTGGAGCTTAGTCAATGTGCCCCATGGTGGCCCAAGATCTAATGAGGAAGCCTAAATGAATGGGATTCTTTGTGACCCTAACATTGTCAATTCAACACTTGGGAGTGCATCTTCATCATGGATGTTACCTCAATTTAATCAACATTGTGGATTTGTTGGATTTTCCTATTTGCTTTCCAATAGATTTCATTAGTAGTGAAGATTTACAACTAGCTCTTGTTTGCCCATCCTAGTTGTTAGTATGTGGTTTCTTCACAAAAAATTAATGTCATCCTTAAGGGGTACAAAATTGCTCCTCCAACCAATATGTTATAAGATGTAACATGCGCAACCATTGTTCAAGCATGCATTATGGCATAATATGTTGGTTTATTGGAATTAAATTGGATCACAATTTCTTGTTTGGTTAACTTTTGAGCCTTCTCCAATCTACCCATAAATGTCAACATTTGGTATGGGCATGATTTGAGATTGACATCGATCAATCCAAGACCATCCATTGTTGCCTTGCCCAACATTAAAGGTTGAACAGTTAAGTCCAATAGAACTTTCTAAGGTCAATATCATTGTGTCAACACCCCCTTCAACTAGAAGACATCATCCTCATTCAACACCACCACCACACTAGGAATAAACCTTTTTAGTTAATGGTGAGATGCACAAGAAAGTCTTGAAGCTTAACCACCACCCCATTCCAAAATTTTAGGTGCACCTTGGGCACTTTCATTTCATTGGCCTTGAAAGTATGTTGGGGAAACCTAGTTTTGATAGGTTTTCTAATTTAGCCACCATCCCTATTGTCCTCACCTCACATAACGTGGCCACTAGGCAAAACACCATTGTTGATTGAATACTAGAAATGACCATTGTTTTGACAAAAAACAATGATGTTGGGTACATTACATTTTTTGCCCCCAACAAACTACTTGGTGCCTTGGTTCTCAAAGTGGAACAAGACACCTTCCTTGATGTAATTGGCCCACCATCAAAAGTTAACACCCCCATAGGGTTGGGAATTATGTTTATGTGAGACAAACTTGGCATTGAGCCTCATCATGTCGAGGGTCTAACCTCTCACCAACACTTTGAGGTTTCAACATTTGAATACTTGCTCTTGTCATTGGTGCAACCATGTAAAACATCTTTATTAACTTAAAAACCCTAACTTGGTTCCCATCATCATGGTCTCTTGAAACATTTGGCATAGATATGGAGCCATTGACCTTGAAAATCTGGCTACACAAAGATACCATGGGTCGGCATTGGAATTAAAAGATGAGGTGTCTTTTCAATCCTTCACTTATTGTGATTTGGATGCATTGGATTTCACTTGGGTTGTCATGTTTGTAACTTTTGGTGATTCAAAAGATATGATTCACATGTAATACTATAGGAATCCAAGCCCAAAAAACATGATACAAACCACACAAACTAAATGCAAAAGACTATTACATAAAACACCTAAAACTTGCAATGACAAAACCTATGTGTTCGGGAATCTCAAATCACCAAAAGTGATTTGAGATCTCACAACTTGGAATTTTATCTTGGACATTAAATATTTTGAATCACGTTTACACTAAAACTAGTTCAATCTAACTTACCCTAGTTTACCTACAATAACTAGGATGTAAACATGGAACAAATTAAAAACTCATGACATTTCCTTGGTATAATGGTTTAATTATCTCCTTCACAACCAATTTACTTGAGCTTGGCATTGTTGCACACTACCACTCACAATGAAATAATGAAAACAATGAGTTGATTTTGTGAAAATTAAGTTCCATTTGAATGAATATATTGAATGACATTGCATGCAACTTAAATTGAATTCATACATTGAATTGAATTCAAATACATTGAGTCAAATTCATATTCCATTGAATCAAATTCAAATTCAACTTGATTAAATTCAAATTCAATCTAAAAGAAACAAGATGCAAATTGGTGCAAAATGCATTGAAAATATGCTCATCACTTCCATCATTTGTGATTATGATTTCGGAAAAGACATACATCTAAAAAGACATCTTTCCATTTCATTTAGAGCATCGAAAGCTATTTCGGTAGGACAGGACAACTAATGGACCCTAAACATGTCTACCCTATACAAGCTGCAATGGTATTTACACCTCTTGCATGGTCTAAGATACTCTCTGCGTTTTGTGAAGCTATCTTCCTGCAAGATAACAATCATGCGCATTCTCCATTAATAATCTCCATGGACACAAAGCCCTGCTGATGACCTAAATGGAAGCTAATTGAATCATTGCCAAAAAGAGAGGATTCATTTGTTCCTAATTTGAACTTGAGCTAGTCTCTTTGCAATAAGTAAGGCATTGTGCCCTACTAGACTTCTTTGACCTTATTGCAGCAGCTGCTGCTGATTATGCCTTCAAATTTCTCATTTTTGGAGCAGCTGCGACGGTCCAAGAAAGCTGGAGTGTTCATTAGGATTGAAATTTCGACAGTTTTGTGCATCTGATAGCAGCTGCTGATGCCTTCCAATTTCTCATTTTTGGAGCTGAGATGGTCCCAGAAAGCTTTTAGTGAAATCAGGATTGAAATTACAACAGTTTTGCATCTGATTTCAACTTGAGCGATAATAATTTGTGCTTCAGAAACTCAAGGATGATGAACTGCTGGCTTTTGAGCTAGTAGCTAATCAACTAAAGTAGTGACATAACTGAGGATCATGAGTTCTGAAGCTCAAATGTGCAGCATTTGTCCACATTGGGTGGCTTCAAACCTGTTGTGATGATAGCTCCAAAGCTTTAAAGACTGAAGAGTTTTGCAGCAGCATGATTGATGCACTCAAAGAGGAGGAAGAGACATGGGTTTGAATCTCTGGACATCATAGTGGTTGCTGAGAGATAGTGGAAGATGATGGGCCTGCTGCAGCACCTTGTTCCAGGTCAGTAGATGAGTTGTAAGGTGGTGCTGCTGTAACAACAGTGGCTACAATGTTGTTACCTCTGCTCAACAAACGCTTGAGGCTAAGTTCCAGTTGCACCTTCTGCATCATGTGCAAGGACCTGCTGCTGCTTGGACCAGCTTCAGCAGCTGAATCTGCAACTGCCACTGGACTACTTGCAGGGGTAATTGGCTGCATCATGTCAATGGCAACAGAAAACGCCTGACCTGAACCTGAACCTGATGCATGAAAACCTTGTTGTGCAGGAGGCTCCAAAGGTGAATTCAAGCCTGTTGCAGAAGATTGAGCATTTTCATGTGTGCTGCGCATCCCCCAGAACAACACATATGGTGGAATGTGAGCTGGTACTATGGCACTATTGCTGACATTAGACTGTTCTTGTCCTTTGGAAGAAGGCCCTGATGAAGAAGTTGTTGCCAGAGCTTGACTTCGCTGAGCCTCATCCTGAAGCTGCTGCTGATGCTCCAATCGCAGACCCAAATTCACACCATGGTTGGCAACTTCCTCCCATGATTGATTCTGTGTTGAGCCTTGAGCTGACACACCTGGAGTTGCAGAGCTGCCAATATTACTGCTCAGAGATGAGCTTGCCTGAGCTTCAGTAGTAGACACAGCTGTGGATTCATTGACCCAGAACTGTCGATACGGACTAGAAGGGTTTGATTCCAATTCCAACCACAGATCATGACCTTTGTCAATGTCAGGCTTCATGCTGGTTCTGCAAAGAGGGCAAGTGGAATGGGAAAGAAACCACATGTCGATACAGTCCAGATGGAAACTGTGATTGCACTTGGGTAGCAACCTCCCTGTCTCCTTCTCCTCAAACTCCTCCAGACACACAGCACACTCAAGCACAGTGCCTTTTATATTATCTGCTTCCCTGTAGTACACAAAAGTAGGCAGAAGCTCCACCACAGCCTTGTCCAATCCAAGACCCTGATCGAGCAGTTGAACCTGTGCTGCAAGATTGCTCTCCCCTGCACTGAGGAAATTCATCTGCTGCCATATTCTTCTCCAGCTCCAGCTGCTATTCAAATATGAGAACATCGACTGTGTTGATGAGCTACCCCCAGCTCCTCGTACTGCATTCTGTGTACCACCAGTGTTTCCAGCTTGATGCAGGGTTCTCCAGTACCATTTGGCGTAGATGTGGATGCAGAGGATGAAGAGCACCACGCCAAATAGTACTGCTACTGCAACCACCAAGATCTTGCTGTTCACAATATAAGTACTTGCCAGGGAAGAATTCTCATTGCCAGAGGAGGTGCCGCTGGTGCTGCCCCAGGCAGCTACAGGGCTGACAGGGGCCATCATATTATTCTGCCAAGAAGCTGAAGACATGGTACTACTACCCAAAAACCCACAGGCAAAGGAAATTTACAAGTTCAAAAATCCACTCTCCAAGTTGTGACTGAATTTTGGTCGAAACCTGGACAAGGGCGCTCCAGTCTATGTGCAGAGAATTAGTAAACTGCAGCAGGTGCAAATCAATGAGTGTGCACAAACGTCGTTGTTGTAGGAGATCACAAAGAATCAACACAGAATCATTCAGTAACAAATTCTTCTTGAACCCGTTAATGAGAATTTTCCTTCTCACAAGGATTTAAAAAGGAAGTTGTGTCATTAAGTAATCCCAGCAGCTCACGAGAGACAACAGCTTCCTTCCTCCACTCATCATAATAATCATCACATCAGCTACTTCAGATGCTTCATCTTTTGCTGCTGCTGCTGCTTCTTCTTCTTCTTCTTCTTCTTGGCATCATTCCTCCTTATCACATTATAACTGGGGTCTGAGGATCATGCTCTTCTGGCTTGCTTACTTATTTATCAAGCCATGGTGTCAATTTTCAAAGTCGTTACCACAAATACAAGAAACAGTTGAATTACATGAAGTACAACAAGTTTTCCAATTTGGAAGCAGGCTCTGTCCAGAACCAAAGAAGCACACATAGCAAACAACAACAACAACAACAACAACAACAAACAGTTGATCCAATCTGAAAACTGGGTTCTGACTCCCCAGTCTCTGGATTACAACAAAGTCATTCCAGTCAATACGTAGATCTGGACACCCACCCAGCAGCATATCTTCTTCACTCCCACCAGCTCCTTCTTCTTCTTCTTCTTCTTCTTCTCTTGAACTTTCTTCTGCCTTTCCAAGCTACAAAGCAAAAGTTTTCCTTTCTCTTGCAAAGAAGATTGGACAGGCTTATTTTTGTTTGCCTTTTGTTTTCCTCAGCAAAGCCAAGCTTCTTTCTCATTTAGGAAAAGGAGGGGAAAAAAAAAAGAAAAGAAAAGAAGAGAAGAGAAGAGGACTAACTTTCCCCTGACTTGTTTGATGACCAACAACAAGAGCACTTCATGAATTCTTTGCAATTTTTGGTTTTTGGGTTTCACCGGTCCTTTCTCTTCTTTTTTCACTACATCAGGCACTGGGACCAGTGTTGGTGCGGTTACTGGAGTTCTTAAATAACCGGCGGTTCCTATTCTTCGAAAATTTCGGGACCAAAGACCCATCAACTCCAGTTTTTTGAGGGAAAAGGACAGAACCATAGAACCGCCGGTTCCTGTTAATTCAGAAACATCGAAGAATCGATTGACAGTTTTCATGGAAGAACTGCAAGGAATTGACAGTTTTCACGGAAGAACTGGGTGGTTAGAAAGGCAAATTTTTTGAATTTTTCAAACAAATTGGGAACCAAGGTTCTATACCAACATTAGTTTTTAAAAATAGTTTTCACCCCCGCCGGGTAAATACGTATATACCCGGGTTAACCAGTAAGTATATCTGTCGCAGATTCTAATGCCAACACTACCACTGATACTACTACTACCCTCACCTTCCCAATTGAGGCCTCTTTTAGTGTAGGGTCAAGTCTGCTGCTGAGGGCTTTGCCTAGTGTAGAGACCACTCGGTTCAATTTTTCATTTCTTTTTCCCATGATACTATACCTGCATAGCACGTTTGCACACAAAATTTTTTTTTTTTAAAAAAAAATTGAAAAAAATATGAGGATAAAAAGGAGAAGTGTTGAAATTTTTATTTAAATGGAAAAAAATTCAAAAATTCAAGAAAAGAAACATCATTGTACAGTGCATTTGACAATGTTCAAGTTTCACACCCCCACATGACAAGTGCTTTTAAAATTAAATTAAATTATTTTCTAAGGAAATGACTTATGCAACCAAAATGGTTATCACCCAAAGGAAGCTGTAAAAAAATGACAATCATCCTGAGAAAATTTAACTAAAATCAACTTCAAGCCAGATATGAAGTATAAACATTTAATCATCCTTCTAAAATTCTTGCTGCCACTCAAAAAACCAAATATAAAAATCTCACAACTTCAGAGAAACGAAAAATAATTAATTTCAAAAAATAATAAAACCAAATTTCAATGTGTTAATTCTTGACGAGACAAACCTTAATTTCCAAAAATAAATAAATTATTCATTTCAACGTGAATGCTCATGCCATGTGTGGATACAGTACCTAATGGGTACCACGGAGGGGCAAAAAAAAAAGAAAAAAAAAAGCCCATGGATTTCTTACACTCTTGTAAATGTACCAGCAAAAAACAAATAAGCAAGTCTTTACTTGGCTGAATTTAACCCAAGAAATGTTAAATCCACCTAGAAAAGAGGAGGGATATTATGCCTATGTATAGGTTTAAGATCCCTCCCACTCTTTAAGGAGTAGGTGTAAGACCCGACCCCCTCCTACACCTCATCAATTACATAAGTACAGGTTCATAATTTTGCATCGTGCTTTAGGATGGGTAAAGCCCATAGGTGGGGGGGTCTTACCAAAATGTGGGGCTGGACTACATTAGGACCTTGCCTAGGGCCCCTCAATTTGAGAAATGCCCCCACTTTGGGGCTTTACCTTACACTTCTTGCAAAAACTTTTGTGAAGAAGGGGTGGAATTTATATATCTAGTGATAGATAGAAGGATCTTGGGACATTGGTTATAGGTACTTTTTCTCATGTTGCCTCGGTTGGTCTTTTTAGGAAACAAAATTTGGCATTGTGTCATGCATGATCTATATTAGTGTAGCTTGTGCCATTGGCAAAATTTTAAAATTCATTTCGTTTTTTTGCAAATTATTTTCATAAAAAAGAAATTAACAAAAAAATATTTTATTAAAAAAATTTATATCAAAATAATGAAAATTCATCACAAAAAAAATCACAGCCCCTACCATTAGCCTATGCCAAAAATGGCAAAGAACACAAATAGGCAAAATAAATTCTTGGAGCCAATGAGGCGAGGTAGCATGCACCGAGGGGCTAGGTTCTTTTTCTTTGGGGGAAGGGTGGGGTGGTGGATTTTTTTACTCCCAATGTGTAACACCTTTCAAGTTCCCAATGGGTTCTTCACATGTTCCCCAAGCTCTCATTATGTTCCCATAACGTTCCCAACATGTACCCAATGGCTCCCCATTTTATCCCTAATCTTGCTCTCTGAAGCTATATAAGCACCCCCAATGGTTTTATTGTGTGATGAAATTTTGTAAGTTTGATGATTTTTTTTTCAGAAAATGAGAAAAAAACACAAAAAAATTTGTAATTGTAGGGGTTTTAAAACCCTTTTTTTGAAATGGAAATAATTAAATTAGCCACATCTAGAAATAGGCATTTCCTAGGTCGCCACTTGTAGCAACACTTTTGTAAAAATGCTATAGCCCACCTAGGATAGTGGGCATTTAATGCTGGGGATCCTCACCAAAGCTTGATTAATTGTTTTTGTGATGGGCCAATCAAAGATGCCCATCACAAAAGGAAAAGAAAATTGAACTTTGGGGGGTTCCCCAAACTACTTAATAGGGGTCACAATATACTTTGAAAACAACATACTACCATAGACTTTGAACCCTAGTCTGGTTAGAAAAGAAATTATGGCACTCACTTTTGAGGATTTCATCCTTAGTTGTGAGGACTGGTCCTCACTTTGATGGACTTTACATTATAGCTCAAAAAAGGAGGATGAATGGTACATTTAGGATCGAAGTGAGGGCCCAAACTAAGGATTACTTGATTTACTCATCAAGTAAAGGTATATTAATGTTCAAAAAATTTCATCAGGTTAAAAGTTCAGGTATACAAAAATTAATTGTTTTGGTAGATGGGTAAGGTCTGGGTACCCCCTTAACATGTACCCCTTTTTGGTGTTAAAAATGAGTATATATTTTTGTTTATTTACTTCTTTTAAAATGAAGGAAAATGTCCACATTTTGAAAATTAAAAAAAAAACCAAAGGTTAAATACAATGTCAAAATGCAAGAATCAAAGTGTTTGAATCAACCTTGACTATGATAAACATGCCCATTAGTGAACACTTAATGTTACACAAAATAATGATATCATGATCAATGTTCAGTTGGTGATGGAGTCTAAAGGTGATTTGTAACTTGTCTTGGAGCACTCAGGTAGGCTTTTGAATCATTTAATTTTATTAAGTCCTGTGAAAGTTATGGCCATTCAAAGTAAGGGGCTCTTAGGTAAATATGCATTTGAAAGCCCAATTGACCCTAAGAAGCTTAGGGTGAAAGGTGAAAGCTCCCCTATAATAATTAGTATATCATAAGCTTGATTATGCAAGTTTATGGTAACTACAGTTTGTGATAATTCAAAATAAGCAAATTGTTACCCCCATTGAAGCCTATCTCGGGTAAGAACCAGTGTGGGGTTGGGTATTTGTCTTTTAAAATAATAGTTGTGTTTAGGTGTTTAAAAATAAAAAATTCAAAGAATCACTCAGGTCTGGTTTTTTCATTTTTAGAAGATTTAAAGAATCATCGGAGTTCAGATCTTAAAACCCCAAAGAGGGATGGTTATGAGGTGGGGCCAGGGGTTAAGGTATGTGATTAACTGGGTATAAAGCTCAATTCTTTATCAGAAACACGGAAGGGTAGAAAAAGGGTTTTTCTATTAGGGTTTTTGAAAACCCCCCTTAAAAACACATGTTGAGTCTTGCAATACATTAGTGTCATTTTAGATTGTCAACAAGAGATCTTTTAAGCTTACAAGGGAAGCTCTTGACAATTAAAACAACACTAATGTTTTGCAAGCTTGAACACACATGTGTTATTTGAATGTACAAGCACCAATCACAACTGAGAATGCATATTGATTATTTGTAACAGCTAAATGAACTTGGAAGAATTTTTTTTTCTTTCAATATAAGGTAGCACAATTTGAAATATGAGATGGTTATCAATCTAAGTTTTTGAAAAACATCCTACATTGTTATCCTCCCCAAGTAGGGTCTGGTTATGGATACTTGAAATTTTAAAAACCACCAGTTACAATGTGGGGACAGGTGTTAATGTTCAGAAACTGCCAGGTAAGAGGGGGGTCCGAATTTGTGAAAAAGCGAGACCCAATGGGCATATATGCATATACCCAGTTTGATACCCAGTTAATACCCTGCACAGAAATGAATACCCGTCCCACATTGGTAACAACCAACAGTTAGCTTACCAAAGGGTTACTTTGGTCATTCAATAATTGTCTTTATGTCGAAATGAATTCTTGTGACAATATGAATTTGAGGTGTTGAAAACCGTCTTAATGATCACAGGCTATGATCCGATTCATTTCACTAGTCATATGAGAATATGATAGTAGACTGCTCTAAATCATGAAAATTTTAGAAATTAAAAATGAATTGAATTTCTGAAATTTTTTATTAATCATTTTGTCATTGTGGAAGGTGATCCTAGCCTACAGTAACTTACATTATAATCAAGTCCATTGCTGAAAAAGTTCGGTTCAAGTTCGAGAGCAGAGGGGGAAAAAAAGTGTACAAAATTACAGCTCCAAATTGCCTCAAATACTTGACAACCTAAACCCAACCTCAAAGCAATTGAAGAAATTTGCTAGTGTATTTGGAGGGCACCTTATATTTGTTGTGAATATCGCTCCTTGGAAAGAGGAAGGAGAACCACCACTTGCTCCAAGTTTGACTCATTTCAACCTTTGTCAATAAAGTTCTGGGACCATCTTTCCTCTTTTCTTTTAAAAAATGTCTTGAGAAAATCAACCTTCTCACACACACTTCAAAGCCAATCCCCAACCCAACGTGGCGTCTCATTAGGCCCATCTTAAAGTATGGACCATGGGTCTTTTGGATAGTCGCCACTTGGGTCCTAAGGTCCTAACCACCAACCCAAATAAATTAAAATTCTTTAGAGGCTACCAGGGCCCATGGTTGGAAGCAGTTGTAAAGCCAACTTGGACCACCAAATTGAGAGAGTCAACAATATATATATATATATATAGGTATGAAACTTCCGAAACTCCTTCCAACTCCCCATTTCAAAGACACCCACATAGATGAACTGAAGAAGCCTTTGGGCTATGGGAGTGATGGCCCAACCACCTTCAAGTATATGTGGGAATAAAATATAACTCCAAGCCTACTCATCATTGCCACGTCAATAGTTTCTTGAGTAAAACTTTGGATTGATTTTCTTGGCAAAAAATTCATCTCTATTCATCAAAATCATTCAACCAATGTAAGAAATCTACTTAGTCTCTAGTGTAAAGCTGGCTTTGATGTAAAGTTATGGTGGTTTTTCTACAATCCTTCTTATGGGAACTTGAGGAGAAAGTTGCCACAAAGTTTCAAAGGTAAACCTATGCAGTTTGACAAAAAAAATAAAATGCACCCTAACATTTGCCTTTCCAACCAACCATGTGACACCTTCTAGTAACTCCACGAACTTTCTTTGATTTTGAAAAGCTCTCATTCTTTTGCTCAAAAAAGGTGGCACAAGGGATGCCCATGATGGATTTGGCACAAGGGATGTCCATGGATTTTGGGTTTTGCAATTAGGAGTAAAGTAAAGTGCTATTCATTTCTTAATTCACATAGAATCACAATTGCTTTGGATTTTGTAATCATATGAGGTATACCTCATATGAGGGTTTATGTATATTTGCTCTACATGCAAATTCATTTTAGGTCTCCAACAAATTTGTCTGACTTAGTCTGGCATTAGTATCTTAGAGATTGTAAGATTATTCAATTTTTTTGAAAAAGGTAGTGAATATTTTATTTTATTTTATGTTTCTTTTCATAGGAGAAAGGCTCCAAAATAGAGGGTTCTTTCATGCTCTCTCTTCCCCTAGTCAGCCTCATGGCCTTGTTGGCATCTCAAAAGCAGGAAGGGACCCCATTTGCAACCCTTTTCCAGTACAGCAACACTCAGAATTTCTTGGTTACAAAGGATGTCACCTTAACCCATGGAAATATAGGCCCTACACTCAAAAGGATAACACCTTAAAATGTCCACATAATATAGTATTAGGTATAACATATGGAATAGGTTCCCCATTGTGCATTTTGCACTTTGGGGTGTGGTCTTTTGTTTGGACTTGGGTCCTTTCTTTTTTTTCTTCTCTTGTTCCCTTGTCGGGTGTTTATTCTTTTATTTATGTAATTATTTATTTCATAGGTTATGGAACAATAATAATAATAATAATAATAAATCCAATACCAGAACCAGGCTGGTATCTTCAGAAGTCGATACCAGACCATCCCTGATAAGAACCTTAGTCTGGGGGATTCCCAAAATTCAGGAGCTAGCACAAGGGCAATACCTTGTTGTGCCAAAACCCCAATCCTCATGCCTTGCCTTACATCAAAGAAAACATAAATTGTTATGCTCAAGAAGACATTGCAGGTTTATCCCACATATTGGGTGATGTTCCTCATAACCTTTCAAAGGAAGTCAGTATATTAGAGTTGTTTTTAAAGTCTTACTTATTTCAGTTTTTTTTTTTTTTTTTTTTTTTTTACTTTTTTTTTTTTTTTTTTTTTTTTTTTTTTTTTTTTTTTTTTT
>Ga0209611_10002179_pt1 | contig 34321 bp, 27 predicted proteins | sample S1TSphgellanicum_3_FD_187693 | JGI IMG/M metagenome (GOLD analysis project Ga0209611, IMG submission 187693) | Host-associated microbial communities from peat moss isolated from Minnesota, USA - S1T2_Fc - Sphagnum magellanicum MG (SPAdes) (version 2) | ecosystem: Host-associated > Plants > Peat...
ATTCCCAAAATTGGGGTTCTCGTGACTTTGGAGGTGCATAACTTTGTGTGAAGACCTTTGATTAAGATGAGGTCTAAAGTAAACTTGTAGCTTTTGTCGAGAACTTTCCAAGGGTATGTGGCAAACCACCCGCACAGAAGGAAATTGTGGCGATTCCTAACTTTTAGTGGTCGAAAATCAAATTGGCAATTTGACTCCCGACCCTTTTTTTGGCCATAACTTGTGTTTTAAATGTCCAAATGGGTCATGCAAGCCCATTTTAGACATTTAAGTTCCAAAAGCTTTCCGATGATATAAGGAAAGTTTCAATCTAATGAATTTTGACCCCTGCAATCACCCTATGAAAATTTGAGAGTCCATTGGGAATGTGGGGGTTCATTCCTTCACACTTTCTTACACCCCCGGGAGCATGAAATGTGACTCTTGGGCTTGTTCTTGGCCTGCACCTTCACAAGCCCTTGCCTTGGTTGAGAGCCTAAGGCTAGGGTTATGATAATTGTACATATTAGTCCAAGTGTTATTTTGGTATTCATAATGCATATGTTAGTGTTGCAAGTGGATAGGAATGGTGCTTAATGGACCAGGCTGGTGCATGGTGGAATTTTAGTGGGGTCTTTTTTAGGTGTTCTAGTTCATTCATACTTCCATTGAAAATGCACTACATTCCACCAAGGTGGAGTTGGCCCATTTTTTGTGGAATTTTGGTGGAATGTTCGATGGATTGGGGATAAATTTTATAGTAGTGTTATTTATTTAATGTTGAAATTTCTGGCCTTTTATTTCGTCTTTTTACATTTTTATTCTCCTTTTCATTTTGATATCTTTTTCTTTTCATTTGTTATAGTCTATTTGAATTTGAAATGTCATTTTGAAAATATTTATAATTTCATCAAGATTGGAAACTAACAAATGTGATAATAAACTAACAATTTATTGCATGAATTGTTGAGATATGTTAATTGTGATAATGAATGATTGATTGATGATAAATATGATGTTTGATATGGAATTATGTTTTGGTGAACAAATTTTTTTTTTTTAATTTCATTTGAAAGGAAACATTATGACAAAATAATATTATGTCCATTCAATGTTCGTAAATTAATCTATATGATGAACTTATGAAAGTTATAATTGTTTTTGATAATCGATTTGCCTTTGATTAATTGTTTTAAGGCAACTAATTTTAGGGTTAACTTGTGACATTTTGAAATATAATGTCTTCAATATTTGATGTAACATTTCGCTGATATGAAGTTTCCCCCAACAATGGAAGCACCATCAATGAGTTTGTTTTCTTTGTTAAAAACTTCAATTGTATTTTAAAAATTTTAATTTTATGATTCATTTGTAATTTTTAGTTTTTTACATGCAAGTTCTTTTGATTATGATGTTGTTGCTTCTAGTTTAGTGTTCAACAATTTTTTTTTGAATATCAAATATCGACTTTCATACCAAATCCAGTCAATTCATTTTTTGGTCCAATACTCATTCCATTGTGATAACTTTTCTTTGTAATATTTAATGAAGTTGGAATCTTCCAAGATTATTGAAAATATTGAATCAACATATGTGTTTACAAAGGAAACTTTGTTAAAATTTCCTTTTCCCCCCAACCAACATGATCCTACAACTCCTACAAATAGGGCGAAAGTTGCATCTCTAGTTTGAAGGTCAATTAATGCGATATGGTACTTGGAACCTTTTTGAAGTGTGTACCATTCAAATTCCTTTATATTAGTGATGTGATAGTCATGTTTTGCATATTGATCATATAATGTGGAACAAATATTAAATTCCTACATAATGAAATAAACATAAGTTAAAGTCAACATCTGAAATTGCAAGTGTCAAGGGTTGTAGTTTCATATTTGTTCATATTGACATGCCTTTTTAATTTAATATGTTAATGCATTGAAAAATAGTTTCAAAATTTTAAATTATTCCATGTTTGATGTAAGCTAAAATGTTTTAAAACATCCAAAGGTACCTTTTTCATGGAAATGATTGAAGATTGTGATTCAATTGAGTTTTTCATTTTAATATTGATCAATATTGCAAGTTCAAACCTATGTATCAAATACAAATGAAAATAAATCACAAATCATCAAAACATATTGCACAATAAACATCATCATTATTACATATTGCAAAAAAAATTGAAAAAATATGAATTTAATTGTGTGGATATAAATCTCTTGATTTTTAATAGTATTTTGATTCAAATTCAATTTATTGTTATGAAATTAGCGATTTATAGAAACATGTTAAAAGCTTTGAATTGTGAGTTTCATATCAAGTAAAAATGAAAACAAATCACAAATCATCAAAAACATATTGCACAATAAACATCATCATTATTACATCAATAAAGACCATGGAATTCATTTTTTTAAAATATCAAATTCATTACCATTAGAATACTAATCGTGTTATATATTACAAAAGTTTCTTGAAAATATGAATTATGTTTTGTGAATATAAATCTCTTGATGTTTGTAGTAGTATTTTGATTCAAATTCAATTTATTATTATGGAATCAGAGATTTATAAAAGCATGTTAAAAGCTTTGAATTGTGAGCTTTAGTTTTTTACTATTTTATGATGATGTTTAAAGGAGAAAAGAGATGGTATTCATGTAACCAACTATGTGAAGGTAGTTTTTGTTTATGTTCACATTGTTTAAAAAAGAATAATTTATAGATGAAAACTAATGGATGAAATGTTGAATTTGGATTGAAAGAACATACTTGTAAATTTCATGAACATTTTCAGCAATTGAAGCATCTTAAGGATTCCTAAGAAGGTTTTCCAACGAATGGAAACTTTAGTGTCATCATTGTATGTTGCATTCGGGAAGGATGAATTGCTTTTTCAATCATTGTTTGGTTTGCCACATGTGTTAGCAATCACACAAGGAGTAGGAGGTGTAGATGATGTCCATAGTGTGGCACAAGAGGCTTCTACAGAGTCTGGTTTTTGTAACCTATGGTTGATAGGTTTCATTTCATATCAAGGTCTATGTATTCTTTCTCTCACATTCTTCCCGTGAACTTGAGTGTTGTAGATATGCAACACAACTAAAGTTTGCAATGAAGGTTCACCACTTAAATCCACTTGACAAAAAAATATCCAAGCATGTTACTTTAGCATTATTTCTTCACTAATTATGTGTGTTGAGCATCCTTGGGATTTTTTCCTCTTTAATTGTGTTGGTATATTTGTAATTTAAATGTTTACATGACAAATGTACTATTGGATCTATATTGTGTTCACATCTAGCTAGCAAAAGAAATAGGGGTGAAATAGATCAAGGATATTACAACCAAATCCAATAGGTGGACATCATGTTGAAGCTTGATTGATTTGCTATGCAAATTAGAACAAGATTGTTGTTGAAAGGCCCATTGTTGTTTGTAATGCAAGCAAGTATTCAACATATTGTCAAACATTTTGGGCAATGAGAAATTGTTTCATTGTAGTTTCACTTGATTGTGAGGTCCTTTGTAAATCTTATTTGTGTATCACATGAATTAGGGTGTCCCAAAAATATGTTATATTGTTGTTATAACAAGTTAAATTCATTGATGACTTGACATGAGAACACTCGCCACATGTATTTTTCATAGGGAATGGGTGTGTTATTGCCCCTTGGATGTACTCAAACTTGGATCCATTACCAAGTTTTCCTTGGTAATGTCAACTTCCATTTTAGCTCCATTCTTGCTTTTTAATATCATTATAATAAATTTAACTAAGGATTCAACTCCCTTTGATATAACATTATCAATTTTGGCATCCAGTAGTTCAAATTAAATAGGGAAACCATTTGAGTTTTTTCAATTTTGTTTCAACCCAAAAATGAGGTGGCATTTTTTCCAATTCAGATAATCATAAACGAAGATGTAGCAAATTAACAAAATGGCCTATTTGCAACCTATAAACATTCATTGTTGTTGAAGGTGGTGGGGATATAAAAAACCCATACCTTCATCGGTCTCTCAAATGGTTGCATCTTTTTTTTGTTCAATGTTGTAGAGCTTGTAATCTTGCTCAAAAATAGTCGAATAGAATGACAAACTTTAGAGTGAACAATAGTTTTATGATGAAGATGATTAAATGTTTAAAAATGTAACAACATGATAATATGTACAAGTGTGGTCCAACATGACTTGGGTTGTTTTGATTATGAACCTAAAAAATCAACATTGTTTCTTCCCAAAAAAAAAAGTCATTTATGATGCATCAAAAATTTGCATACATGTGATATTGTCAATGATATTAGGCTCAACTTTAATGTAGATTCATGAATCACACCTATAAAATTATGGCAAAATATGTGTGTATTCTTTTGTCTAAGATTTAATACAAAAAAAATTGTTCACTCCACTTCTAACATGGTTAGTTATCATCTATAACACTTATGCTTCAAGATAAGATGCCACAAATATGGCCTTGTTTTGTTATTATAAGATGAGAACTTAATTTTGTTATTTACACCTTAAAGACATGGAAAATAAATATCTTCATCATGATGTTGAAAATGACACAATTTGTAGATTGGGATTTTATTTCAAATCACAAAATATAGTGTAATATTTATATAATTTTCAAGAGTAAGAATTGTGTTAGCATAATGTAGTTTGAAAATAAGACTCCAGGTGAATTGATCAGCTGCCACAACTTCCATTCTTACATGTATGATTCCACACATTGTATTGCTTGTTGATCAATATGTAAAATAAGAAAATATTCCTAGATTACGACACTTATTTGATCATCATTTTCAAAATCAGTTCATGTACCAAATAACTTAATTTACAATATAATGAAATAATTGAATGCAATCAAGGATGTCCCAAGGACCTAAATTATGGGAGCACCTATTAGTGGCCTTGTCCCCTACTTGGCCATTGACTAGACAAATGGTTAATTTGAGGTTGATTGTCCTTAAAGGGCGTGGGAAGACCGTAAACTTTCACCTCAAATTCCCCATAATTTAATAAGCACATGTTAGAAAGGGCTCATTTAAAAAATATGTGTTATTTTTCAGATGTCGACTCTATGAACTCAATCCCTGTCTAACACCCTCCTTAATTTAGGTAAAGTATTTTCAATCTTTATTTATGTTCAAGAAGTTGTGTATCTGCAAAAATCTTTAACAAGTGTCATACACCCAAGGTGAATATATTGCCACTATAAACAAGTCTATGAAACCCATTTTTATTTCATCAAGTGCCTCAAAGATGTCTTTCATTCCTTAATAGGTCCATTTACCTTTTAGAGAAATGTAAAAACAAAGTGGCAACTCCAAAGAAGTAGCTAATATGTTTGTAGCCTTTCACAACTAAAGGCATAATTAGTTTAATTTGATCTTTGAAACTGCATTAACTAATGACTCTAAAAAAGGTTCATTGCAATTGACCTTCAATGTGAAAGTTGTCATACCTCTTAAATTCCATCCTTGTTATCCTATGTGGATTTATTGTCCACTTATTTTCAGTAACTTGCACATAAAAGTAGTAACATGTGCATATATGCACTAAGTTTGGTTTAATTGTGTTCATTTTCAATGGAAAATTGAATAGAACAAATGTAGGTAACATTTGTTTCCGAAAGAGACCTTCGCATCAAGGTTTTGAGAAGAGAAGTTCAAAATATGCAAAGAAAATAAACAATCAAGTAGTAATGCATCACCCAAATCTCCTAAAAATGTATCCATTTCCAAGTAAAGATTGGAAAGGTAATTGATTTGAAAGGGATAAGAAATACCTACCTTCGTGCTAACATCAATAAACTTGCAATAAATGCGTTCATTGTTATTATCGTAAGTTGCAATGATCTCCCCTTCATGGGTGCCCACTAGTGGTGGTCAAAATTGCACAAAAACCTCTAGGAAGCCTCCCGCATTGATACATCTAGTCAAAGGGCTTACCCCAAAAAACCCATTCATACACAATTCGAACTTAACCAATTTTGTGCCCAAGTTCTTCAACATCACATTTTGTCATGGGCGATATATAGTAAAAGGAGTATGAAATTCTCCTTGGGTATCTTGTATCAAAATTAACAAAATGAGTAAACATGAAATTTTTTCATTTTTGGGATTTGGGGGGGGGTGATAAATGGAAGAGTGATTCTTGCAAACTCATTTTATTTTATGAGCTACTTTCAAGGCTACAATTTGTTTAGTTGTGAAAAAGAACAACAAAAGGAAAAGGTGAGAAATTTTAATTAAAAACCTTTGGTTGGTGTTATTGGAAAATGGATTTCATTTGGTAGATCTAGTATAGCTGCACAATGTCATAGAAAATTGCTTAAGAGACAAGGTATCGCCCCCCTACACCATCCCTTGATATGTGGAAAAAATTGTGCCATATTCAACTATAATTAGTGATATAAAGTAAAACTATATAGTTCTTCATTTATTCACATACAAGTTTGTGTGTGAGTCAACCAATAAAACAACCTATATGGATTTCATTAGGAGCACCACATATGGCCCTTTTGGGACAAATTAATGTTGCAAAAAATCCATTAAAATATCAACTTCACTTCAAAGATTTTCAGTTTCTACCCTTTCATTCCCCTAAAATTGACAACTAAGTTGAGATCAAAAGTCATACTCTCTCAAGTTTGTTTGATAATTTAAAAAAACACATAAATTATTCTAGTATTCATTGCAAAAAATTAACATCAAAGATTTATATATGATTTTTTTTACCTTACAAACACCATTGATTGGCGAGCAAACATTAGCAACAAGCTTGACACTAACAAGCAAAGGATCAAATGTAATATCCTCCACCAACACATGTTGGTTTAGTTATTAACCATGTGGCCTTGTCATAAGTGACGAGGCATTACTGAAATAAAAACCATCAACATGAAACTCCCCCACCGAGTACCTCAAGCTATCTATAATCTGCATTAGAAATCTCCCCACCATCATCTTTTAGAACCATTTTACTCTTGTTAACCATTTTGGAACTTCAACTCATGTAAAAAAATCTTAGGAAGTCCCAACCGTGCATGAATGATCATTTCATCAAGAAAGTGGAATATCAAACAAAGTTTGACAACATTAAATGTACATTGATGATAAATTTTTTAACCAATTTTTGGACAATTGGATGATTACAGTTGAATGAGTTGGTAGTTCCAAAGTCCAATTTCAAGATTGTACTTCATCAAAGAACAAGTATTCTTGTGAGTGAAAAAAACACACATAACATTTTTTTGTATGCATATATATTAATGCATTGATGTAGGCGAGAGTGAAAAATACACCAATGTTTTCTTTTGATCATTTTGTCTGAGAAACAAACATTTAAGCAAGCCCCTTGGAATAATTAGGAGAAAAATATGAACTCGGAAGGGGGGTTCATTTTATCTGAGAAACAAACAGTTAAGCAAGACCCCTGGAATAATAAGGAGAGAACTATGAACCTGGGGGGGGGTGAGGGCTCGATGTACATACGTGCCAAACTTGTTAAGAATGTAATAATTAACATTGTTGATGCCACAAAAGGAGATTGAATTTTTGAGTTCATAAAGAGTTTATTTACTTTGTGTTTTTCCTCCCTATGGGAAATCCCTAAGTCATCCAAAATTGGTTTGGCATTTTGAACAAATGATTGAAAAAATTATTACCAAGGTGGAATTTCATCTTTTTAGTCAAATGGTGACTTTTCTTTATGCAACCAGCCAAGGATTGGAGTAGGTGAAGGCAAATCCTTTGTAAGTAAGCATCCATCCCATCATAAAATAAAGCCAGTAGTAAGCAACTAATTCAAAATCTCTTCAACTTTTGAGCAAGCAACAACCACCATGGAAGTTGAGTGGACCCAATTGATCACTTCATTTCTTTTTTGGTGCAAAAACATGCGTGTCCTAATTTGGTTTGGTGGATTAAGACTCTCTGCAAGGTTAGGCATGCCACAACAACCTTTTTAAGATTGACCTTGACCACTAACATGAGGAGTAATGAACTTGGCATATAGGTCTAGCAACACATAGCGCACATGGAAGTGACCACCAATCTCCCAACCCACTTGTCCCTACACCATAACAATCATCATCATTAGTCTAAGACCCATTTTATGGGAATTTCAAACTCTGAACAAAACTATCGTAATAAACATTTTTTCTATTTTTTTTTCATCAATCACACACACCTTGCAATGATATCCATAACATGAGTACTATTTTAAGCTTTCCAATTGAACATGCCAAACATTGCCAGTCTTATGCATTGATTGGTCCAAATGTATTTTTAACTGCATGGGGCATGCCACCCATATATATATGATTAGATCTTTTACCTTCTCTACAATGAGATTTTTAAAAAAAAAATGGTACATACCAAAATGTGTATTATTTTATTCAGGCAATTTTATCGAAAGTTCAATAGCATCAACAGTGTGGAGACATAAGATCATGTTATTGGCATGCTTGGAGTATAGTGTAAAGTTGATAGATGTAATATTTGCCTTTTTATAATTATAGGTGGAGTTTGTAGCATTAGGATTTTTATTCAATTAACAAAGTGTGTAGCTTGGACTCCATGGGGATTAAACCCATTCATATCACTTCTTCAAGGCCCTTTCTTACACAAACACATGTTTTTGTATTTTAGGTGCACTAGTGAGTTCTATGCCATTTGCATAGTCCTTTGTTGCAAAGGCATTTCAGGAGGATTTCAACACCATATTTAGCCTCCTTATGCTTGAAAATCCATAGGCAACCTTTGTGATGCTTTCATTTTGTTATGCTTAATGCCCAAATCATTTATTACATATTATATTTATGTTTCCATGTATTTTGCAACATTACTTCGAGTTTGATTTGTGTACCATGGCTACATTGGAGAAGTCATTGAGTGCAAGATCTTTTAACACTATGGTGGGTCATTTAATTTGTCAAGTCATTTTACTTTTTTTTTAAAGGGTCCTTGGCCTTCCGTTAGTGGTTTGATTTGTTGCCTTTGCATTTTTGGAATGTTGGGCCCTAATTGTTTTTGCACTTATCACTTGTTTCCAATAAGATGATCATTTTATTTTTTTCAATGAAGTGGCACATGGTGAGACTAGCACTTTTCCTTTCCATTTGGCATTACCCCAAGTTGTTTGTTCTCATGTCCCCCCCTTTGAGAGTCTTGTGGTACAATCGTATCTTCACTTACAAGCTTTTTCAACAAACTACCTACGTGAGGAGATTTTCACATTTCTTGATGTTCCTTTGGACACCACATGGGCACCTTTTCAATCATATGTAAGTCCATTCGCGAACGCTTAGTTATTAGCCCATCCTACCACATCGACATTTTGTTCGTCATAGGTTCATTTCTTTACAACATTACGTACCCATATTGGCTTGCCACATCCTATATTGCACATTTTTCACGTTGTTAGTGTGGACATACCATTGATGATTTTAGTGTCCATTTGTTTCGGTGCTTGTGCAAGAATGAACACATTATAACCCACAATACTCTTCAAGATATCATTGCAACTATTATTTTGAAGAGTTGAATTTACATACAAAAAGAGGTTTCCCACCTTTTCCCCATCACATTTGATGGTGAGTTGATATTCTTATCACTAGAGATGACTTTTAGACCTTAGTGGATGTTGTTATAGTTGATTCAACCTGCTCAAATATGATACAACGTGCATTGTCCACAACAACACATAAAATGACAATTCTTGTTCAAAAGAAGACATGATTATACATGGAACATGTTTAAGAAACAACTTCATTTCCCTTGTCCTGAAAATTTATGATTGTCTATATTTTTGTTTCAACTCCATTTTTATTTCTTGTGTTCAAGTCATTATAGCCCATCATTAATTGCCCTCTTTAGTTCCTACGATGTTTATTTCTTATTACAACGTCATGTGCCCATAGCCCTTTAGCATGCATAAAACATTGCAAATTTTCAACATGTTGCCACACTTGGGAAACATTCATCTCTTTCACACATCACAACCAATGCAACTCTCTCATTAACCAATTTGTGGCAGATGATGCCTTTTTAGTTTACATTCTTCTATTTTATTAGTGTATTAGTGGTGTCCTGATTGTTATGTTCTTTAGTGACATGTGTTCTCTTGTGTTTATTTGCCTAGTTGGGTGGGTTGCATCCCTGCCCTTTATACAAGGTTTTCCTTCATATTGCAAGATGAGCCGCTTGTTGACAGTGTCGCAAACAAAAATGCCCATCAACGGCTCAAAATTCTTTTCCAAAGATTTCTGCTTGTTGACGCGTTGTGAGTCTGGTGGTAAGTCGTAACTCGCAACCACAACATCCGATTTTTTTGGCAGTTTTTTCTTTTTGCTGTTTAACGTCAACGATCTTTTTCTGGGCCTAGCACAAAATGATTTGCTCTGTAGTACGCATTCTCTGTTGCTCCTGCTCGGGTTCTTGTTTGCTCCATTACAGAGAGAGAGAGGGTGTGTGTGTTTTGTGGTTGGATTTCTTTTTTAAATGCAAGCCGTGAAGGTTATGTCCTTTGTTTGTTCGCTTAGTTAGTGGGGATGGGGCTTTTTTGTGTTGCGAGCTTTTGGATTTTTCTTTGTGATTTTGGTTTTGTGTTTCTGTGTTTCGTTAAATTTTTTGTTTAGGCCTGTTTGGAATGGAAAGGCTTAAGGTTGTGAAACTCTACACGCTTTTTGTTGTGTGTCACGGATAATTGAGGACGGGAAAGTAGATGGTGTCAATTTATGTGAGGAGAAGGAGAAGGAGTTTGCAACCCATGCTTAATTAATTAATTAATTTTTTCTGTTGGTAGCATTTGGGCGTTGTCTTTTGTGGTTTCGTTTCCCTCTCAGTTCTGTTTCTTTGTTTGGATGCCGCGTCAAGGAGAATGCCGAACCATTGTGCTGCACAGAGAAGTGACGCGAGAAAATGAAACTTACTGATCCAGTGTAGAAGGAAAAAAATTCTGGTGCTTGCTTCATGGAATTGGGGTTTGAAACGGAGAGTGCAGATACCAGCAGCGGCGACATGTCGACGACATATGTAGTGTTCACATCATGTGCCGCAATCAGAGAGCGGATCATCACTGATGGCTTCTACTGGAATTCCGGGACATAAGTGAGCTGAGACGAAGCCGAGCGATTCTTGACTAGTCCATCTGGAGAATGGCGACGTATGTGGAGTATATGAGACCAAGAATTCGGAGAGATTTGCTTTCACATGATTTTCCATTATGGCGAAGTAGCGGGCCATCTGTGGCAGTTCCTATAAACTCGGCCACGGGTACTCTTTCTCACAATCCTTTTCACCACATCGCAGACCTGGGTGCATCGCATGGCCGTTCACTGTTCTCCGAGCTTTCCTTCGACGTACCAGGAACTGGGAATTGCCATTTTGCCAATGAGCCAACTTGTGATCCGACAGATCATTCCCATGTTGAAGAGCGACCTACGGCTACCGTAGGGCTGCCTGCCGGGAAGTATCGCTGCCCAAGTCCATCCTCACAGCGCCCCAAGACTGCAAGCTCTGCCATTGCTTCTGCCTCTGAAGCACGGGACAAAAGTGCTCGCCAGAAAGGATTTCTTAAAGAAGGTCGCAAGGAGCGTCGGCACTGGGGACTTTGTTGGGGACCCCATGCGACAGCCCAAAATATGGCAGGTGTGCGGGTATTTGGTGCTCCCAGAGCTGCAAATGAAGTCCCATCTTGCTCAACATTGGACACTGCCCTCTACCAAGACCTAGTCGATGTGATTCCTCTTATGGAGAGCTTCCTGGTAAATTTTCTCATCTGGGGAGAGGACTATGGAAGAAAGATGCCCTGGATCAAAATTTCTAATGTGAATATGGCAGAATGGAGGTTTTGACCATGTTTGCATTGCATTGATGTCCAGACTGGAGGCAGTAGTGCTTTGTCATTTCGAGTTGTCTCTTTGAAACCCTTATTTTCTATCTGAAGTTCAATACACAATTACTTAAAGTCTGTTTCACTGTCCACATGTCAGCAAGCATGATCTGTATGAAGAGAGACTAAAAATTTGCAGGAACAGCAATTTAGCCACACAATGTTTGGACACATGCCTCCATGATTTACACAGCTGCACCAGCTCAGGATATGCTGAACAAGAAGGTATATATGTTATCTACACAAGTTCATGAAGTAACTTGTTAGTCTCATAGTGTAAAGGTATGTCCTAAAAGCTCCAGGAGAAGCCCCTAGCAATGTGGCAATGATCTGCTCCAATACTGTCTGAAAAGTGTGGAGGATTTTCTTTCACCTTTGAAAGAAACAATCAAATGCAGAGACTTTGATGGCTCACATGCAAGAGAGAGTGCCACTCTCTGGATGGGATACAGAGGGGACTATACTTTGTATTGTGAGATTGGGGAATCTGAAGGCTGCATTCTTTGGTACTTGGATCTTGTTCAAATGTAGCTTTTATGAATAGCCACAGGTTGGAAGTTTTTTGCTGTTGCTAAATATGGTATTACTTCTGCTAAGTCTTCAAGAGTTTCTTTATTTGTGAGTCAGCAAGCAGATGATGCTCATGACCCTGTTCTATGTATGTTGCATTTTCTGGGTTGCTGCAGGCCCTAGATCATGTACAGTGTATGAGGTTGGGTTCTCATTTGTGACACTAGACATGAAGTGCATTTGCCTATTGGTTGCAGATATCCAAGAGCCTGGGGAAGTCCAAGAGTGAGGCTCAGCCTGTGCATGGAAAATGTGGAGGTGCCAAAGGGGAGATCCCTGGCTGGGAGGAAGGTGAAAGTGTAGTCCAGATAGTTGAGGGACAAATGATTTGTAAATTGCAAAGAGAGATTGTGGAGTTAAAGCAACAGGTCTGGGAGAAAGACATTCTTTTGGAGTCCATTGCTCAAGCTTCTCTTGCCAGCTTCAGGAAACTGAGGACCTCAAGCAGCAGCTTAAGGAGAAGGACAGCCTGATAGAGAAACTTGTTTATCAGAATTCACACCATGCACTTCAGTTACAAACTGAACTTGAAGACGTGAGACAGAAGCTATATAACAATGACAGCATATTGGAGCAAACAGTTAGGCAGTCAATAGCTGAGATTGCTGCTATTAAGGCAGCAAGGGATAGGGATGTTATGCAGCTTGAAACTCAGGTTGAAGAGTTGCAACAGGAACTGTGGGAGAAAAGCAGATTTTTCCAAACTGCTGAGCTTGAGTTATCTGACGAGGTCCATTACCTTTTCTGCTTTGGTCTTCACTTGTGCCTGAAACCCATTGCATTGACACTGACTTTTGCATTCTGAGAGTCAAATGGACTTGTAGTCTCATCTGATTAGCTTCAGCAAACTTTTAGATATTTTAGGCTAGGTCCTGATTTTTGCAAAGGTGGATTGGCTTATTGCATTGAAACTGACTTCTGCACTCTGTGGGTCTCATTTCTTGTTCTTCTCAAGTCGCAGGCTACTTTGCAATTAGTTCCCCAGTAGATGATGACTTATTCTTCATTGTGATGAGTATATTGCTGAGGAAAAATTTCTTTGAATTTTCTGTCTGACAATTTCAAATGTGGATCTCATATGCATGAGAAAGCATCTACCTGCCTGTGTTTGGTCAGGCTTTCAACAGGCAGTTTGTAGTTCTGACCTTCTTTACAGAATCCACTGATTTGTAACCTCCATCTTGTGTGTGCAGCTTGAATTGGGAAACATGCAGTCTCTGCTGGAGAGGGTTGAAATGAACATGACAAAGAGAGACTCTCAAGCTGGAAACATGGTGGAGGTGAATGAACTGCATTGTCAGCTGTTAAGATTACTCTTCCAGCTTGAAATAGTGGATACTAGCAGCAGTATGGAGGCCATACAATCAGATTGGGTAGCTCTCTCCCCACCTCATGAGCTGACATGATGCTGATTAGTTCTGAGTACTGATTAGATGACCATGGCAAGCTGACAAGGAGGGTCTGGTTCAAGTGGTTTTGTGGCCCTCGCTGAAATTCTCGTGCTGTGAGCCATCTAGGCATGCTCACTGGCAGTTGGAATTTGGTGTATGGAACTGTGGATACAGACTGTGTTTCCAAACTGACAATTATGAGTCTGATTCTGCAGGAAACTGCTGATGTGGACAATCAGCTTGTTCAGTTTCCAGGTCAAGAGATGGAGGGGGTGATCCCTGTTATGTCGAGGGCCGTGATGGAACAGAAAGAAAAGATTGATCTATCCAGACAGCAATACTTGGCAGCAACTATAGCTGCTCGAGAGCCACCAAGTGAAGAGCTTCTCACCCTGGTTGGAGAACTTCGGAAGCAGCTTGAAGCATTCCTTATTAGGCCCTCATTAATGAATGCTATTTTTGTGACAAAACAATGCTGACAGAGCCCATTTTGTGCAGAATTCCCAAACCCTCTCCTTGCTCTTCCCATCATGTGTACATTCCATTCTATCTTTTGGCACCTGTCATCAATACTGGAGCCAATGGAACTGGGGCCTATGAAAGTCACACAAGTTTACTAGTTTCCCTCTTGAAGGTGAACCAAGTGTTGCTTGTATTTGTTAATCAACCACTGTTTTGAACAAGGTAGGTGAGCTCCTTTCCTCCTGTAGAATGTAGATTCCAGTCCATATGCACAAGTAGATTTGTGCAGGACTTTGGTTTTGGAAATTACATATATGAATGTAGGGCAGTGAGTATGGTGGACTTTCTTTAGCAGGAGTCATGACAGCAGCAGCATTCTTTCTATTAGGAAGCAGAGATGGCTAGTATTCTTCTGTCAATTCTCTCTCCAGAACAAAGGTATTGTAATATGATTCTTTAAGATTTTGTAGATACAGTTTTGAAAGCTGTAAATGGGAGAATGTGAACTAGAGGTTTTTATTATGTTTCAAAGCTTGTGAAGTCAAAGAAATCTGTTACAATGTTTGCTGGTCATCTCTGGATGTGAGTTTGTGCAGATTGTGGTCTGAAGCCTAAGTCTGCAATTGATTTTGCTTGCCATGTGTTTATGGACATTGACCAGGACAATGCTATTGAACTATGGTTATATCTCTTGTTTTTCAGTCGTTTCCAGGAGAAGCAGAAACCTATCTGGTTAAACTGCAATTTTGTACTGCCAGTGCTGCCCTTGTCAGATATGATCTAAGCTGATTTACCCCTTTCTTGCTTGAGGATGCCCTTCTGCAGACAGGCATTCCGTCATTTCCAGAAGAAGCAGACACCTATGTGATTAAACTGTAATTTTGTACTGCAAGGGCAGTCCTTGTCAGATATGATATAAGCCCATTTGCCCCTTTCTTGCTGGAGGATGCCCTGTCAGTAGATTACTATAGACACCACCATTGGGAGCTGATGAATAGTCATGGCCACTCATCACTGCTGTTCATGATGAAGGTGATGGTCTGACACTTTTGCCACTGACTCTCATAAGGTTATAACTGTTGTCATGTTACCTTCAAATTGTTGTGGTGGTCTTTTACAGTGAGTAGAAAGGATTGGTGTCCTGGTTACCTGCAGCAATGCCATTGGTTGGCATGGTCCAGGAACACTCATATTTGTCTTTTGTTGAGTGAAGGTCATTTTACTTTTCTGGATTTCATTTGCTGCCTTGTCCTTTTACACTCCCATCTCCAATCTGCAGCATGTAGCATATGTTTCTGTTTGTTGCATTGGATCCAAATTTGTCTGTCCCCTTGTGTGCTTCAAGGAGGCCATCATGATAGTAAAGCATGTCCTTTACTAGTAGTTATGTCATTATTTCTCAATGGACAGAAATTGCAAAATAAGAAGCATGCACACCTGCATTCACAAGGACATGTGCGACTCAGTGTCATCTTGTGGCTCTGCAATAATCTATGCTGGTTAGTTAAGAATCCATCTGTTGTTTTGAGAGAGAAGTACTCAAGTCTCAGAGAGAAACAAGGAATTGAGTATCTGGATCATATTTCTCCTGCAGGTATCAATTCCATCAGAGAAAGTTTTGCAGAGAAGTATGAGTTAGGCATTAGGCAGCTCTGCAAGGGCTGGAATTCTAGCTATGATTCTAAGGACTACTCAAGATTTGACCTCTTGGTGCTGGACATGGGACCTGATGGGCACATTGAATCACTCTACCCTAATCACCCTCTTCTTTTGAAGGACAAATGGGTTTCCCTCCATGGACTCAACACAACCACCACCTGAGAGAGTCACCTTTACAATACCACTTAGTTGTATAGGCTGTTGCAGATATTTTTCTTTGTTGCAACTGGAGATGGAAAAGAAGAGATGATGATGGAAATTTTTCAGAAGGAGTTGCCTTTTGGTTCCCTTCACAAAGCCACTGCCCTGCATGTGGGAAGCTCAATTGGTTTGCTGATAAGCTGTCACAACCAAAGCTTGAAAAAGTGAGGGTATCCATTCACTTCTTGCATGTTGCTCAGAGTCACTCAAAGGAGGTTGGACTTCAGGAGCAAGTCAGGCTTTGGGAAGCTTGTAAAGCCACAATTCTGACCTGTTGGTTCAACAACTGAAAGTAGCAACAGTGAATCCAGATTAGAAGAGAAAACATACATCTTACAACATTGAAGTTTGTTGAGCATTTTAATGACAATGCCTAAATTCAATTGTGGCAAGACTAGGCTCATGATCCAATTGTGAGGATTCTTACTTGTATGTAAAGGATCGTAGTTAGCTATTCTGCAGGTTTTTCTGATGTCATAAATGGCAGAATCAGCTGTAGCAGCTGATTCAGGCCACAGCTGACTCGGTCATTTCTTATCTAGGCCACTGTGGGCACATTCTGCAACCTAGTTTGTCCTTAAGATTCAGCATACAGCAGGTCTTTGTGTAACTAAAAAGAAAGGGCCATATAGAGAGCAATGAAAATGTGCCAGCAACTACAATGTGCTACCCACTTCATTCACACAGACACTTCTTTATTCAGCTGACTAGTCATGTCAACAACACAATTTACAAACAGAACATTCTGGAACATAATTGCATAAGCCTAAACTGACACAGTTGGCCAAGTGCAAGAGATGGCCACATATGCATAGACACAAGTACCCAATAACCTGAATTGGATTAGATGCTCAATGTCCACCTCTCTTGGTCTTCATATCCAGTATCCCATACAACACAAATGCACTCAGCAACATATATCATCCTGCACACACATCCTCTATACTTCCATCTCTCTCTAAACATAAACCCAGAATCTTACTACACTCTTAAAAGCACAACAGCCCCCTGAACACATCCTCACCAACATCTGGCAGTGAACATGTGACTATTTCACTCATCTCAGATGAACCTTGCTTGAACAAAATTCTCTCGATCAACAATCCCTCCCAACATGCAGCCCCGATACATCTTCCATTTCATGACCAACACACTCTGAGATCCAGCTTACAACATAACTTCTCTAACCTGATCTACACAACACATAGGCTAGGACAACCACCCACAAGCTTCCAATCCTCCCTCTTTTTATGTTTTTCTTGGCAAATGTAGGACCTAGTAGACCATGAACCTAGACTCATTCATCATATCCATCCTACTTTCTGGCTGTTAAGGAAACTGACACATAAAATCAACTCTTTGCACATATCTGCATCAGAAAAACGTTTGAACCCTGTGCAGCTGAAGTAAAGTAATACAGTCTTTCTGACACAGATGAGCTACCACAAAACATCAAACTTATCTCCTGAATGCAAAACCGCCCACTGCTGAATTCCTTGTTCACTTCCTCATTTATCCACCAACTTATCCTCATCTCCATCACCAAGTCCTTCAATGCCAACAGCATCCCCACATTCCCAGCAGCAAACCACAAACTAGAAAAGAAAACACAGTTGTGTCTGCACCATCCACATGCCGTAGGACTGCAATTGCTGTCTTTCTTCACATGTGCAAAGACGAAAAGGTTTAGAGATCACCATCCACAAGCAGCCTGATGGGTTTGAATTGTGACATTTTGGACTGTCAACATTTTGACCATCCACAAAAAGGATTAGAGGTCACCAGCAAAACCCAAAACCCTAATGCTGTCTGGTAACCAGTTGGAGTTGTTTCTAGGTCACAATTGTGCTCAGCACCAAATGGATTACCTAGTATCTCTTGGATCAAGGTTTCTCTTATGGTATACACACACCCGAATCAAAAAGGGTCGCCTAGTGTTTCTTTGTTGTGTTGTGTGACCTACCTAGATGGCCAAATCCATCCATCACCAACTTCCATTCTTCAATACAAACCAGAATTACCAACTAACATTGGTTATCCCACTTTCATGTTGCTTTCTTACAGCTCCCCTCACGAATCCCAAGCGAATAACAAAGTCTGGCTTTGGGTCCTGCTCTGGTCGTTTTCCTCTTTTGTCGATGTCGAAAGTGTCGAGGACCACGATTGCGGTGTTGCTGGAGCCAGCCACAGGTCCTACACGTCATATCAATATTGTGGAGGGAGCCTCTTCTTGTTTTTCGGAAAATAAAGTTTCATCTTGTTGTTTTTGCTTGTTGCTCGCACTCAGATGATTCTGAAGTCCATATCTTGTAGTCTGCAGTGAGGACTGTTGGCGTACGGTTTCAAGTGTAAGGGCATGTGGAATCTGTGGTGCCGTGTCTGCGTGAAGATTTGTTTGTTGGATTGAATTCTGTCTTTTGTGGGATGTTTCTTTCGACAATCGAGTTGTGATGACTGTGGACAGATCGGTCTTCGTGATGTTTCGATCAGAACACTGCTTCATAAAGGAAGAATGCTAGATCTTTAAAGACGCTGATTGTAAACTACGATAAACCGAGGAGTCGATCTTGCAGCAAGAAACTAGATTCTACAACCCTAGAACCATTGCACCCATGAAACCAAAGCATTGAATCCCACAGTACTTGTTGTAGTTCGAGTGATCTGGAGGAGCGCAGGTGTCATCGCAATTTGCAACAAGTATGGTAAACCCTGCATGCCCTTCTCTCAGAAATCCCCTTTCTTGTACCGCGTGCTTGCATCGAGGAGCTGATCAGCATTGGCCAAGGAGCAACACTCTGGAGTGGATACTGCAATTGTGAGCCCACTGGATGCCTCGGTCCATGGCCTTGAAGAGACTTCAAAGGACATGAAAAACCTTAATATTGGGCAACCAAGGAAGTTCCTGAAAGTCGCAACTCATGATGAAGGTGTGAAATCTTCAGTCTCTGTCACTTAATGATCCTCTTTGTTTTCAAAGCATTTGGACCTTGGATGATTCAAGGATTGGGAAACGTGAATGTTCATGTGCTTGGGGCTTCAGTATTTTCCATATATGGCTTTGTACTTCATTTGAGAAATGTGAGCATGACAATCTACCACTGCCTTGGATCACATGTTGTCGAGGGTAAGGCCTCAGGGTCGTGGCATTCCCAAAACAAGGGGCCTGTGATGAGACAATAGCTGAGTCCGGCCTTGCATTTTGGTAATGTCCTCCACCCATGGGCTTTACCCAATGTAAAGAATGAGGTGAAAATAGCTTGAATGTAAACATATTTAGATTGCAAAGCCAAAAGAGGGGTAGGGTTCTTACACCTACTCCTTAAGAGTGGGAGCAATCTTACACCTATAAATAGGCAATAATTTTCCTCCCACTCTTGGGTAGGCATCCGATCCCTCCTCTTTTCTCGGAGATATGAGGTGCCCTCCAAATACACTAGGAAATTTCTCCCAGTGCTTTGCATATAGATACCAAGCAATCATGGGCATTGAATAAGTGACAAAAACATAGAGGTGTCTATTATTAAGATGCCCTTGGAGTCTGTCACTTGTAAGGTTCCCCTGGTTGTTCAAGAACTAGATGAAGGGCATTTTGGATGTTGTACTAGAGCAATCAGGGTGGATTTGGATTTACAGTTGAGTCAGAAGGATGCAAGCAAAATAATGAAGGAGTGCTATGTTGGGTTGCTTTTTCTCCACATTTTGGGCACCCTTGGATAAAAAAATGTTCATGGTGTCTATTGTGAGAGATCCTTTCCTTCCTTCAAAGCCTCTTTCACTGTTAGAATGTTCTTGGTTGATTCTGCACATGAAGGATATTTCAGGTACAGTGATGTGCAATTACACCAGTGCATTGACGTGTTTTCTATGATTCCAATCCAACCACAGCCTTGTAATCATATGTCACTCAGTTTCTAGTTCCAGGTCTCTTCCTTTTCATTGTATGATTTTCTATATTGTGATTCTGTACAGGTGTACAGAATCACACCAGGATTTATGAAGGTGCTTTTGATCATATGCATCTGATTTCTTGATGACTATTCAGAGCACTTTGCTGTTGTAGCTCCATCATGGAATTTATCATTTCTTTAGAAACTTGGACGCAAAGGAATTCAGGATGGTTTGAGAAATTTAGAAGGATCTCTTTGAACAACATGAAGAATTATCAAAATTATATGATTTATGTATGCATGGACTACTGGTATTTTCTGGCTGAGTTTTTCCGTGGCATGATACCAATGCACAATATCTTTGCAAATGCAGTTTCTCATTCAGGTCTTTGTTTTCATTTACTCTTGCTCTTCTAGAAAAGATTTTTCTCTTTTTCCTGGTTGCTCAGTTGAGTTGTGATCTGGTACCTCAACTCTGCTCTTTTCAACTTGGATTGCAAATAACTTATTAGATTGCAAGTAGGGAGTTCTCAGTACTCAGACATATACCAGATGCATATAATTTTATTTCCTAACCAGTTGATCAGAGTAATGTGCAAAGACCAATATATCATTTAGAGAAATGTCTGATATATTTTTGGACCTGTAGACCAATTGACTTGTGTGTTCTGATAGAATGTGCAAGACAAGTTTATGTTTCCTGTGAACCCCTTAGTCAATTGTTTGGCTCCAGAGAAAATGTTTTTTCAGCTCCCTCCCATGTGTGTTGTTAGTCCATGACTTAAAAGATTTGTGGCATGGTTTAGGGTATTGTAGTTAAGCAGCTGTCTACTTGTGAACCATCCACAATCTTGATAAAATATGAAATTCTAAACCCAAAACCAAGAAACTTTTCTTTCCTACAAATTCTCTTGAACACATAGGAAGCAAACATAGATGCAAGTGTAAAAGTACAACTGGTCCAAGTTACAAACAAAGCACAAAAATGGGAGCAATTCTTGGATTGAAACAGAAATCTGGTGGAGCACATCACTAATGGAATCAATGTAAGAACAAATTCCTCAATTTCAACCATAGTTCAATCATGCAACAAATTCCAAGTGAACAACATGTGAAATTCAAGTGAGGAATCTTTTAGAGCAGTAACCAAAGTTGCCCTTATACATATAGGATCTAAATCCAGTGATGTTTATAAGCAACGGACTAATGAGAGGGTAACGGACTCTATCTACAAGCAATGCATTAATGTCTCATTCCTGTCAAAAATAGACTTTCTAATCTGCTGCTGTCTTCGTCTAGTGGATGCCGAGACTCACTCTGCAATTTGTGCGTACAAATCCCACGAGACGAATTAGTCATAATGGTCGGGAAGTAAGTTCAAATTGTCCACAATTCTCCATTCCGAAGGAGGTTGTTGGAGTGCCTGAGACGAGGAGAGGATGCTCCTCTTCTTGTGGGCGGGAAGAATGCGGCAACCACGAATTAGAAAAAGTCAACTTGCAAGAATTGAGGGAGGCAGGACCTCTATCTTGTGTGGAGAGACGTGACTCAAAACACCTTTGTTGAGCAAAACTTGAAGTAGGCGGAAGGTCAAACCAGGTGGAGACGCGTGACTCAAAACATCCTTCTTGAGCAAAATAAACAATGGCATCATTCTTCTTCTTCTTTTTCTTGTCATCTTAAATAGGGGATCCGAGTCTTCACTGGAATGGTGGCACGGAAAGTTAAAGAGTCTAGGGAGAGAAGGTCTGTTTACTGATAGATCGAGTACTCCACAGAACAGGAAGTCCCGACATGAGATGGGATCCGAACAAGCCCCCAAAGCTGCGCTGCTCCATTGGCAGGGGCTCATCTCCAACGAATCCAGACCGAGTAGGGGGCTCTCCCAACTCGAGAGTGCCGTATAAAATAAAATTTCTCATGTCCAGGCCATGATACTTCTCAGGAAACACACGCTCGTCCTCCACACTTAATCGTAGACTCTGGTACACCACCTTCCACGCCTTGTTCACTGTTGGTTTGAAAGCTTTCAAGGCCCACATGTCTTGCTCTCTCCCTGCCTCCAACTCCAGTTTCTCAAACCTCGTTGCATCGTACACTTGCAGCATCCTTTCCTCGATGTCCTGCACACTAGCTGAAGAAAAACTACACAAAATACAAAGCACGCGTACACACAAATCTCTTCCTCTCCTCTCTCTGTGCACACTCTAACTCTCATTCTGTGTCTATGTCTTAAACCTCCCTCGAAACCTAATGTCAGACATCGTCACTCAATACAACATCCTGTGCGAGATCCGAGTATTTATGGAGCTCTTGAATCAGTTCAAGGATCTAAAGAAATAGAGGGAGAGCCGAGATTTACAATCGCCACAACTACCCATGATCCTGTCGAGAAGCCAGCTATTTTCTCGATGCGAGACGCTCTAACTGCAACTGGACCGGTGTGGCATGTGCGATCTGTTCAACTTCTTTCCTCTTCTTGTTGCAACAAGATCCAATTGTACAATTACGTATTTACATTGGGATTCTTTTTTTAAATGATTCAAGTCAGCCAGTCAGCCAGTTTTTTTTATTGTAGTGTAGGGTACAAGTTACAAACACAGAGACACCCAACAAGTCCACATTAAAGAAATAATTATGTGAGAAGGAAAAAAGCGTGGTTTAATTAGAACTCAAGTTTTTTGGGTTTTTTTCCTTTTGGGCTGGTTCTTCATATCTACGATGTAGATCTAGCAATAGTTGAACTCAATTTTATGTTCTTACATTTCTTTGGTTCTTCATATCTAAGTTGTATATATATATTGTAGTATCTTTATTGAATAATTAATTAAATTTGAAATCTTAACTTCAGCACTTGGTTTTTTAATTTTGAAATTTTCGATAAGTAATGACTATATAAAATAATAAAGAGGGTCTCATCAAATGTTATGGAACAATCTAAAATGCTAGGTTGTTTCAAAATTAAATTGTTGTCATGGAGAATTGTGATTCACTACTAACAAATGAACTTTTAAATTTATTAAAATTTTGGCACAAATAATTTTAAAAAATCAAAATTTTGACAAAATGAAAAATAATTTAATTTATGCTGAAATGGTAAAAAGTTCTACGGTACTATTCAACAACAGAGCAATGCAAACCCCCCTCCACATTCCTTCTTCCAATCCTGCATTTGCCATTTTTGATAGCTGATTGATTATGTAGGTTTTATAATTCAAGTATTTTTGGTTCCCTTACATCTAAAGCTTAACTCTCACTTGCTAATAAGCGAACAAAAATCATAATCAGATATCAAATTAGGTGATTTGCCAATTGCTTGGAACGTCATTAATTAATTCTGAAATACTAATAGTAATTAACCAAATATTCACTATTGTTGTTTCACACATTTCATCCTAACTAGGTATGTGATCTTCTAATGACCAAAAGTGCAATCCTTTTTCATGATGACCTCAAATTGATAAGCCTTATCTATTGTGTTCTTCAACATTGTCACTCAAAACTCATGATGAGATTACATGACAAAAGCTTGATTCAATATGTGTCATTGTGCCATCAATTTAGAAGTGCACATTTTATGGTGCTCTTTATATCTAATGATAGATTCTCTTCATGCTTCTAGAATTTTGATTTCCTTCTTTGTAACTCATTGGGTTTGGTGATGGATACTTTCTATGCTTTCATAATTTTTTTCTCCTTGAGCTTTCTGACACTTGCCTTGTTTTGAATCCTTGATCTCCAACTGTTTTGAATTTTTATTTTTTTCAATTTTGCTTTCACGTGCTTTGTCTCTGTTCGTTTTATGTCTTCACTCTTTAATCTATTTGAAATCCATTGCTAGTCTTGTCGTTGCAATGTGTTAATTAAAAGTCATTATTTCATAATAATCCTTGAATTTAGTGTTGTAAGGACAAGAGTTGATAATGCATGGCCATAAGGTAATTTGCATTATCCAAATTATGTAAGTTTTTTCCTTGAGACAATGAACAACATTTTGATCTTATTTGAATTTTAAGTTTCTTACGTAATAATTCTTTAGAAACAAGGAACTTCACAACTCAGCTAAGGTGAGATCTATAACATGTTATTCCCATTTCCTAATGATGTAATATGATTTAATCATAAATAGATTGAATGTTTTCATGTTAGTAGGGAAATTGTGCAATGTTGACACAAAAATTGAAGCCTATGATGAAGAAGAATAATACTATGTTTCTATATATATTACATTCTTGAAAATTTGTTGTTTGTAGTTTGTACATATCTTTCAATATTTACACCAAGTTATGAAATTCTTGTTGTTGGGAAATTTATTGTCCATTTGGTGTTGCATGAGGTCATGTGTAGACAATGAAATTAATGTTGAAGAATCAATTCAAATGGTCCAAAAGGAATGACATGGTTGAAGTTATGGTTAGATTTTTCAAATGGTTGAGTCATTTCATGGCATCGTAGGTGTCACACAAATACATTTATAAAAACCAAATGTTGAAAATTTTCCAATTGATTATGAAATGTTCAAATCAAAAAATTACAACATCTAAATGCAAAATGTGATGGAGTGATAATTGGAAGTATTTTTAGGATGTCAATGTTGGTGTTTTTAGTTAGATAAATGATACCTGAATCCTTTTGTTTTCTTCTTTTTATCATAGGCCATGGAAACAAACTTATTTGTTGAACTAATCATGGACAAGAAGGAATTAAATTATGCATCTTACACAACAAGGTTTATCCTTTGTTACCTTGGATTTGATGCCCCACAAACAAGTCAATGCACACCATAAATTCTTGAAGAATTATATAATCAATAAATGTGATAGGAATGTGGTGGACAATGTTTTTGAAATCTTGAAAAAAATGTTCTTGTTTGACGTGTGCATTCAAAAGGTAGCAAAGCTTGAGTTCCTTATTGATGTGTAAATTTGTGGAGGTTTATGTCATTGATTTCACACCAATAAAGAGTTGGGTTAAACGTTCATATTGTCAAATTTGTGCGTTGATTGTTTGAGGGCTAAAAGGAGTTGTTGTTGAACACCAATTCCCATTTTTTTACACATGGTGTTGTAAAATGTTGCTACATCTTACATAACTTGATTATCAATGGAAAACATGCAAACATATAATCATTGGAAGTGAATAGTTGGAAGTTAAAAACTAGCAAGCGCAAATTGGTGCAAGGCATGGATGAACAAAAATTGTAGGCAAAATCAATGTCAAATGTAAATTTCACATTGCCTTGCCTCTACCCATTGTGATGCATCCACATTTGGTGCATTCACTAGTTCATTTCTCATAGGTTGCACTTGTTGCTCATCTTGAGACTTGCATTTGTGCATGTTTTAATATAGTTTGATGTGTAACCTAATCTAACTATTTCCTAAAACTTCATATAACCATTCTTGTCATTATTTTTAACATAAAATCAAATCAACTCTACCAAATAATAAAAAAATAATGTGGTTTTTTTTATAGATAGGACGTTTCATTTCCTTCAAAAACTTTACATTCATTTAAACCTATTCGTTAATGTTTTCAAAAAAATTTTAAAAAAATTATCTTGAAAATTACACAAAAATATTCAAAAAATAATATAAACCAAAATTTGTAAGTGCTAGTGCTTTCAATTATGTTATAGTACTTGATGTTTATAACCAAAATTTATGAGTATGAATGTTTAAATTTTGATCCATTGTGTGGTCACCCAATGTTAATGGGGTTTTTATATTTTCACATCAAGATTTTTGAACTCTTTCTATTTTTAACAATAGGTTCAAAAAATTAATAACATGTACATCCAAAGAAAATCTTTAAATCTTATGTACAATTCAAAACTCTAAATGGGAAAAAATTTACACAAGTTGCAAAATTACAAAATAGATTATAAATAAATAAAATCTCTTCTTGTTCTCCTTTCTTCTCCTACTTATATACATGTTAATTCAAAAATGATACAATTTGATGAGACCATTTAAATAATGACTAACCAATATATATATTAACAATCCAAAAATTTCAAAAAACTAATTATTTGTTAACTTCTACATGTTTTGTAAATTACATTTTTTGTTAACTACTTGTTTTGTTATCCAATGATTAATTAATTACTTGTTGACTAACTACATGTTGTTAGCCCTATCGACAAGGCCATGCATAGTAATCTTAATTTTCAAGGATTGCATCATGGATATTGGAATGTGATAAGGTTATTTAAGGTTTTTAATGATTTCATGTTAGAATGAAAAATGATGGGTACGCATGGTTGCATGGGGGGTTGTTTTTGTTTCAGAATTCAATTCTTTTTTCAACAAAAACTACTTATCATAGTTTTAGAACTTTAATCTCGTGATTAAAGGTGAAAAATCTTTAAATGGTTGGGGTTAAAAATAAACAACAAATTTTGTAATGTTTGGCACAATGTTTGTTTCATTCTACTCATGCAAGTAAAGATGATTTGAAATTTTTGAAGCAGTTAAAGAGTGTCAATGAAGGGTCCAATGGAAATAGAAAAATCTTTTAGCATCATAAGTAGGTAGGATTAATTTGAGACAACATAACAATTAAAATGAATAGGGCGATAGGGTGGCAATTGTAACATGGCTTTCATGATGAACAAAAAATTTATTCAAGTTATGGAGAAGTTTAAGGAAGAGTTATAAATACATGTTAAGTCCTAGGCTATGCCACAGTGGTAATTCATAACTATAAGAAATTTAGGATGCGTTAGATGGTGCGAACTAAGTAATTTGCCTTACTATTAGAAAGCATTTGATGAATGCAACTATGTAACCAATGATAATATCCAATGTTGAGAATTAAAAACCGTGCAAAAATCAAACTGTTTTCAGTTTCGTAAAAACCTTTGTAGATAGTTTTAGGTTCATCACTAGAAATAAAGTCAACTTATAAGAAAATCATAAAAATATGAAAGTTTCGAAAATTTTGATAATACCAAGCTCGAGGGGGTTCGACTTTGAAACAAGGGCTCACCTTTCGTAGTTTGAAATGTTCATCACAAGGGTGTTGGGTTAGTGTCCAATTTAAGGACAACTCTAGAAACTTCATTCATTTGTGTGGCTTAAGGCCTATAAAACATAGTCATGCATGACACCATGAATTGTAGGAAAGAAAAAAAATTCAATCAAAATCAACTTGGCGATGAATGTGTGGAAGATTTAGTTTCTTGAAATGTGTGATTATAATTTATAAGTCAAAGAAAATGAAGGAAAGACTTGAAGTAATGATTTAAAATCATGGTAAAACAAAACCTTAAAATCAATGGAAAAAAGGTTTAAGTAAAATCTCATGGGGTGAAAAGTGAAGGAGGTGAAAATGATGTTTTTCCTTTTCCTTTTCCTTCCAAAGGCAACCAAACATGGAACATTCCAAGGGCCATCAAGCTTAGAACCTTCCATTGGCCATGAAACAAGATGCTTCCTCATTCACCACCAAGCTTGGATCCTTCCATTGGCCACTAAGTCAAGGTCTTCCTTTGTCTCCTTCCTTCTCCTTAAAAGTACAAATTTGGATCATTTGTCTCTCTATTTTTGGACCTGATTTCAATTTGAATTTTTGAAAACTTGTTCCTACAACTTTCCTTGGGAGGAGAAAAGTGATTAAGTCCTCGTAAATGTTGGAAAGAAGGTGAATAGATTAGATGGTAGTACCTTTAGAAAAATGGAAATGAGTAGGGATAGATTTGAAACTTAAAATCTTACAAAAATTTCATAAGATTTCTTAGGTTGTATGGCACAACTTTTTATTGATTTAAATGCAAAATTTAAGATTTAATAGGCAAGTGCACCTTGTAGCCAACTTTTTGATGAACTACTACAAGCTAGATTTGGATAACGTATGTGATGGCAATAATGTTTTGAGTGATTGAAATTTTGTTGCCAAGTTGAGCATTATGTCGACTCTTTAAAAGTTAGTTTGAGTGGGTGATAGTTTAACATAAAATTTTAGGATTTGGAAAGTTTGAACTTTGAAAATATAACTATCAATTCCAAATGATAAATGATGCATAAGAGGCAAACTATTTGTTTTCAACTACAAATGTAATTCAATATCTAAATATATAGTTTGCATTTTTCCTTCACCAATAGCTATGTACCTTCAAGTATAATCATTTCATAAAACTAGGAGTAGAGGGACGAAATGTCACTTCACACATGTCACTTAACATGTTGACTTGTCACCTATTAGATTATATAACTTGATAGGTTGACTCACATGTTACAAAAATCTAGGTAACAAAGGTATTCTTCACAATTTTAAACATTGTTTAAATGTTTGGGTCATTGTAATGGGTTCAATATGATTCTTTTGACAATACTAAATTGACCATTCTATTTTCAAAAATGATTCTATAAGTAATGTTACTAATCATGTTGGGTTTTTACTAACTTGAGTCGTGGTCTTTCTAACAACATAAAATAGGCCTTTTAACCTTCTTCCATGTTTAGTATCATCACATAATTCTTATATGAACACCTTGCCAAATCAATTTTTAAGTTTTGGATCAAGCCATAAGCTATACCTTGTGCTAGTAAACCATTCGAACCATGAAAAGAGTTGGTTGAGGTTTCTTCAACCTTAGTTTAGCCCTTCTAAAATAATGTTTATGTTAGATCCTCCATCTAACAACACACCTAGTCCCATTTTAATTCATCCCTTCACAATACCCTAAAAACACACAAGGTATGGATTTGGACTTTAATTTGCTTCTATTTTCATTAGGAATGTGCGCATATGTTTTGTAATCGAAAATTGTCAAATGAAATACATCGGGCTTTCTACCGATCCATGCTTCTTGTTGGGTCTTTGAATCAAAAGCTTTAATTGGGCATCGATTCTTGATGTAAACCACTGTGATCACTGCCTCAACCCAAAACTCCAAGTCAAGTGCACGAATCATGTTTTTACTGCACTCCATGATGGTCTTATTGGCTCATTCCATGACTCCATTTTGTTTTGGTGTGTAAGGTGCATTTATTTGTCATTGGATTCCACATTCACGCAAAAAGTCATAAAAAAAATTTGGACACAAATTTTCTTCCATTGTCAAATCACAAGGCTTTGATCTTCATGTCGGTTTGAGTTTCCACCAAGGCCTTATATGCCTTGAATTTGTCAAACACCTCTCCTTTGACTTTCAAAAGGTAAACATGAATTTTTCTCAAAAAGTTGTTAATGAAGGTGACAAAGTATCGTGCTCCACCACGAGATGTGGTCTTCATTGGTCTGCACACATCGCTATGCACAAGCTCCAAAAGTTTAGAAGCCCTAGTCGCTTCATCTTTAAGAAAAGATGTCCTTTGACGTTTTCCTTCAATGCAAGCTTCACACACATGGTGAATGGCAGTTTTTTCCAATTCATGTTGTTGACCATTTTTTCCAATTTCTTAAAACTTGCCATGTTGAAATGGCCAAGTCTTTGGTTCCAAAGGGTAGCTCCTTCATTCGAAAACTTTGTCACATTTGCATTCTCCTTCCAAACATTGACCTTGAAAAGATACACGTTCTTTTCCCTATGTGCTTTCGCCATAACGATTCCATGGACATTATTCACCTTATAACCATCCTTGTCAAACTCCACTTTCAAGCCCTTTGAAATGAGTTTGCTAACAGAAATAAGACTATTCTTCATTTTGGGAACATGAAGAACTTGAGCAATGCTTGTAAACGATATTTTGCCTCCAAGTTACATTGTGGCCCTTATGTTCCTTTGTTAATGGCCTCCAAAATGGTGTCATCTCATTTCCCATGTACACCTTCCATGGAACAATGGATTCATATGTGTTGAACCATTCTTGTTCAAATGTCATGTGTTATGTTGCACAAGAATTAATGATCCAATCGTATGTTTTATGATCATTAGCACTCAAGGTGATAACAAACATTTGTTCTTGATCTTCATAAGCTTGGTTTGCCTTTTCTTTTTCATCACTCTTCTTCTTCAAACAATTCTTCACAAAATGTCCGATTTTTTTACAATAAAAGCAAAAAAAATTGTTTGTTTTATGAGTTTTGTTAAACAATGCCACATTTTATTTTATTTTATTTTTATTTTTTTGGAAACCTCATGAAATAATCGAGCAACGATGTATCCTTAGTGGACATGGATTCCAAAGTTATGACCAAATTATTAAAAAATGGGGGAAGGCTCATGCGAAATACCAGTGTACATCTCAATGGAACGTAATTGATCCGTAAGCACCTTCACCATATTAATGTGTGCAAGCAAGTCTTCCCCTTCTTGCATTTTGATGTTGAAGAATCTCCTTCGAAAAACCAATTTGTTTTCAATAATCTTGGTTTTGTGCACACCACAAAGTGTCTCCCAAGTGCTTTTGACATTTTCGCAATATTGAATGTGTGCAAGTCATGCATCTGTGAGATGTTCACAAAGTAATGCAAATGCTTTGGTTATCTTTTTGTTATAATTTGCCATTTCATCTCCATCACTAGGAATTGTTACATTGCCATCAACAAACTTTCAAAGCCCATGCTTGGAAAACATCATGCACATGTTGAGCTTCCAAAGGTGAAAGTTGCCACCATCAAACTTTTCCATGATTTTCAAAGACTCAATTTGGAAAGATGACATTTTGTTGAACACAAGTGCTAAAATAAACACTCTATGTCTTTTTATTCAAATGAATTACAAGTGGAAAAATTTCAAGTTGAAAAACTTGTTAATGTTTGAAGACCACATTTGAAATTTCTCACTCAATTACTATATGTCATAAAACAAAACCTTTACAAAAAAACCCTCAAACACTTGAAATTGTTTATTGCATAAACTTGAAATTTCACTTAATACTTGCAAGAATGGTAAAAAACCTCTTTTTGACACATTTGAAGCTTTCAACAACTTGAAAACCTTTCTTCCACACACCTCAAACTTGAACGTTGAAACTCTCAACAACTCAAAGAACTTTCTTCCACACACTTTCTCAAATTTGAACGTTGAAACTTTGAACAAATTGAAAAACTTTCTTTCACACACTTTCAACTTAAAGACTTGAAGAACACTCTTCCACACTTAAGAATTTATAACACTTTGAAGAAGTCTCTTCCACACCTCCCATTCACTTGGAAATGTTGCAAGCTCCTTGTATGCCATCACTTGGAAATGAACTCCCACTCACTTTTGTAAATTAAAAGCCATTTTTCAAAAATATTCTCCCTTTTATATGTAATACAAACTCAAAACCCTTCACTACTTCTTATTCTAACATAATGTCCTTCCTCTTGTTTAGTGTGGGCCCATAACCTATTGGAAACAACTTGAAAATAAGCAAGAAATGAAAGATTCAAGGTTCATGAAATGAAATAATTGTATAAATTAACAAAAAGATTACAAAGGTTGTATGTTTCAAATGTTACAATCATAAAAATATGGCTTGCAACAACTAACAAAGCTTGAAGATTCTATGTGCACTCAAAACTATGAAAGGAAAGAATGAAAGACAACCCAAAACCATTCCAATATATATTATCTCTTAACCTTAAAGTAGCCACCATTTAACCCTAACCTAATTGTTGCCAAGCCTTAATGTAGCTTCCATTTCTAAACCCTCGCCACCATTATTCAAATAACCTAACTACTATAAGGATGTGAATACTATTCATCCTTTTGATGAATGTTTAACACAATCATCAACATTGAGAATTAAAAATAAATAGTATTTATAACATTAATTACTTATAAGGATTCCCAATTTGAAGTTGATGTACTTAATAGGTTTCCCACAATATTTAATGTGGTTGAAAGTTGTGTAGATGAACATAATAATCCATAACCACTTTTAAATCAATCTCCTTGGTTGGTTCCACTACCACAGTCACAAGTGAAAAGTATGATGGATTTAAGAGAAAATGTCCAATTAATTTGCATATTCATCAACATTGGGAATTATAAGCAAATAATATTTCTAACAAATGGGAGTGCAACAATTCCCTATGATGAAGATGAAATGGTAGATTTTAATGAAAAAGTGACCAAGGCATTTGCATTACTTTGTGAACATCTCACGGATGCGCAACTTGCTCACATTCAATATTATGAAAATGTGAAGATTGTTTCGAAGACATTTTGCAGTGTGCACGAAGTTAAGACCATTGGAAACAAATTGTTTCTTTAAAGGAGGTTCTTCACCATCAAATGTAAGAAGGGGAGACTATTGGAAAAAACTTGAAAACAAACAAAAAATGAAAGATTCAAAGTTCATGAAATGGAACAATTGTATTAACTAACAAGAAGATTACAAAGGTTATATGCTTCAAATGTTATAATCACAAAATTATGACTTGCAACAAGTAACAAAGCTTGAAGGTTCTATGTGCACTCAAAAACCATGAAAGGAAATAATGAAAAACTATTCAAAACCACTCCATTATATACTATCTCCTAACCTTAAAGTAGCCACACTTAACCCTAACCTAGCCGCCACCAAACCCTAACCCTAGCCGTTGCTAAGTCTTAAGTAGTTTTCACTTCTAAACCCTAATCTAACTATTACAAGGATGTGAATACTATTCATCCTTTTGATGAATGTTTAACACATTCATTAGTATTGAGAATTAGAAATGAATAATATTTCTAACACTTCCCACTCTATGAAGTTTCTAATTTGAACATGGTTATCAATTTGTTATGCGTTCTTTTGATAATGCCTTGGTAAGCACATCCGCCACCTTGTCATTTGTTAAATGATATTCGAAGGTAACTTCACCATTTTCAACTCGTTTTCGAACAAAATGATGTTGCACATCAATGTGCTTTGTTTGAACATGTTGTGTGAGATTCTTCATCAATGATATTGCACCTTGGTTGTCACATCAAATCACCATCGCCTTCTTTTCTTTCATGTACCCTAATTCCTTCATGAGCTTTGTCATCCATATCGTTTCCTTGGTAGCTTGCGTACTTGCCATGTATTCAGCCTTGGTCATTGATAAAAACGATTGTGGGTTGTCATTTGCTATTCCAAGAAATGGCCCCACCTCCCATCATGAATACAAACCCTGTGGTGGATCTCTTATCTTCAAGGTCACCGGCCCAATCCGTATCACAATACCCAACCAAATCTTGGGGTGGTAATCCTCTGAAGCGTAATTTGAATTGCAAAGTGCCTTGCAAGTATCAAAAAATGCACTTGATCGCAATCCAATGTTCTAGGCTTGGATTGACCATGTGTTGACTCACCTGGTTTATTGGATATGCCAAATCCGACTGAGTACACAACATGGCATACAGTAAGGATCCCACAACTTGTTAATAATGAGCCTTCACCATTTCAACATCCTTGTTTTCATTCTTCTTCAACTTTGTCTCGGGATCAAGTGGCACTCCATTAGCTTTATAATCTTCCATGCGAAAGCGTTTGAGAATCTCCTTGAGATACCCAAATTGGTTGATGTAAAAAAAACGTTGTGCATGACCCCTTTCCACTTCCATGTTAAGGAAAAAATGTAAGTTGCCAAGATCTTTCATTTCGAACTTTCGAGAAAGTTTTTCCTTCATTTGTAAAAGCTTATCCTTATTATTGCACACCAAGATGAGATCATTGACATAGACGACAATGAAAAATTTAACATCTCTGACTTGTGCAACGTACATGCTAAAGTTCGCATCACTCCTCACAAATTCAATGTTTTTCAAGAAAACATCTAATTTTTGGTTCCAAGCCTTTGGAGATTGTTTCAACCCGTACAATGACTTGTGAAGTTTACACACAACATGTTCACCTTCTTGTGTGGATCCTTTGGGTTGTTCCATGTAGATCTTCTCTTCAAGGTCTCCATTGAGAAATGTGGTTTTGACATGGATTTGATGAATCTCCATGTCTTTAATGGCCGCTAATGCAAGGATACAACGAATTGACACAAATTTTGCAATGGGTGCAAAAGTTTCATTGTAATCGACTCCAAATGTTTGGGTGAAACCTCTTGCCACAAGTATGGCCTTATAACGTTCAACTTTGCCATTGACCCCATGTTTGATTTTGAACACCCATTTGCAAGAAATGGGTTTCATGCCCTTAGGGAGTGGCACCAAGGACCAAATGTTGTTGACAACAAGAGAGTCGTATTCTTTTTGCACGGTAATCTCCCACTTATTTGCATCTTCGTTGACGCACTCCCAACTCTTCGAAGGATTCAAATGTGAGTCCAAGTAGAACACAACGGAAGAGGAAAAAGTCGAGGCACACTCCCTAGCTCACAACACTTTGAGGGGTAGAAGGGCGTGTTGGAGCTCCGA